>ENA-OQMN01000019-OQMN01000019.1-human-gut-metagenome-genome-assembly--contig:-NODE-19-length-87144-cov-26.241815_pt1 | contig 87144 bp, 74 predicted proteins | sample MGYA00242765_ERZ504861 | MGnify/ENA primary metagenome ERZ504861 (study PRJEB26092, sample SAMD00036417) | human gut metagenome | host: Homo sapiens | study: EMG produced TPA metagenomics assembly of... | reverse complement strand
GATCACCATTGGTGGTATGGATGTCAGCACCATTGAACCGGAACACCTGATGCGCTGTATGTCCTTTGTATTCCAGGATGTGACCCTGTTCAACGATACTGTTTTTAACAATATCCGTGTAGGTAACATGAACGCTACCGAAGAACAGGTCATGGCAGCGGCAAAGGCAGCGTACTGTAACGAATTTATCCAGCGATTGCCGGATGGTTATCAGACTGTCCTTGGAGAGAACGGCAGCACTCTTTCTGGCGGAGAACGTCAGCGAATCTCCATTGCCCGCGCTCTGCTGAAAGATGCCCCGATTATTCTTCTTGATGAAGCAACAGCATCTCTTGACCCGGAGAACGAGGTTTTAATCCAGCGGGCCATTGCAAAGCTGGTGGAGGGTAAGACGGTTATTATGATTGCTCACCGGCTTCGTACCGTTGTGGATGCCGACCAAATTCTCGTTCTTGATAACGGCAGACTGGTGGAACACGGTACACATGATGAATTGATGAAAAAGACGGATTGTACTATAAACTGTTCCATATCCAACAGGAGAGTCTTGGTTGGGCTGTGTAAATTGTTTTAGAAGGGAGATGTTCCATGAAACTTCATGCGTCCGGGGAGGACTATCTGGAAACCATCCTTGTTCTCCAAAAGAAACTCGGTATGGTACGCTCCGTAGATGTGGCCCGGCACATGGAGGTGTCAAAGCCCAGCGTGTGCCATGCAGTGGCTACCTTGCGGGACGGCGGCTTTCTCACGATGGACGAAGATCACTTTCTCCATCTGACCGATGTGGGCCGCGAGGTGGCTGAAAAAATCTATGAGCGCCACTGCTTCTTTACCGAGCAGCTTATCGCCGCAGGCGTTGCCCCCAAAACTGCGGAGGCCGACGCCTGCCGGATCGAACACATCATCAGCGATGAGAGTTTTGACCGGCTGAAAGAGGCAGCCGAACAAGAGCAAGACTAAAACCGAATAAGCCAAGCGATCCTGCCCCGCAAGACGGGGAAAGAAAAAAAACGTTGCAGGGCAGGCAGTTTTGTGCGCCCAAAATGGATTTTCCGGGTACTGCGGCGGTTTTGAGTACATCAAGGCCGCCGTTCCTTTATGCCCTCGACAAAAGGAGTGACGACTACACGCTGACACGGCGGCTTTAGGAGGGAGCCGCCATGAAGCACGCTGACCGCCGACAAATTCAGACGATATTTGCACTACCGTCAAAAAAAGCCCAGCCACCGAACAGGCCCCGTCTGGCAGCTGGTGCGAAAATTGTCATTCTGTAAGTGAATATTGGAGTTTTTGCGCTCGAATAGCTTTCTGCTGTCCGGGCGTTTTTTCATACCTGTGGGGCCGGAACATCGGGCCAACATGGCCCGAACCTTAACCCCCGGTGCCGTTCCCCGCCGCCCCGTTCAGATTTTCCCGAAAAAATCTGAACGGAGGAAAGGCAGATGGAAGTCACCATCAATTATAACGGACAAGCTGTGACTGTCGAGGTCACGCTGGAAGTCTATGAATATCTTGACCGGGCCGACCACAAGGCCGAGAACCTGTCCCATGAACAGCGGCGGCATTGGGATGGCCGGGAGTTTGACGAATACATAATAGCCACCGAGGGCATAGGGCTTTACGGCGAAACGCCGGAGGAATACCTGTGCCGCATGGAAACGCTGGACGAGCTGATGGCCGTCCTGGACACTTGCACCGAGGCCCAGCGCCGCCGGTTCCTGCTCTACGCGCTGGACGGTTTGAGTTTTTCGGAAATCGCCGCCCTTTGCGGCTGCTCCAAGAGTGCGGTTCAGTTTTCCATCGAGGGCGTGAGAAAAATTTTTAGAAATTTTTTCAAAAACAGACTATACGAATGACCCCTTTTCAGGCTACCAAGTGAAAGGGATTTATCCCTTATCCCACGGAGAGGCGGACAGCGGACAAGCTGCCCGCCTCTCCCATTTTCAGGAGGTAAGCCTATGAAAACAATCAATCTTCGGTGGATTTATCCCCACTACCGGCATGACGAGTTTGTAGAGGTCAACGAGGAAGTCTGGGAGGCCATGCGTCAGGCCCAGCGCGAAATGAACAACTATGAACGCCGGAAAGTCTACCACCGGGCCTATTACTCTCTGGACGCTTATAGCTGGACGGAGAATTACGCACTGGAACATGGCAGATCGCCGGAGGAAATCTTTTTGGAGCGTGAGGAACAGGCCGCCCGGCTCCGTCTTGTTTCCGCCTTGCCGGTGGCCCTTTCCCATGCCACGCCCACACAGGGCCGCCGCGTTATAGCCTACTACATCGCCGGTATCAGCCAGCCGGAAATCTCCCGGAGGGAGGGCGTACACAGCAGCAAAGTCAGCGTCGCCATCCGGCGGGGGCTACGGAATATGCGCCGCTACTATGGGACGCTCCAAAGCGAGTGAGGGCGGCCTATGCAGACCATCAACCTGAAAAAATATTATTACCCGATTTACCGCGCCGACACCTATCTGACGGTTCCCGATGAAGTGGCCGAGGCCCTGCTCCTTATGCTCCGGGAGGAAAATAACCGCACCCGGAAAATCTGGTATCACAAGGCGTATTTCTCCCTTGACTGCGAGGACGGTATCGAGAATGAGGCCGCTGGCTGGGCGCAGCCATCCCCGGAGGACTATCTGCTGAAACAGGAAGAACAGGCCGAACAGGAGGAACTTGTACGGCGGCTCTATGAGGCCCTTTCCACCCTCACGCCCATACAGGCCCGCCGCGTCCACGCCCGGTATATGCTGGGCATGAAAATCCGGGAGATTGCCGAGATGGAGGGCGTCGATTCCTCGCGTGTCAGCCAGTCCATACGGGGCGCGGTCAAGCGGCTGCGCCGGTATTTTGACCGTCAAAAATGGACGGGGCGCAGCCTATGAAAACCATCGACCTGAAAAAATACTATTACCCGATCTGTCGGAAAGCGGCGCTTGTGGAACTGCCGGACGAGGTGGCGGACGCCATCGTGGAGGCGGCCCGCGCAGAGAACGCCAATGACGCAAAGCAGCATTACCACTGTTATTCTCTGGACGCTTCCCCCGGCATAGAGAACCATTCCCCGGAACAGGCCGTTTCCCCGGAGGACATTCTGATGGAGGAAGAAACGGAACGGGAACAGGAGGCCGCCCGCGCCCAGATGATAGAACGGCTGCGAGAGGCCCTTGCCACCCTGACGCCCCGGCAGGCAAGCTGCCTGTACGCCCGGTTCTGGGAGGACAAGCCGTTTAAGGAGATTGCCGAGGCCGAGGGCTTCACTACGTCAGCGGCCGTTGTTACGGTTCGCAATGCCCTCATTAAGTTGCAGAAATATTTTATCAAACGCGGCTGGATGGAGCCGCCAAAGGAGAAGTCGATATGCACCAGAACATCACCGCCCAAGCGGAACAGAAAAAAGACGAGCGTGAAGAAGTCCTGAAAGAAATCCGGCAGCTTGAGAACCGTCAGAAGATTTTGCAGAACAAGCAGCGGGGCGAGGAACGCAAAGCCCGCACCCGCCGCCTGATTGAGCGCGGGGCCATTTTGGAGGGCGTTTTCCCTCTGTCCCCCGATTTATCCGGCGAGGAAGTCAAGGCGTTCCTTGTGGCCCTCTCCCGTCTGCCGGGAGCCGCGAAGCTGGCCGCAGAACTGACGAAATCCGGGGACGCGCTCTAAGTCCCTTGTTTACAAGGGCGCACTTATACACCGTTGCCGGTGTCGTGCGCCCTGCCGGGGGCTTTTGCGCTCTCCGAGCGCGATGGGGAGCTACACTCCCCAAACCCCTTGTGCGCCCCGCGCAGCCAGACACCCGCTTCGCGTCTGTCCGGCTACACGGAGCCTAAAATACCCCACCCGAAAGGAGGTGCCACCATAGATTTCTGTCATATCCCCGTCAGTATCATCCAGCGCAGCAAGGGCCGGTCTGCCGTTGCCGCAGCCGCCTACCGCAGCGGAACGAAGCTGACAAATGAATGGGATGGAGTAACCCATGACTACACCCGAAAAACCGGTGTTGTCCATTCTGAAATTATGTTGCCCGCCCACGCCCCGCCGGAGTTTGCAGACCGCTCTGCCCTCTGGAACAGTGTGGAGCAGATCGAAAAGGCGCGGGACAGCCAGCTTGCCCGCGAGGTGGAGGCGGCCCTGCCCCGCGAGCTGACAAGAGAACAGCAGCTTGCCCTTGTCCGGGCCTATGTAAAGGACAACTTTGTGGACAAGGGGATGTGCGCTGATTTTGCCATCCACGACAAAGGAACCGGCAACCCCCATGTCCATATCATGCTGACCATCCGGCCCCTGAAAGAAGATGGTTCATGGGGCGCGAAATGCCGTAAGGCATACGACCTTGACGAGAACGGCCAGCGTATTCCAGACGGGAAAGGCGGTTGGAAGAACCACCGGGAGGACACCACTGACTGGAACGACAAAGGAAACGTGGAGATTTGGCGGGCGGCATGGGCGGCCTATACCAACCGGGCATTGGAGGCCGCCGGTCGGCCAGCCCTTGTAGACCACCGCAGCTATAAACGGCGCGGCAGATCGGCAGAGCGACCGTAATCTTCTCGATCTTCTCGCCGAAAATAGCATGGCAGATCACGCCAAGAGCGATCGGGAACAGCACCACCTTGACCGCATTGAGGAACAGGGATTCCACCGGGACCGACACATACTGGGAAGCCAGCCACTGCATCAACAGCGGAATCATGAACGGCGCGCACAACGTGGACAAAATGCCGATGGACACGTCCAGCGCCACATCGCCACGGCTCAGATAGCTCATCACGTTGGACGAGGTTCCGGACGGGCAGCAGCCGACCAGAATCACACCGACGGCGAGCGCACCATCAAGACGGAAAATCCAGCACAGCAGCACAGCCACCAACGGCATGATGACGAAGTGGGCCACGGTACCGACGATGACCATCAGAGGCTGGGTGAGAATGCGCTTGAAATCGTCAAGGGTCAAGGTAAGACCCATGCCGAACAGCACGATACCCAGGAAATAACCGGTATAGGATTTGCCCCACAAGCTTGCCTGCGGCACGAAATAGTTGAACACGGCCCACACGATCACGATCGCGGTGAACCACTTGGTGAGCCAATCACCAAACGCTTTGACCTTCTGCATGAATCTCTCTTCCTTCACATTTCACAGCTTTTCGGCCGATGATCCGCATACGCCGAAAACACTCCGAGACGGCCCACACCGTCATTACAGCACACCCTTACGCATGCAGCGACTACAAGGTACGCATGAGTTTCGGCCTTGCGTAATATGCCGTTCACATAATGAACAGTCCACAGCGCAAGCCGACGACAGGCACACGCAACACGCCGATGTAGACATAGCTGGAAAATCGTGTATAGTTTTCATCTGTTGCGCTTCTGTATGAAGCGAAAACATGGTGGCTATAGCTCAGTTGGTAGAGCATCTGATTGTGGTTCAGAAGGTCGCGCGTTCGAGCCGCGTTAGCCACCCCGGTAGAGACCTCGGAAGAAATTCCGAGGTTTTTTGCTATCCGGACGGCTTGAATACAGCAAACAGCCGGTCGCAAGTCATCAGCATAGGTCAGATACAAGGAGCGCATCATGCTGTCTTTTGAAAACGACTATTCCTGCACGGCAACACCGGAAATCATCGAACGCATCAGCGAAATCGCACAAAACCAATATCCGGGTTACGGCAACGACAGCATCTGCGAAAGCGCGAAAGCCAAAATCCGCGAAGCATGCGCCTGCCCTGACGCACAGATTTTCTTCCTGGTAGGTGGCACGCAGACCAACCAGACCATCATCGACTCCATCACACCGCAGTATGCCGGCGTAATCGCGGCAAGCACAGGCCATGTGAACGTGCATGAGGCGGGCGCCATCGAATTCACCGGACACAAGGTGCTGACGCTCCCCCACCATGACGGCAAAATCGATGCGACCGAACTCGACGAGTACTGCGCCACGTTCTACGCGGACGGCAACTACACGCACATGGTGTTCCCCGGATGCGTCTACATTTCGCAGGCCACCGAATACGGCACGCTCTACACGCTCGCCGAACTTGAGGCGATCCGCAAGGTCTGCACGAAGTACGACATGCCGTTGTTCATCGACGGCGCACGACTTGGCTACGCGCTGACCGCAACCGGCAACGACGTGACGCTTGAAGACATCGCGCGTATCGCGGACGTATTCTATATCGGCGGCACCAAGGTCGGAGCCATGTTCGGTGAGGCCGTGGTGTTCACGCACGGCAATATGCCGAAAAACTTCGTGACGCTCGTCAAGCAACATGGCGCGCTGCTCGCCAAGGGATGGCTGCTGGGCGTGCAGTTCGACACGCTGTTCACCGACGATCTGTATTGCAGGATCGCCCGCCACGCCAACGATGCGGCCGACCGTATTCGCGAAGTGCTGGTGGAACGTGGCTATACGCTCACCTTCGACGCGCCGACCAATCAGATCTTCATCACGCTCGACAACGCGACATCCGGGCGTTTGCAGCGCAATGTGCGCCTCGGCTTCATGGAAAAGGCCGACGACACGCACACGGTGATGCGCATCTGCACCAGCTGGGCCACCACCGATGAGCAGGTGGAGCAGCTGATCGCATTGCTGTAGCGCGCATCGTCGCTGTCAATCGGAAAAATAATCATTACGACAAACAACAAAAAGGCGCAGGAATTACATCCCGCGCCTTTTTGCTTACGTTACGATCATTTATCACGCATGCGGTTCCATTTATGCTGATTGTTACGCATTGATTTGCTTATTGGCATTATCGGCGATCGCCTCGCGTTCCATAGCCACGAATTTACGCACGGAAGCAGCCACCGAATAATGCTCTTTAGTGTGTTCGGCATAGATTTCGCCCCATTTCGACAGTTCATCGGGGTGATCGACCCACCAATCGATGCGCCTTGCCAACGCTTCCACATCGTCGACAGGGAATAGCGATTCGTCACGTAACGCGAACTGGCCTGCGGCGCTCAACGGAGACGATGCGATGACCGGCACCAAACCGGCGGCCATACCTTCAATGACGCTCACCGATTCGAGATCGGCAATCGAAGGATGCACCAGCAAATCGCCGGAACGCAGCAACGCGGGCATTTCGGTGTTCTTATGAAATCCGATCGATGCCGGTCGGGAAAGCAAACGTGCGGCGAGTCGCTGCAATTTCTTTTTCAAAGGACCGGTGCCGGCAATCGTCAGTTCAATATCTTGCGCATGCCTGCAACGGGCGATCGCATGAATTAATGCGACATGATTCTTTTCGTTCGTCAATCGTCCGGAAGCGACAATGTGGAACGGAACCGGAGCAGACTTCCCCGCATCGCGCTGCGTTTTCGCAGTGAATCGTGATTCATATCCGTTGGAAATCACATGCAGTTTCGATTTGTACCCGTGAGAACGCAGCAAACTTGCGCCAAGCTCGGTCGGCACATGCACATGGTCGATTTTGCGGTACAGCCACAAATTGAACAGCCAGTAGATGAACTTGTCGATGCCCGGAATATATTTCAGCGGACCTGCCGAATACGTGATGTTCTCCGGCTGCACATGATAGCCCGCAGTAACCGCGATTCCCATCTGTTTGGCGACTTTGCACGCATGCTGGCCAAAACGGAACGGCGTGTAGATGTGCACCACGTCCACGCCTCGGAACGCGGTTCTGAACAGCGTGTCGCTCGGTTCGGCGAACTGCATCTGCTGCTTTTTCGCCACCCAACTGACCAGAGGCACATAGTTGACTCGTGCCGGGTATTCAGGCGCACCAATGCCCACAAGCCTGACCGTATGGCCTTGCCGCTTCAATTCCTCCGCCCACTGCAACGCCGAATTCGACGTGCCGTTACCTCGGTTTCCCGACGTATCGACCACCATGGCGATGGTCAGGGGGCGCTGTGTTTCTTCCTGTTCCGTCTCAGACATGCACTCCATCCTACGCCGATGGCACAATGGAAGGCATGACTGAAGAGAATCGTGCCTTGGGCACTCCGCTTGGTAAGCATCCGACTCGTGTTCTGTTTCTTGGCTCCGGAGAGCTGGGCAAGGAAGTCACTCTCGAACTGATGAGGCTTGGCGCATGGGTGTGCGCGGCCGATTCCTATGAGGGTGCCCCCGCGCAGCAGGTGGCGCATGAATACCGTGCGCTCGATATGGCCAATGCCGAACAATTGCGCGTATTGTTTGACGAAATCCAGCCGGATATTATCGTGCCGGAAGTCGAAGCGATCGCCACCAGCGAATTGGCTGCCGCGGCCGAGCGTGGCGCACAGGTGGTGCCAAGTGCCGAAATCGCATCCATTTGCATGGATCGTGAACGTTTGCGCGTACTTGCGCATGAGGAATTGGGATTGCCGACCACGCCGTACCGCTTCGCAGGCTCGCTGGAAGAGCTTCGCGCTGGGGCAAAAACGGTTGGCTACCCGTGCGTGGTCAAGCCGATTATGAGTTCTTCCGGTCACGGCCAGTCCGTGGTGCGTTCCGCCGATGCGATTGATGCGGCTTGGGTTGAGGCACAGGAAGGTCGTCGCGCGCACGACGAGGGAGACGTTTCCCGAGTGATTGTAGAAGCGTTGGCTCCGCTTGATTACGAGCTGACGGTGCTGACCGTCAGCTCCAGCGCCGGCATCGTGACCTGCGCTCCGATCGGACAGCGTCAGGAAAGCGGCGACTATCGCGAATCCTGGCAACCGGCCTCCTTCACACAGGATGTGCTTGCGCAGGCGCAACGCATCGCGCGTACCGCAGTGGAAGGTCTGGTGGCGAAGGCCAAGGCTTCCGGCGAGAAGGGTTGGGGTGTGTTCGGCGTGGAGCTGTTCGTGCTGACCGACGGTTCCGTGCTGTTCAATGAAGTCTCCCCACGTCCGCATGACACTGGCATGGTCACGATGGCGTCGCAACGGTTAAGCGAATTCGCGTTGCATGCGCGTGCGATTCTCGGTTTGCCGATTACGCAGGAACATGTCGCCTTGTCGATCCCGGACGGTGCCGTCGCGGCAAGCCATGCGATCGTCATTCAGGGCAATGGTGAAGCCGAATTCCGCAACGTCGCCACCGCTTTGTCTCAGCCGGACACCGATCTGCGTATTTTCGCGAAGCCGGAAGTGCACGGCCATCGTCGCATGGCAGTCGCGCTGGCCATCGGAACAGATGAGGCCGACGCGCGTGCTAAAGCCGAGAATGTGGCCGAATCGCTCGAAATCGACATCGCCTGACGCACTATTGCCGGATACTGACGGAAGACTGCCGGAACGCGCCCAAAAACCATTCGATTGTAGCCTCCCGTTGGTATCTTGTTAACCGTCAAGTTCACCAAACTATCTACCTCCCAAACACCAGGAAAGGCGAGTAATGGAGAAGTTGGAAAAGCTCTACGAGGGCAAAGCCAAGCAACTGTACGCAACTGACGATCCGGAGGTGCTCTGGGTCGAATACAAGAACTCCGCTACCGCAGGTGACGGCGAGAAGAAGGAAGACTTCGCCGGCAAGGGCAGGCTGAACAACCTCATCACCACGCTGATCTTCGATCTGCTCAAGAAGCGCGGTATCGACAGCCATCTGGTGGCCCGCGTAGGCGAAACCTCCCAGCTGGTCAAGAAGGTCACCATGTTCCCACTCGAGATCGTGCTGCGTAACACCGCCGCCGGCCACTTCTGCTCTCGCTTGGGCGTGGAAGAGGGCATCGAGCTCAAGGAGCCGGTGCTGGAGTACTTCCTGAAGAACGACGATCTGCACGATCCGTTCGTGAACGACGACGATCTGGTTGCGTTGGGCGTGTGCACCCGTGAGGATCTGGCTGAGATTGCTCCGCTCGCCCGCCGTATCAATGAGGCCCTGATCGAGATCTTCGCCAAGATCGGCATCAAGCTTGTTGATTTCAAAATCGAAATGGGTCGCACTCCCGACGGCACGCTGCTGCTGGCCGATGAGATTACGCCTGATTCCTGCCGTCTGTGGGATCAGCGTGACGGCTCCGGCAAGGTTGAGCATCTCGACAAGGATCTGTTCCGCCGCGATCTGGGCGACATCATTCCGGCTTACGAAGAGGTCGAAAGCCGCTTGGCTGAACTCGCCAAGTCCGAAGGCATTGAAGTAGCCGAATAATACTTGCGATAGCCCGCATCTGCAGTACAAACTCGGATGCGGGCTTCATCGTTTTTGAAAATCTTATTTTTATCAATCTCACCAAGCCCCTCTTTCAAGGAGTCAACCATGGTTTTTCGCGTGTACGTGGAAAAGAAGCAGGGTTTTGATGTCGAGGCCAAGCAGCTCGCCAACGAGCTGAAGACCATTCTTGGCATCGCATCGCTGAAGAATGTGCGTCTCGTCAATCGTTATGATGTGGAAGGCATTAGCGAGGAACTGTTCGCACAGGCCACCCCTACCGTGTTCAGTGAGCCGCAGGTCGATAATGTTTCCGCCGATTTGCCTGATTTCGGTTCTGATAATGTGTTTGCTGTGGAGTATCTGCCCGGTCAGTTCGACCAGCGTGCGGATTCCGCCAGCGAATGCATTCAGCTGATCTCCCAGGGCGAGCGCCCGACTGTTCGTTCCGCCAAGGTGTATGCACTTGAAGGCGAGCTGAGCGACGCCGACATCGCCGCCATCAAGCATTATGTGATCAACCCGGTCGAGGCTCGCGAAGCTTCGCTGGATACCAAGACCACGTTGAAGACGCAGGTGCCGGTACCGGGCAAGGTGGAGGTCATCGAAGGTTTCCGCACCATGAGCGACGCCGATCTTGAGCAGTTCATCGCCGACCGTGGCCTGGCCATGGATTTGGCTGATCTGCAGTTCTGCCGTGCTCACTTCACCGAGGAACAGCGTGATCCGACAATCACGGAAATCAAGGTGATCGACACGTATTGGTCCGATCATTGCCGTCACACCACGTTCGGCACACAACTTGATGATGTGCAGATTGACGACGCGACCGTGCAGGCCGCGTTCGATAAGTATCTTGAGATGCGTCACGAGCTTGGCCGCGACGAAAAGCCCGTATGCCTTATGGATATGGGCACCATCGGCGCGAAGTGGCTCAAGAAGAACGGTATTCTGAAGAATCTTGACGAATCCGAAGAAATCAACGCCTGCACCGTCAAGGTGAAGGTTGATGTGAATGGCCATGATGAGGATTGGCTGTTCCTGTTCAAGAACGAAACCCACAACCACCCGACGGAAATCGAACCGTTCGGTGGTGCGGCAACCTGCATCGGCGGCTGCATCCGCGACCCGCTTTCCGGCCGTTCCTACGTGTATCAGGCCATGCGCGTGACCGGTGCCGCCGATCCGACCGTGCCGGTGTCCGAGACGCTTGAAGGCAAGCTCCCTCAGCGCAAGCTCGTCACCACCGCCGCCGCCGGTTATTCCTCCTACGGCAACCAGATCGGCCTGGCCACCGGTCAGGTGGACGAAATCTACCACCCCGGATATGTGGCCAAGCGCATGGAGGTCGGTGCGGTTGTGGCCGCGACTCCGGCCGATCATGTACGCCGCGAAACCCCGGCTCCGGGCGACAAGGTCATCCTGCTCGGCGGGCGTACCGGCCGTGACGGCATCGGCGGCGCCACCGGCGCGTCCAAGGCGCATAACGTCGAATCCCTGGAGCTTGACGGTGCCGAGGTGCAGAAGGGCAATGCTCCCGTCGAACGTAAGCTGCAGCGTCTGTTCCGCCGCGGTGACGCATGCCGTCTGATCAAGCGCTGCAACGATTTCGGCGCCGGCGGCGTATCCGTGGCGGTCGGCGAGCTGGCTGACGGCCTGTATGTTGATCTCAACAAGGTTTCGAAGAAGTACGAGGGCCTGGACGGCACCGAACTTGCGATTTCCGAATCCCAGGAGCGCATGGCCGTGGACGTGGCCGCCGAGGATGTGGACGAGTTCCTGGGCTACGCCAAGGAAGAGAATCTCGAGGCCGAAGTCATCGCGACAGTGACCGAAGAGCCGCGCATGACGATGGTATGGAACGGCGACACGATCGTGGATCTGTCCCGCGAGTTCCTCGCCTCCAACGGCGCTCCGAAGCATCAGGTGGTGCATGTCGAAGCTCAGCAGGCCTACACCACCCCGTGGGCTTCCGGTTCCTTGTCTGACCGCATGCATGCCATGCTCACCGATCTGAACGTGGCTTCCAACAAGGGTCTTTCCGAGCGTTTCGACTCCACCATCGGCGCAGGCACCGTGCTCATGCCGTTCGGCGGCAGGAAGCAGCTGACCCCGAACATGGCCATGGTCGCCAAGCTGCCGGTGTTCGGCGAGACCACCACCGCCTCCGCGATGGCTTGGGGCTTCAACCCGTACATCATGGAGCAGAACCAGTTCACAGGCGCTTATCTGTCTGTGGTCGAGTCGCTCTCGAAGCTGGTGGCCGCCGGTTTCGAACATGAGAAAGCGTATCTGAGCTTCCAGGAATACTTCGAGAAGCTACGCGACGAGCCGGAGCGTTGGGGCAAGCCGATGGCCGCCGTACTGGGCGCTCTGATGGCGCAGGTCGATCTAGGCGCTGGCGCAATCGGCGGTAAGGACTCCATGTCCGGCACGTTCGAACAGCTGGACGTTCCGCCGACCCTGATCTCCTTCGCCGTGGCTGTGGGCAACATGAAGCGTGCCACTTCCCCAGAGTTCAAGGGCGCTGGTCACCGTGTGATCCGCATCGCGCCGCGTTACCAGGCCGACGGCCTCACACCGGACAAGGATTCGCTGCTGGAGGTGTTCTCCGCAGTCGAGGAGCTCACCGATTTCGGCGATGCGCTGGCCGTGTCCACGCCTGGCTACGGTGCCACCGCCGAGGCTATCTTCAAGATGACTGTCGGCAACCAGATCGGCGTGAAGCTGGCCGATGGCATCAGCGTGGACGACCTGTTCGCCCCGGCCTATGGTTCCTTCATCATCGAACTTGCCGACACCGCGAAGGTTCCGGCCGTATCCAACCTGGTTGAGGTCAGTGAGGTCGGCGAGACCACCGAGGCCTACCAGTTCGTGGCAGCCGGTGAGACGCTGGATCTGGCCGAACTGCAGGACGCTTGGGAGGGCGGCATCGAATCCGTGTTCCCGTACCGATCCAAGGGCGACGAAAAGGGCAAGACCGTTGAGACCGTGTCCTTCAATGCGCCGAAGAAGACCGTATACACCGGCGCCGGCGTCGCCAAGCCGCATGTGATCATCCCCGTGTTCCCCGGCAACAACTGCGAATACGATTCCGCAGCCGCCTTCGAGCGCGCGGGTGCCGACGTGAGCACGCTCATCGTGAACAACCTCACCCCTGCTGCTGTGGCTGAGTCCACCGCAGCTTTGGTTGAGGAAATCAAGAAGAGCCAGATCATCATGATTCCTGGCGGCTTCTCCGGCGGCGACGAGCCGGATGGTTCCGCCAAGTTCATCACCGCGTTCTTCCGTGCTCCTGCCGTTACCGAAGCGGTGCGTGACCTGTTGAACAACCGTGATGGTCTGATGCTCGGTATCTGCAATGGTTTCCAGGCGCTGATCAAACTCGGCCTGGTGCCGTACGGCGACATCGTGCCGATGACCGCCGAATGCCCGACGCTGACGTTCAACACCATCGGCCGCCACCAGAGCCGTCTGGTGCGCACCCGCGTGGCGTCGAATCTCTCCCCGTGGCTGGCAAAGACCGAGGTGGGCGACATGCACACCATCGCCATCTCCCACGGCGAAGGCCGTTTCGTGGCTTCCGACGATATGCTCGCCCAGCTCAAGGCCAATGGCCAGATCGCCACGCAGTACGTGGACGAGGCCGGCGTGCCGGGCATGGACCTGAGCGTGAACCCGAACGGTTCACTGCTGGCCATCGAAGGCATCACCAGCCCGGACGGCCGCGTGTTCGGCAAGATGGGCCACTCCGAGCGTTACAGCAACGGTACGTTCAAGAACGTGCCCGGCGAGAAGGATCAGCCGCTGTTCGCAGCCGGCGTGGAATACTTCACCGCCTGATCCACGACCGCATCCATAAAAGCGTTCTGACGTAGATTCGAACATACAGAGGCTGTCTGGTTTGATCGGGATTCCTCCCTAATCAAACCAGACAGCCTCTTTTTTGGTCTCCGACGCATGTTAGGCGGAGAGGTAGCCTTCGGAGAGATTGACGGGGGTGTTGGCACGTTCCACTGCTTCGTTCGAATGGGTGGCGGCTTGTTTGATGATGTCGTCGTAGCCGGTGAGAGCGGCGAAAGGCATGAATTGCGCGGCACGGTTGTGCATGCTCATGTGCGGACGCGTGCACGAGCGATGATGAGGCAAGTTGATGATGTCATCGTAACGGTCTGTTTGCTGCAAACTCACGCTGCATGACCTCCAATCTGCCGGTTGCGCTGTTGACCTGTGGCATCAGCGAACATGTCCATCCCTTTAATGACGGCGTTTTTGCCGAACTTGCGTTTGATGTCAAGAATCGTCTGCTGCACATGCTGTTCGGAAATCTCATCGACAACCCGCATATCGTCAGTATAGGAAGACCGCGCGTTGTTATCGACGTTATCACTGCAATCGTTGCTATCGCTTCCATTTGAGACTTCCTGCATATCCGAAAACAGATCGGGCTGAACGTAATTCGCCGCAGCATTCCGCTCAGCCAGCTGTTCGACCGTTTGCAAATCAGAAGCAACCACATTCAATCGACGTACCAACAGCCGATGATCGACGATTCTGCAGAACAATTCGTCAACCGCATCGCATATGCGCGTGGTGGATGACGTATGGTCGCCCAGACCAATCGACCCTATAGCCGGCTTGGGCACACGCCGACCATACCTATCAAGAGTTACGGGACCGCTATATTCGGCAATGGCTCGCTCAGCCATCGCCTTCAATTCCGGAGTGCCACACTCCCCTAGCCGCTTTGGATCAAGACTGGCGGTATCGTAACCGACCATCAACCCCATATGGCCGGCCTTCACACCTTTGGCAACCAAGTCCAAAGACAAGGTGTCCGCCATTTCTCTCACAATCAGCCGCGCCGAGTCAAAACCGACCGCGCCCGTAAGCACCTGCCCCGAACTCATACTATGACCAGCTGGCTTATACGCTTTGATGTCGGCGATCGTGCAAGGTTCCCAACCCCACGCATGGTCGATAAGCAGCTCGGCGTTCACACCGAACATCTTGTACAGCAGGCCCTCGTTGTAATACTCGTCGGCACGGCCTATGGAACATCGGGCTATATCGCCCATTGTCATTAGACCTTGGGCTTCGAGCTTCTTCGCATACCCTCGTCCCACACGCCAGAAATCAGTCAACGGCCTGTGCGCCCATAACAGCCGACGATACGACATCTCATCCAATTGCGCGATACGCACGCCATCCTTATCCGCGGGAATATGCTTGGCGACCACGTCCATAGCCACTTTCGCCAAATACATATTCGTACCGATACCGGCCGTTGCGGTGATGCCCGTCTCCCGAAGAATCTGCTGGATCATTTCACGGGCCATATCATGCGCGCTTTTGCCGTAAGCCCGCAAATACCCGGTAACATCCATGAATACTTCATCTATCGAATAGACATGAATGTCAGCTTCGGATACGTACCTTAAATATATGCTGTAGATTTTCGCACTGATGTTGAGATAATGCGACATTCGAGGCTTGGCTATATACACGCCGGCAGCCAGATTCGGATTAGCTGCGAGCGCTTTCGCATCATACGATTCACCTCTCAGCACACCGCCCGGTGCCGCTGCCCGCCGTGCAGCATTGACTTCTTTAAGCTTCGCTTTGACTTCGAACAGTCTCGCCCGCCCCGGCAGTCCATATGCTTTGAGCGATGGCGACACGGCAAGACAGATGGTTTTGTCGGTGCGCGATTGGTCGGCCACTACCAGATGCGTGGATAGAGGGTCGAATCCGAGTTCCGCACATTCCGAAGACGCATAGAAGGATTTCAGATCGATAGCGATATAGGTACGTTCGGCCATCTTCAGACTCCTTCCATGATTTGGCTCCATCTTGAAACGTCAACGAGCACTTCGCCTCGCAAAGCACCGACAAAGCATCGCCGATGCACCGCACTGTATTTTCCTGCATTCAGCATATCAGAGAGTTCGAACAATTGTTCGACACACCCGACATGCCAAGTGCCCCTAAGGACTCCACGAAAACCGCCAATTGTAGCCTCCGGTTGGTAGGGTTGAACGGTAGCGAATCCCTTGTCTCCATGGTTTTGGAAGGAGCTTTGGCTTGTCAGCTGAACTCGAAGACATCCACGAGGAATGCGGTATTTTTGGCGTTTGGGGTCACCCGGACGCCGCCCGACTCACCTACTTCGGCCTGCACGCGCTGCAGCATCGTGGTCAGGAAGGCGCCGGCATTGTCTCGAACGATAACGGTCATCTCATCGGTCATCGCGGAACGGGTCTGTTGACCCAAGTGTTCGGCGACGAACGCGAAATCGAACGCCTGAAGGGAGACAAGGCGATCGGCCATGTGCGTTACGCCACTGCCGGTTCAGGCGGCACCGACAACATCCAGCCATTCATCTTCCGCTTCCATGACGGCGATATGGCCTTGTGCCACAATGGCAATCTGACGAACTGCCCGACTCTGAGGCGTCAGTTGGAAGACGAAGGCGCAATCTTCCACTCCAATTCCGACACCGAAGTGTTGATGCACCTGTTGCGCCGCTCCACACAGCGTACGTTCATGGACAAGCTCAAGGAAGCGCTCAACACCGTGCATGGCGGTTTCGCCTACCTGATCATGACCGAAGACGCCATGATCGGCGCGCTTGATCCGAACGGTTTCCGCCCGCTTTCCCTCGGCAAGATGAAAAACGGCGCTTATGTGCTCGCTTCCGAAACCTGCGCGCTTGACGTTGTCGGCGCCGAATTGGTGCGCAATATTCGCCCGGGCGAAATCGTGGTTATCGACGATCACGGCTACAAGATCGTGCAGTACACCAATCAGACCCAGTTGGCCATCTGCTCGATGGAATTCATCTACTTCGCACGCCCCGATTCCGACATTTACGGCGTAAACGTGCATTCCGCCCGCAAGCGTATGGGTGCGCGTCTGGCCCAAGAATCGCCGGTCGATGCCGATATGGTCATTGGCGTGCCGAATTCCTCGCTGTCCGCGGCCTCCGGCTATGCGGAAGAAGCTGGTCTGCCAAACGAGATGGGCCTGATCAAGAACCAGTATGTGGCTCGAACCTTCATCCAGCCGACGCAGGAACTGCGCGAGCAGGGCGTGCGCATGAAGCTGTCCGCCGTGCGCGGCGTGGTCAAAGGCAAGCGCGTGATCGTTATCGACGATTCCATCGTGCGCGGTACCACGTCCAAGCGCATCGTGCAGCTGCTGAAGGAAGCTGGCGCCGCCGAAGTGCACATGCGTATCAGCTCGCCGCCGCTGAAGTACCCGTGCTTCTACGGCATCGACATCTCCACCACCAAGGAGCTCATCGCCGCAAAGAAGTCCGTTGAAGAAATTCGCGATTTCATTGGCGCCGATTCCTTGGCGTTCCTGTCACTCGACGGATTGGTCGAATCTATCGGCCTGGGTGCGGACGCCCCGTACGGCGGTCTGTGCGTGGCCTACTTCAATGGCGACTACCCGACCGCACTCGACGATTATGAAAGTGATTTTTTGAAGTCCCTTACTCCTGAAGATCGCGTGCGTCTGCCTGAATTCGCCTTGTATAAGAGCAAGTACGAGGGCAACGAATACACCACTACTTCATCCCAAGAAGAACACTGAACCCGAGAAAGGTTTGATATGCCAAAAGCATATGAGGAAGCCGGCGTAAGCGTCGAAGCCGGTTACGAAGTCGTCAAGCGCATCAAGTCCCATGTGGCGCGCACCAACCGTCCGGGCGTGGTCGGCGGTATCGGCGGCTTCGGCGGCCTGTTCGATCTGGCTTCCCTCGGATACAAGGAGCCGGTACTGATTTCCGGCACTGACGGCGTCGGCACCAAGCTGGTCGTTGCCAAGATGGCCAACAAGCACAACACCATCGGCATCGACTGCGTGGCCATGTGCGTTAACGATATTGCCGCTCAGGGTGCGGAACCGTTGTTCTTCCTGGATTACATCGCCTGCGGCAAGAACGATCCAGCACTGCTCGAGCAGGTTGTGGCTGGCGTTGCCGACGGCTGCGTACAGGCTGGTTCCGGTCTGATCGGTGGCGAAACCGCTGAAATGCCGGGTATGTATGACGAAGACGAGTACGATCTGGCCGGTTTCGCGGTCGGCGTTGCCGAGAAGTCCGCAATCGTGGACGGCTCCACCATCGCTGAGGGCGATGTGCTCATTGGTCTGCCGTCCACCGGCGTGCATTCCAACGGCTTCTCTCTGGTGCGCAAGGCCCTGTTCGAGAAGGCTGGCTATACCGTCGATACCGTGCTTGACGAGCTCGACGGCGAAAAGCTCGGCGACGTGCTCCTCACCCCGACGAAGATTTATGTGAAGGCCCTCTCCCCGCTGTTCAAGGCCGGCGTGGTCAAGGGTGTCGCCCACATCACCGGCGGCGGCTTCATCGAAAACGTTCCGCGTATGATTCCGGACGGTCTGGCCGCACACATCAACCTCGGCTCCTGGCCGGTACTGCCGATTTTCGACGTGCTCGAAAAGGCCGGCGAAGTCGACCATATGGAAATGTTCAACATCTTCAACATGGGTATTGGCATGGTGTTGGCGGTCAACGCCGAAGATGCCGATAAGACCATGGAATTGCTCAAGTCCAATGACGAAGCCGGTTACGTACTCGGCAATATCGTCAAGAAGACCGATAGCGACGTCGAACTGCAGTAAATACATATACGGGGGTGAGCCATAACGGCCACCCCCTTTTATTTCCAAAGACTTTCCTGAACATAGGATTTTCCCAAAAGGGACACAACAGGAGGAAACATGAAGGTTCTGGTCATCGGTTCCGGTGCACGCGAGCATGCCATCGCCCATGCACTTATGCGCGGCGGCAGCGTCAGCGAAGTCACAGTGGCTCCGGGCAATCCAGGCATGGAGCTTGACGGCATCCGCACCACGCAGATCAACCCGTCCAATCATGCCGCGCTGATTGATTTCGTGAAGAACAACGGCTACGACTGGGTGTTCGTCGGTCCGGAAGTGCCGCTTATCGAGGGCATCGTCGACGATTTCGCGGGAGCTGGCATCAAGGCGTTTGGTCCGAGCAAGGCCGCCGCGCAAATCGAGGGTTCCAAGGATTTCGCCAAGCAGTTGATGGAACGTCACAACATTCCGACTGCGAAGTATCAGACGTTCGACGATTTGGAGCGTTCCACCGCTTATGTGCGTGAACATGGCGCTCCGATTGTGATCAAGGCTGATGGTCTGGCCGCTGGCAAGGGCGTGACCGTTGCCATGGATGAGGAAACCGCCATCGCCGCTCTTGAAGACATTTTCGTCGATCATCGTTTCGGCAACGCCGGTGCGAAGGTTGTCATCGAGGACTTCCTGGAGGGTCAGGAGTTCTCGCTGATGAGTTTTGTGAATGGCACCGATTTCTGGCCGATGCCGATTTCTCAGGATCATAAGCGCGCTTATGATGGCGATAAGGGTCCGAACACCGGTGGCATGGGTGCGTACAGTCCCGTTCCGCAGATCGGTCAGGATGTGGTTGACACCGCTATCGAAACCATTGTGAAGCCGACCGTGCAGGCTATGTCCGATGAGGGTACGCCGTTCACGGGCATTCTGTACGCTGGCTTGATCGCCACCGCGGATGGTCCGAAGGTTATCGAGTTCAATGCTCGTTTCGGCGATCCGGAAACGGAAGTCGTGCTGCCGAAGCTCACGTCTGATCTCGGCGCCGGCATCAGCGCTCTGCTCAATGGCGAGACTCCGGAGTTCACTTGGGATAATGACAACGCCACGCTTGGTGTGGTACTCGCCGCCGACGGCTACCCTGTCGATGTGATCAAGGGCGCTGCGATACCTGAGATTCCAGTCGACGAGGATTCCCACGTGTATTACGCTGGCGTGGCTCGTAGCGAAGAAGGCCTGGTCGCCAATTCCGGCCGCGTGCTGTTGGTGGAAACCTCCGCAGCCGACATCAAGGCCGCCCAAGACAAGGTGTATGCGATTATCGACAAGCTTGACACCAAGGGCATGTTCTACCGTCACGACATTGGCGCCAAGGCACTGAACATCTGAATGCACCCAGCGATTGCATACCATCAGAAATGTCTGTAACCATACAATCGCAATCATATATATAGTATAAAAAAGGACGGCGGTTTTGTGGTCGGACAGAGAGGAGTCCGACTGCAAAACCGCCGTTTTTTTAATCACACAACACAGGCAAGCTTATATTGATTACTTCTGCTCTCCCGGCTTCGGAATGAGCAGGGATGCGCAGAACGCGAGGCCGAGCAGAATCACACCGCCAACCATGGCTGCGATGTAGCCGCTGGTCGCACCGCCGGATGCGGTGAACGCGTTCTGAGCAGCGTACAGCACTGCATAACTCAGACCGGCACCCAGGTTGAATGCACCGGAGTTCAGACCAGGCAGGTAGCCCGGATTGTCTTCCGGAGAGAGCACGATGCCCAGACCGTTCAGCATGATGTTGGCAGTACCTGCGTAGGAAACACCCAAAGCCAAAGACATGACCACAAGTGCCCAGATGCTCGGAACGTTGCACACGAAGATGCCGAACAGCACGCCCACAACAGAGACGATCAAGCCAGTACGCAGCACCGCACGGTAGCCGAACTTCGAAGCGAGCACGCCTGCGACCGGACCGAATGCGAGACCGATCAACGCATACGGAGTCAGGGTGGCGAACGATACCACGCTGGCGCTCATGCCGGCGCCGACTTCGGTATCCTGAGCGAGAGCAGGCACGATACCGTTCATGATGGCGAACACGCCGGTCATGGTAAGCAGGGTGGTCAGCAGCAGACCCCAAGTACGACGCTGCTTGAGGTAATGCGTGGTGACCATCGGAGCCTTCTGACGCTTCTCAACATTCCAGAACACCACGAACAGCACGGCTGCAATAATGATTTCGACAGCGACCAGCGCCCAATTGGCGGAGCCCAGCTTCTGAATCTCGTTGATGGCCAGATATGCGGCCAAGAATGCGGCGGCAAGGGAAACCACGCCAACCCAATCCATCTTCGGAGTCTCGGAAGCGGTGGATTCTTCCGCATACACGAACACAAGCACAATGGCAAGCACCGCAACGCCAACCATGACCCAGAACACGGAACGGAAACCGAACGTGCCAGCAAGCCAGCCGCCAAGAATAGCGTCGACACCGCCGATGCCACCATTAACGGAAGTCAGAATAGCCATGAGCTTGGCGTACTTCTTATCTTCAGTAACCTTGGCGTGCAGCATGATCAGCGTCATCGGCACAATCGGACCGGCAACACCCTGAATCACACGACCGATCATCAGCATCGGCACGTTGACCGCGAGCGCGGAAACCACGCAGCCCAAAGCGGTAAGCACAAGAATGCCAAGCAGCACTTTCTTGCGACCGATCAAATCGCCGAGTCGCGGCAGGAACAGCGAGAACACTGCGCACGAGGTGAAGAACACCGTCTGGGTCAAGCCAATCTGCGCATCGGTGGTGTTGAGTTCAACACGCATGGTCGTCAATGCAGGCGAAAGCATGGACGCGTTGAGCTGGAACGCGAAGATGGCTGCCATCAATGCTGCCATCAATGCGACGACGGACTTGCCGCCTTCGTCGAGCATTTTGCTGTTTTTGGTCTCTGTCATTAGAGCACCCCTTTACTTATCTTTCTCTTCTTTCAGCCGATGGTCTTGATTGCGTCGGTTACCAAATCCCAGAATTTGTTGAAATCAAGCTTGACTGCAACCTGGGTGTGGCATTCTTCGGCGCTCGGCTCTGGACCTCGCAGGTCGGCGACGGTCATGCCAAGTGTGAGATCTCCATGGATTTCGACATCAACCGGGCAACGACGGGTGGTCATGACGCTCGGATCAATGAGGTATGCCACCGTGCACGGATCATGGACCGGAGGATCGATGAAATCTTGATTGTCTTGATAGGTCTTGCGGAAGAAGTCCATCAGACCAGACACGAACTTGGCGAGATCAGTGCCAACGCCTTCGATACGCTGCTGCACTTCGGGCGTGCACAATGCCTGATGCGTCAGATCCAATCCGACCATGGTGATCGGCCAGGCTTCATTGAACACGATGTGAGCGGCTTCCGGATCGACCTTGATGTTGAACTCGGCCACGGCACTCCAGTTGCCCACATGGTATCCGCCGCCCATAAGCACGACTTCCTTGACACGTTCAACAATGCGCGGCTCCATGCGGGCAGCCATGGCAATGTTGGTCAGCGGTCCGGTCGGCACCAGAGTGATGGTGCCTGGCTCGTTGCTCATAATGGTGTCGATAATCCAGTTGACGGCATGTCCGGCTTCCAACGGACGGCTGGGTTCAGGCAGTTCAACGCCGTCAAGACCGGTTTCGCCGTGAATGGAGGCTGCCACTTCCTGCTTACGCACCAGCGGACGGTCACATCCGGCATGCACCGGCACGTCGGTGGCATGCGCCTTTTCCAGCACTGCACGGGCGTTGTAGGTCACCTTGTCAAGGCTCTGATTGCCACCTACCGTGGTGACGCCCAGCAGATCGATATTGGGATTGCCCACGGCAAGCAGGATGGCGACGGCGTCATCATGTCCCGGATCGCAATCAAGGATGATTTTCTTGGACATTATGGTTCCTCCTTATGTACTCCAACTTTGAACCGATAATGAGGTGGTCGACGATTGACTGACTCCGGCTCATCGGTCACACAACTTGTTGCAAGGCCGGCAATGGCCTTTGATATCAGCGACTTCCGAAACCTTCGAGCAGTTGTTCGGCTGCCTGAAGATCGATGTCACGAGGTGTGTTTCCCGCAAAACGCTCGTCAACTACGGCCTGCGCATTGGAAACGAGTTCTTCAACGCTGATGCCGTAATCCTCAACAGGATGCAGACCGAGCATGCGGTCGCGGAAATCCTTGAACGCTCTGCTTGCGATAATCGCAACCTGCTCGTCCGGCGCATTTTCCGGGTAGACCGCACCTAGAATCTGACCGATCTCACGAACCTTATGCGCACGTACGGGAGCAACGAACTCCATAACCGCCGGCAACGCGTAGCCAACGGCTTCACCGTGCACGATGTGGTATTTCGCTCCGAGTACGTGTGCGATGGAATGCCCCGCAATGGTTCCCGCATTGTTCAGCATCCATCCTGCAAGCGTCGACGCGACCATCACACGTTCCCTGGCTTCACGATCCTGACCGTTTGCCACAGCACGCGGCAGATAGTTGTACAGCAGGAACATCGCTTTTTCGCAAATGGCATCCGTGACCGGACTTGCCATTCGGGAAAGGTATCCTTCCGCGGCGTGGCAGAATGCGTCAAGTCCGCAAGCGATGGTCATTTTTGCGGGCAGTGTCAGCATGAGATCCGCGTTCAGCACGGCATATTCGCTGACTGCCGGATCGGCAAGCACCGCGAGTTTACGACCGGTGGATCCTTCGGTGACCACCAGCGCGTTGGACATTTCGCTGCCGGTGCCGGCGGTGGTCGGAACTGCGATCATACCGTTGCATGGTGCGATCGGCTTGGCTGGATCGGTGTATTCGATGATGGATCCGCCGTTGACACGCACGATGTTGATGCCTCGGGCAACATCCATGGAACTGCCACCGCCGATGGCGATGATGCTGTCAGCCTTATGTGCTTCGAATGCTTCGACGCCGGATTCCACGGTTTCGCAAAGCGGGTCGGGCTTGACCTGGTCGAATACCGCCACATCGACACCGACCTGTTCAAGCTTGGTACGTGCGGCAACGACCAGCGGCATGCTTCCGACGAAGGAATCCGTGACCATCAGCGGACGAGAATAGCCCGCGGTCTGCATGATATCGACCAGAGTCTCCCCTAAATCGTCAGTGCAGACCACTTTGACGGGTTGCAGCAGTTTGACTTCCATAGCCATCGGTCACTGTCCGATCTTTGCGGCCGCAGCGTCGGCATTGATGCAGAATTGACGAACCTTGTCGATGTCTTTCTCCATGTAGCCGCCGTCGTATTTGATGCTGGTCTTCGTCAGGGAGTCCACGCCATACGGCTTGCACTGTTCGATGGCTTCGGCAACATTGTCTGGTCCAAGACCGCCAGCCATGATGACCGGCTTGCCGCATTCGGCCACAATACGGGCGTCAATGCTCCAGTCGTGGGTCAGACCGCTGGCACCAATGCCGGTGTCGGGGGCCAGACCGGAGTCCGTGAGGATGAGATCGCAGTATTGTGCGTACTTCTTGGCACGGTCGACGGCGGATTCATCGTCAACGAGCACGGCCTGCATGAGTTTGGTGTTCGGAGCGGCTTCCTTAAGTCGGGCCGCGAATGCTTCATCTGCGGCGTACCCATCGCCTGCGATATGCAGAATGTCAGGCCGCACCTCTCTGGCAAGCTCGATCATCTCGTCGGGATCGTTGGTCAGCATGATGGCCACGGAGGTGACGCCACGACGCTTGCATTCGTCGAAAATGCGGTGCACGCGTTCGATTGGCACGCGATGTGCCGGAACGCCACCATTCTGCATCGGCACCAGTCCAATGTTGTCGGCACCAGCCTCCATGGTTTTGACGGCCTCATCGTATTCGATCAGAGAATAGATCTGCTTGACTACCATTGTCGGTTCTCCTTGTGTTTGTATGGGTTGATGGACGTGTGATGTAGCAAAATTCAGGCGGTACGCACTTCGTCGAGCAACGGCTCGATCTCGCCGGACATCTTCTTACGTATGCGTTCCACGGTGATATCGGGCACTGCTTTTGTGCATTCGAGCGCGATGCTGGATGCTGCCTGCGCAATTTTGCCGACTTCTTCAAGATCTCGATCGGGGTTATCGAAGAAGCTCCAGGTGATGGCTGCCATGCCGGCATCTCCGGCCCCATTTGCCGTGGCGATTTCGGTGCGGTATGGCGGCACATGCTTGAAGCTGTATTCGTCGTTTTCGTGTCTCGCGCACAGGATTCCGTTGGCACCCAATGAAATGAATACGTTCTTCACGCCCCTGTCGAGCAAGGTCTTCGCTGCGGCACCTGCCGAATACTGGTCGGCGATACCGATGCCGGTGAGTACGGATGCTTCCAAATCATTCGGCTTGAGCACGGTCATCTTGTTGAGGATCGTGTCGAAACGGTGCGCTTTGACTGTGGAAACGGTGTCTCCGAACAGTGGCGCGGTGACGTGTTCGCCAATCCATGCCATGGTTTCCGGTTCAAGATTGGCGTCAAGCAGGCAGATGGCGGCACCGTTGATGAAGTCGAGGCGAGATTCGAGGAATGCCGGATTGATTTCCTTGCAGATTTCCATGTCGTTGACGGCCACCAGCAGATCGCCCGTATCGTCGGTGATGAACATGTAGGTGGAAGAACGGCGTCCTTCCAGCTGTGCGGCATAGTCAAGATTGATGTTGTTGGCCGCGCACGAACGTTCCAGGGTCTTGCCGTTTTCATCGTCGCCGTAGACGGTGATCAGGTATGTCGGCATGCCCAGATGAGCCATGTTCTGTGCGATGTTCTGCCCGACACCACCTGCGGACATGCTGACGACGCCCGGATTCGAGTCTCGGTCCACTACGGTGCTCGTCGGTCTACCACAGATGTCCATGTTCATGCCACCGATGACCACAACGTAACGGTCAGGAACAGTATTTCCTGAAGTCATATCCGCCATGGATATTGCCTCCTACATTTTCGGGGATATATCTGCCTTGATACACCCTTGATGAAACGTTTTATCTTCAATTTAGAATACAACAAAAGTTTAAGCCAGTCAACTTTTGCTTATATTTCATCGATGTAACATATGGAAAAATCGCGTGTCTCGCGATTACGAAAGAAACAAATGTAAGACCGCCATACCTGCGTTACTGCAGCAAATCAGCTTTGCGCCGCACAGCTTCTTCAGAAAAATCAGCGCAAATCGACTGCACCTGAGACATATTCATCGCAGCCGCCGCAGACGCATATCTAGCGCATTCCCGCTGTGTTTTATGCTCACGACGCGCCCACACCAGCGCACTCAACGCCGCCGACGCACCACCATTGGTATATCGACGTTCCTCCGCCCTTCCCGGCAAAGACCAGAAAAAGCTTTCATGTTCGCAGCAGTACAGCATGTCCGAATCATCCACAAAAAGAAACACATTACGCACACCGGACCGCAGCAAATGTTCGGCGCAATCTCTGGCACTGGCCTCGTCATGCACCTCAATCCCCGACACGAATTTGGCTTCGGCGGAATTAAGCACCATAGTGTCGATGCGATCGAGCACCGGCGTGATTCGCGCCGCTTTATTAACGGAAACCACGCGCACGAAAATCGGTCGACTTGTTTTTTCGCAAACCCATGCTATGGCATCAGACGGCAAGCTCGAATCAATCGCCACCATTTCCGCATTGACGATGGTCTGCTCTCGTTGCGCTAGAAATTCCGGGGTGATTTCCGCACTGATCTGCATATCATCAAGACCCACAATCTGACGCCCCTGCGCGGAAACAACCGACAAGAAGGTGGAAGTAGGCATATGGGAAATCTGCTTGGCATGCGTGATGTCAATGCCGTTGGCATACGCGTCCTGCTTGACGCGTTCGCCGTTCTCATCATCACCATAGACGGAAATCAAATAATTCGGCACGCCAAGCCGGTTCAGATTGTAGGCGATATTGTAACCAATGCCGCCCACGGATGACACAATGCGCCCCATGTTGGAACTTTCCCCAACCACATCCTGCATGGCGACACCGTAATGGTCTATATTGATGGCGCCAACAACAGCCACATAGCTGGGCGGAGTGACGATATACCCTTTGCCTTGGATGTACCCTTTTTTCATCAGGTTGGAGATGTGCGCGGCCACCCCTGAACGGGTGATGCCGCACAGTTCCGCAAGCTCGTTTTGGCTGATCAAAGGATTCTGCTTAATCCACGCCAAAATCTGCTGTTCGCGATCGGTTGCGGCCATCTCTTCCCCCTTGCCTCTAGGGAAGATCCATGAAATCGGTGTCTTTCAGGTAGTTCTTCCCTGTGGTGATATCGTACTGAATCAGCTGGTAGTCGGCAAGCAACTGCTGGGTTTCCGCGTCGAAGTCGCTTTCGGCCATGGGATTGCCGTCAGCGTCGAGATAGATGTTCTGACCTTCAGGGATACGGTCCCATCCCTGGATATTGTTGACGACAGGTGGCTCCATGGCGGAGATTTTCTCATGCATTTGCGTGAGGAACGCCAGATACGGGGACACCTTGGCGTTCATATGCTCGGCGGCCTGCGCCACGAAGAAGTTCGGCGACGAATAGTCGGCGTTGTCGATCTCGTTGCCTTGCGAGCTGGACGCCTTGTTGGACCAGATGAAATAATCCGTCAGATGCAAGGCAAGCGAATTGTTGTCGTCTTCGGAAGCGGACGAATAAATGCCCGGCAGATGATCGCCGTAGAACACCACGGTGATCGGCTTGTCGATGGCGTCGAGCTTGTCAAGGAAGTCGGCGGTCGCCTCGTCGGTCAGAGCCGCACCCTTCTGATAGGTTTCGATGGACTCCTTCTCATCGTCCTCCAAAGGAGTGTCCGTATTGGATTCGGCCTTGAAATCGTTGTTCTTATACCAATCGTGGTATGGCATGTGGTTCTGCATGGTGATGACCTGCAGGAACTGGTTGCCATCGGTTTTCTTGACTTCTTCGATGGTGCTCTCGTACGTCGCTTCGTCAGACACGTACGGCGAATCGTCGATCTTGTCTTGATGCGAGATGACGTCCGGACCGGTCAACGTGTAGAAATGCGAGAATCCGAACTTCTTATAGTTGGTCGCACGCGAGTACATAGACGATTCGTACGGGTGCAGTCCGATGGAATTCTTCGACGCCCCCCACAGTTGGTTGATGGTCGGCGTCCAATGCTCGCTCGGCACAAGCTGCTGATACGGGCTGGTGAGCGACGAATCGAAATTCGACATGCTCAAACCCGTCAATCCCATGTATTCGAGGTTTGCGGTACCACCGCCATATCCGGAAGAAAGCATCAAACCGGAGGTCGTATTCTCTTTGATGGAACGAATGTTGGGCATGGAATCCTTGTTGATCTTAAGCCCCGGCACGCGAGACGGGTCGGAGAAGGATTCGGACAGCACATAGATCACCGTACTGTCGGTCATGTTCTCGGTACGAGATGCGTTGATCTTCTTCGCTTCTTTTTCGTATCGTGCCGCGACTTCCTTCATGGTTTCTTCGGAATAGTCGTCAGGCTTCACCATGACTTTCGGATTCAGCTGCCTGGTGAAGGCGACCATCGGTCCGTTGCGCTGCGCATCGTAGACGGAATCCCACATGGACGGCATGTCCCCCATTGCCGAAGAGAAGGTTTTCGCCCAAGATCCGACAGTGCTCACCTGCATGGAATACAGCGTGAAGAACGTTCCCGGCACGATGATCAGCAGTAGTCGCACGATGGCATTCAGCGAGCGCGACTGCTTGTCGTCGCCACGGAAAAGCTTGCCGTGACGGCCGTCACGATGATTCAGGAATACGAAAAGCGCAATGAAAGCAACGAATATGACGACGGCGAGCAGAATGGTCCACTGCGCGCCTGCCGGCATGAAGCTCATAAGATTGCCCGCATCGGCTTTGAGGAAGTTCAGATCGCTGGGAAGAATCGCCTCATATCGGATGGATACTTTGAAATGTTCGATCACCGCGATAATGAATGTCACCGCCAGAAATATTGGCGTGGCGATCCAGAAGCGGTTGATGAGCATGAGCAGTATCACATACAGCACGCCCCACAAAATCAGGTTGAGCACCGCCACAAAGTTGAGGTTGGTGAACATTTTGGTGACGAAGCCCCAACCGGTCAGCCACATGTTGTTCGAAAGCTTGACGCGTGTAGCGGATTGACTGACGCCAATCTGTAGCGCTGCCACACCGATGGCGTCGAACACCACAAACAGTATGCCGTACAACCACCCTGGGAATTCCTTACGTTCCTTGGCGGGTGCGTTTGGATCAATCGTCGAGATCTTCAGTTCCTCAATCGTCTCTGTATTCACGGATTCGTTCGTCAAGTGTTTATCTCCACTCGTAACGTGTCAGTTCGCTTCGTTTCCCGCCTTACGGCGACGCCAAGGCACTATTCTCGCGACCATATCTGACAAAAAGCTGTAATGATCGATTTCATCCACAGTTTCTTCTGATTTTCTTACGCATATGTCGATGAAATCGCAAAAGAACGATGAGGGGGGGTATAGACAGTTCGGATGGCAGTATCTAGTTGTCGTCAAGGATTCCGCCGTCCGCATAACCGTTGTTGCTGAAATCGGCGAAATTGTTGAGATCGACGGAATTACCGTCGTGCCTCATTCCGGCAGTCGGGGCATAGTCCGAACACCTCAAGCGTATGCCATTCGATGGTGAATCCGTATTTCTCGCTGATGCCACGCAGCCAAGTTTCGGATGGCGATTCGATTTCCACGGTTTTGCCGCAATTCGTGCATACGAGATGATGGTGATGCCCGTCATCACCACACAGACGGAACAGCTGTTGGCCTTCCAAACGCACGGTATCAGCCTCGCCTGCCTCAGCCAAGGCATTCAATTGACGATATACAGTGGCAAGGCCGACCTTCACGCCTTCGTCTTCCAGCTTGCGATGCAAATCCTGTGCGGAAATGAATTCATCGTTTGCCTTCAACGCATCATGAATCAGTTCTTTTTGTTTGGTGTTGCGCTCCACGCGTCCGTCCGTCAATCTATGTCCGTTCTTGATGGCTTCGCGCGCCGTCCTCCCCTCAGGGAAAGGCTGACGCGCGAAACATGCCGTCATCGGTTTTATTTCAAATCATCCCAGCAGCCGGTCCGTTCAAGATCCGCCACAGTTTGCCTGGTGTCGTCGGTCAGCACGGTGATATGCCCCATCTTGCGATCATGACGCACTTCAGCCTTGCAATAGTCGTGCATATTCCATTCGGGATGCTCGGCGATCAGCGCGCGGGTCGGTGCCACATGCTGCCCGAGCACATTGACCATAACAGCCGGCTTGAGCAGTTCGGGCTGTTCGAGCGGCCACCCGGCGATGCCTCGAATATGCGCGTCGAACTGGTCGAACGAGCACGCTTCGATGGTGTAATGACCGGAGTTATGCGGGCGCGGGGCAAGCTCATTGACGATAACCCGCTCATCCTTGGTAACGAAGAGTTCGATAGCGAGGATGCCGGCCAGTTCGAAGCCTTGCGCCAAACGCAAAGCGAGTTCGTGCGCTTCCTTCGCCACGTCTTCGCTGACTTCGGCCGGAGCGATGGTCATGTGCAGAATATTGTTACGATGCTCGTTGCGCACGATCGGGAAGGTCACATAATCCTTGCCGTTACCGGCAACGAGAATGCTCGCTTCGAATGCGAAATCGACGAATCCTTCGAGAATGCTCGGCGGGAATCCGCCACCGCGATCGGCACGGGCTCGTACCTTTTCGAGATCGGCATCGGATTTCAGCACGGTCTGGCCGTGGCCGTCGTACCCGCCGGAACGGGTTTTCAGCACGGCCGGGTAATGGATTTCACCGAGCGCCGCATCAAGCTCCTCAACGCTGTTGACGGCCTTCCATGGTGCGGTCGGCGTGCCATGATCGTTGATGAACTGCTTCTCGTTGACGCGATCCTGCGTGACACGCAGCAAATCGGTGCCTTGCGGGGCTGCAGACAAGGAACGCACTTCGTCGATGGCGTCGGCGTTCACGTTTTCGAACTCGTACGTGAGCACGTCGGACTTTTCAGCCAGTTCTCGGATCGCGGTGATGTCGTCGTATTCGGCAGTGACTTGGAAGTCGGCCACCTGTGCGGTCGGGCAATCCGGAGTCGGGTCGAGCACGCCGATGCGGAAGCCCATGTAGCGGGCGGACAACGCCATCATGCGGCCAAGCTGACCGCCACCGATAATGCCGATGGTGGCCCCTGGCATCAGACGTTCAACACGGCCATTGGTTTCCTCAGACAAGCTGGGCATTGGATTCAGCCACCTTTTCCTTCAGAGAGTCACGATATTCCTGCAAAGCATTGGCCAAACGCTCATCGGTGGTGCTCAGAATGCTCACAGCCAAAAGACCTGCGTTTGTGGCACCGGAGTTGCCGACTGCGGTGGTGGCGACCGGGATGCCGCCTGGCATCTGCACGATGGACAGCAGCGAATCCCAACCGGACAGCGCATGGGAACGCACCGGCACGCCGATGACCGGCAGGGTGGTCTGGGCCGCGACCATGCCCGGCAGATGTGCCGCGCCGCCGGCTCCGGCGATGATGACCTTCAGACCGTTGGCACGGGCACTATGCGCGAACTCGCCCATCAATTCCGGGGTGCGGTGCGCGGAAATCACCTGCTTCATGTACGGCACTTCGAACTGGTCAAGCATCTCGCAGGCATGCTTCATGGTTTCCCAATCGCTCGCCGACCCCATAATCACTGCGACTTCAGGCTTGTTGTCTGCCATCAAGGACCTCCGAAAGAATCCAAAAGAACATGTTCTTGAACACCGTTTACTTTACGCAATCGGCTAGATGTGCAGCACGATTTTTCCGAAAACGTCGCCATTCACGATCTTGGAGAACGCAAGATGCGCGTCGTCGATCGCATATGCGGAATCGATGACCGGATGCAGATCGGCATGTTCCACGAATTTCAGCAAACGTGCGAAATCCTCACGGGAGCCCATGGTATTGCCCTGCACTCGAATATCCTGGAAGAAGATTCTCGTAAGCTCTGCACCCGGCTGGTCGCCAGTAGTCGCGCCGCAAATGGCGATAGTTCCTCCCGGACGTACGGATTTGACGGAATGACTCCATGTGGCCGCGCCGACGGATTCAATGACGGCATCCGCCTTGCGTGGCAGTCGCGCACCCGTTTCAAAAGCCGCATCGGCACCGAGCTGCAACACTCGCGCACGCTTGTCTTCGCTTCGTGACGTGACGAACACTTCCAATCCGGCCGCGTGAGCAAGCTGAATCGCCGCGGTCGACACGCCGCCTCCGGCGCCTTGAATAAGCACCGTGTCTCCCGGCTTCACATTCGCCGATGCGAACAGCAGGGAATATGCGGTAAGCCAGCTGGTACCCAATGCGGCAGCCTCATCAAGATTCAGATTCGCGGGCTTGGCGAACACGTTGGCGCTGGGCACCTGTGTGTATTCGGCCATGGTTCCCGCATACCGTTCGGACAGGATCGAGCGTCTCTCCCCCGGCATCACACCGGCGCCATCGGTACCAACGAAGGTATACAAGACCACTTCGGAACCGGCCTTAAGTCCCTTTCGTACGGGAATGTCTTCTTCCAACACGCCAGCCGCGTCCGTGCCGAGGATCATCGGCGTCTGCTCGTCGGAAAGCCCCACACCTTGCAGACTCCACACGTCATGATGGTTCACGCTCGCCGAGTTCACACGAATGGTGGACCAGAATGGCTTGGTTTCAGGCTCAGGCATAGTGCCCACTTCAAGCACGGACAGCGGATCATCATAATTCGTTCCGGTGGCATATACGGCTTTCATGTTCGCGCTCCTTTGCGAATAACGGCTTTTCACGATTGCAAACACCTCTATTGTGCCTCAAGTTGAGAAGACTTTGCGCTCCTTTGCCCGCAAACACCCTCGTCGGGGCATACAGTGGGATATGATTTCGCACTTGGTTGCACTGATCGTAGGGAAGGGTGATTGCGCACGATGACCGCTGGCATTTTGAGTTCGATTCACACTCCGGCGGACGTACATGCCCTTTCAGCCCAGCAATTACGCGATCTATGCCTCGAAATCCGCGCCACGCTGCTCGACTACGGCAAAAAACATGGCGGGCATATCGGCTCGAATCTTGGCGTGGTGGAGCTCACTGTGGCATTGCACCGCGTGTTCGACTCGCCCCGCGACCGTTTCATTTTCGACGTGTCGCACCAAAGCTACGTGCACAAAATGCTTACCGGCCGCGCCGAAGCATACTTGGACCAATCTCGTTTTGATGAAGTGACCGGTTTCACGAATCCGCTGGAAAGCGAACATGATTCCTTTGTGCTCGGCCATACCGGCACTTCGATTTCTCTGGCCTGCGGTCTTGCCAAAACCCGCGATATGCAGCGCGGCGCCGCCGGAGAAAGCACTATCGGCAATGTTATCGCCATTATCGGCGATGGATCCCTGAGTTCGGCCATTGCGTTCGAGGGGCTGAACAATGCGGCCGAACAGGGCGGTAATCTCATCATCATCGTCAACGACAACGAAATGTCGATCGCTGAGGATTTCGGCGGTATGTACGGGCAGCTTGCCAAGTTGCGTACGTCGAATGGCATGGCCGAACTGAATCTGTTCAAGGCATTCGGCTTGGACTACCGCTATGTGGAGCAGGGTAATGACGTTGACGCGCTGGTGGAAGTACTGAACGAGGTCAAAGACATTGACCACCCGATCGTAGTGCATATCCACACCACCAAAGGCTTGGGCTTCAATGACGAAACGGAAGCCGACAATGGTTCGGATGGCTGCAATCAGACCAATCCTCAACCTCATGCGGGCCAATGCGAGGCCAACCATTGGCAGGATCCGGAGGCCTCGCTCGGCAAACCGCTCGACGCACGCAAATATTATGGCGAAATGGCCATGGCATCGCTGGAACGTCGTTTCGACAATGAGCCGGGATTGGTGGTCATCTCCCCCGCAACCCCCGGATCGAATGGCATCACCCGAGATTTTCGTGAACGTGCCGGCGCCCACTACGTCGATACCGGTATCACGGAAGAACATGCCGCCGCATTCGCCGCGGGTATCGCCAGGGCTGGCGGACGCCCGGTGCTTGCGACTTCCGCCACGTTCTTCCAACGCACGTTCGACCAGCTGCAGCAAGAGTTGGCATTGAATCATGTTCCCGCCACGCTGCTGATTTTCGGCGCGGGAATTTCCGGCGCGGACAATACGCATTCGGGCACATTCGATATGACGATGTTCGCCAATGTTCCCGACGTGACCTGTTTGGCTCCCGCGAGCGGCGAACAGATGCTTGACATGTTGGCTTGGGCTACCGGCCCGTCCGGACATGGCGTAGTGGCGATTCGTATGCCCGGCGAGCAGATTCTCGCACTTGAACGTGCCGCCGATATGGCGTTCGACCCGTCGCAGCGTGCCGAAGAGCATGATCCAGCCGTCAATATTGCCGGAGCATGCCCGTTCGCCCGCTATCAGATCGTTCAGCCCGGCAGGGATGTGGCGATTCTTGGACTCGGCAATACCATGCCGTTGGCTGCCGAAATTACGTCGGCACTGGCCGAAAATGATGAAGAACATGCTGCGATTACCGCAACGCTTGTTGACGCATTGCAATATTCCACGATGGATGCCGAATTACTGGCGATGCTTGCCGATGGGCATCGTTTGGTTGTTACGTTGGAAGATGGCCAGCTAGAAGGCGGATGGGGTGAGAAAGTCACCGCATTTTATGCCAATTCCAGTAATACCAAGGCTTCTCACGTTCGTGTGCTGAATTTCGGCGCAGCCAAAGAGTTCACCGACCGAGTGCCTCTTGGCGAGCTTAACGAACGTTACGGATTGACTTCAGAAACCATCGTCTCTCGAATCCGCGGTATTCTCAGCGAATAATCGATACATAAGCGAATTGGCGGGAATGATCGGTATATCTGTGGACCATTCCCCGCCAATCTATAAATCAGCGATCTGTAATCAGCAATCACTGATCATTCTTGATGGCATCCAAAGCGGGAATCTTCACAGCCTTATTGGCCGGGCCGAAACCTGCTACCACACCAACGGCGATCGAAAACAGCATGGCCACCACAAAAAGCCACCACGGAATCACCGAAATGCGAGTCACATCGTCGCCGCCCATAATCGCTTTGCCGATATTCTCAATGCTGAATCCACCCAAAGACGCCATATTGATGCCTATCGAACCAATCGCGGAAATCAAGCAAGCGATCACACCGCCGACAAGGCCGATCGCACCAGCCTCGCACAGGAACATCATGCGAATATCGCGCACATAGCAGCCAAGAGCCTTCATAATGCCGATTTCGCGCGTACGTTCCGACACCGACATAATCATGGTGTTGGCAATACCAATCGCGGCAACGAAGAACGACACCGCGCCGATGCCGCCCAAAGCCAACTGGATGCCCCGCGACTGCTTTTCGATCTCCTTACGCGTTTGCTCAAACGAGGAAGTCTGATAACCGGCGCCCTTGATTTGCGCTTCAACGTCGGCAACGTCTTTGATGTCTTGGGTGTGCACCAGTACCTGATCGTAAACGACCTTGCTCGACGTGTTGGCCTTGGTGTCCCCCGATATTTTGGCGTTCAACGTTTTCATATCGTCGATGCTCATCACAATGCCGGAAGTGAACGCATCATAGTTGTTGGCGGAGGAATCAATGACACCCACCACCGTGTATGGCATGGTAATGGTGGGACTCTCACCACTGCCGGAATCGGATGGCGCCACGGATCCGCCGCCCACCTTGTGGTAGTCGTCGGGACTTTGATAGTTGGCTCCGGTAATCAACGTGATTTTGGAGTTCAGCATATCGAAGAACGGGTCTTCGCCTTCGGATTGGGCGCAACCGTGCTCATCGCAGTAATAACCGCCCGCTTCTATACGATGATTGCTCGGATCTGACGCATACTTGTCGTAGAACGAATACACGAAGGATTTGCCCGCCAACACTTCGCCGGCACGCATCGGAAGACGTCCGCTGGCCAATTTATAGCCGGATTCTTCCAATTGCGTGGCGTCGACTCCCACCACGTTGACATATTGCGACACGTACCGGGAGCCAGCTCCTTGCGTGGCATCCACACTGTATGACATCGTTTTCTGAGGAAGCACTCCAGCCACACCGGCAATGCTGCGGAAATTCTGCACGGCGTCATCGTCGAGTTTCGCCTGTTCGCCGTCGGCACCGCTCACGCTGGATGACGTTGCCGTGGAATGTGAACCTCCGCCGTCCGCATATACGGTGATGTCGTTCAGGTTGCCCATGTTTTTGAGCATCTGCTCGTTCTGTTCGTTGATGCCTTGGCCAATGGAAATCATGAGCACGATCGAACAGCAGCCGACGATCACGCCAAGTACCGTAAGAATCGTACGCGATTTGCGACGCAGCAGATTCTGCGTGCATGAACGTGCAATATCCGAAAATCGCATGCTCACTCCTTGTCGGAGGGCACGGAATCAATCACCTGGGTCGGCGCGTCAATGGCACCAGCCGTATTAGCCGCACCATCATCAGCACCTGCATGCGAATCGGAGGGATCCCAATCCCAATCGTCATCCTCGGCAGCCTTCTTCGCCTTCTTGCGGCGACGCACAACCACCACAACCACAATGGCGATCACGGCAACGACAGCCACGGCAACGGCAATCCACACCCAAGTCGGAATGCCTTGATTTTCCTGCGGGTCAACATCCATACCGGGATCGGCGGGAGCCGGAGCCTCAGACACCGTAATCTTCACCGGCGATTCCTTGGTCTGCTGCTGGCCGTCGGCATCCTCGTACGTCACCTTCAGTTTGGCATCATATTCGCCGGCCGCATCCGCAGTGAAAGCGAATCCGATGGAACCAGAAGCGCCGGACGCCACATTGCCGATATACTGCGTGGCTTGCGTGGCGGTGATGCCGTCACCCTCGATGGACGCTTCGACATTGGATACATCCCCCTTGCCCTTGTTCACGTATTCCATGGAAATGGTGGATTCCTCGCCCGCATTGATGGCGTCTGGAAGCACGGGATCGCCCAGTTCGAAACGGTCGGGCTGCGAAACAGGTACGGAAATCTTGATATCCGAAGTGTTGGAATTGCGGGTGCCGCCATCGACATACTCGTATTTGAAGTTGATATCGATGCCCTGCGCGCCGTTCTTCGCACTCGACAGCACCTGCATGGGCACGGTCTGGGTCAGGGAATAGCCCGCCCACAGCGAATCGTAATAGAACGTGTTCGTACCGCCGGAAATGGCGAAATTCTCGCCGCCATCAACGGTCACGACCATATTGCCGACCGCGACCTTGCCCATATTCTGGAAGGTGAAGCCAAGATCGAAATTCGTGCCGACCGCCACGGAACCGTCGCCATAGGTGAAGTTGGTGATGATGATGTTCGGCACCGGACCGGCCGGCTGCACGGTGGAGCCGCCGTTGTTGTCGTCAGTGCCATCACCGTCTTCGGCGAGCGCCGTCGGCACAATGCAGGTCAGCGCGATGGCGATGGACGCCATCAATGCGATGAGCATGTTGATGAATTTTGCGGAATGGTTGCTGTTACTCATGGAATTTCCTTCTCTTCTCTGCCGTCACGCGTTGTTCATCAGACGGTCATCGATGATACGTCCGTCAAGTAGCGTTACAATACGGTCGGCATATTGCGCCATATTGTCATCGTGGGTGACGAGCACGATGGTTTGGTCGAGGTCGCGAGCGAACGCGCAGATCATGTTCATCACGTCGGTTTTGGTTTTGGAGTCGAGGTTGCCGGTCGGTTCGTCGGCGAATACGACTTGCGGTCTGGCTGCGAACGCTCGCGCGATGCCGACACGCTGTTGCTGTCCGCCCGACATTTGCGTCGGGTAGTGGTTCATGCGTTTGCCGAGCCCTACTCGTTTCAGCATTTTCTTGGCGATTGCCTCACGCTTGTTTTTCGGCATGCCTTGGAACATCAGCGGCATTGCCACGTTTTCCACGGCAGTCAGATTGGGAAGCAGGTTGTATGACTGGAATACGAAACCAAGATGTTTTTGCCGAAATTCCGCCAATTGCCGTTCATTCAACCGAGAAATGGGCACTCCCCCGACGCGCACGCCGCCTTTGGTCGGTTTTTCCATACCTGCTAGCTGGTTCAGCAGAGTGGATTTGCCAGAACCGGATTCGCCGTAGATACAGCAGATCTGCCCTTGCGGAATGGTGAGATTGATGCGTTCCAGCGCCACGACGGTTTCGTCGAGCACCGGATATTCCTTACGCAGATTCTTGACTTCGATGATGGGCCTGCGCGTCCCCGCCATCGACTCTTGCCCTTCATGATCTGTCATAGTCTTCGTTGTCCTCCCCCACACGGCGTCAATACGTCTGTCCCACAACCGAGTTTATACCGTTTTCCAGTTCCCTGCATCCCTTAGGGGAACACCCCGAGAAGCACAGGCCCCCGTCTCATATCCTCCTAAAACAACCCTAACTAGGGTGGTTTTCTCGTTTCGTGCCAAAAACACTTCGTTTCGTGCCAGACGGCAAAATCCCCGAATCTCGCAAAAATAGAATGAAAACAACGAGGCAGACATTCGGATGACGTTGTCGGAAGCGTCATCCGCATATCACACAAGGGGAACCATCATGCGTCGTCGTTTTACTCAAACCGAGGTGTATTACCTGAACACCCTGCCCGCGGTGGAGCGAGCTTCCATGGACCGCATCACGTACTCGAAGGAATTTCAGGTGCGTTGCATGGCGCAATATCTGCGCGGCAACGGTCCTACCAGTATTTTCGCCAGCGCAGGTCTTGATCCGAAAATCGTGGGAGGCAAGCGCATCGAGCGCGCGATCGCCCGTTGGAAAGCCGATCCGAAAATCATGCTTGAAGCACAGACGTTGGCAAACAAATCCGATTCCGGGCAGCGCGATCTGCTGGTGATCACCCAAGCCATGACCATCAAATGGCTGGAAAAGAAAGTCATGGACCTGCAGAAACAGCTTCACCTGCTTGAATCACATGCGATGAACTGCTCACTGCCGAATTCAAACTCCAGGGAAGGTCTTGTCAGCATGGCGTGACATACGCCGAAACGTATGACATGCGTACGCAAAACACGGTCATTGCCGACAGGCCAATCACATAGACGTGCGTTGCGGTACGGCAACGCGCCAAACAATAATCCCTCCTTTCACCGCCGCGCTCTCCGTCACATATAAGCGGCCGTCTCGAAAGGAGGGATTCTTCATGCCTCTGGAACGTCAGCGAAACATCCTCGCCCCGTATCGACACTCTGCATTTCGTGTATAAAACGCGCTGTCCTTACTCTGCATTTCGTGTAAATGCCTTAATTTTCAAGGAGTACACCATGCTCTTCAGGCGCAAGGCATATCAAACACTCATGGCTTGGAAAAGCCCGTCGAATGGCAAGCGCGCCATGCTTATTGAGGGAGCACGACGTGTTGGAAAAAGCACTTTGGCGCAAGAATTCGCACAACACGAATACGAAGGTCATCTTGTCATCGATGCAGAGCATCGGCACGGCTATTTTGCGACTATTTCGCAGCTTCGTCCGCGGACATCATGGCCTGGGTGATCTGGTCGCGCATCTCGTTGAAACCGCCAGGCGTCGAAGCCGGCAACACCACCGTCTTCGCATTCTGCGACGAGGCGAGATTACGCATGGTGTCGAGATACTGGTTGAACAACACCACATTGTTCACGTCGTTCACGTTCATGCCGACTGCCTGCAGACTCTTGATCTGGTCGACGATACCATTGGCGATCTCACGACGATAGTTGGCCTGGCCTTCACCCTGAAGACGGGTCTTCTCAGCCTCGGCTGCCGCCTGGGTCTCGATCTGAATACGCTGGGCTTCGGCGCGCTGACGGGTGGCCTCCTTCTCGCGCTGGGCAGCGTTGATGGAATCCATGGCGTTCTTGACCTGCGGACTCGGATCGATGGCAGTGATCAGCGTCTTGACCACAGTGAAACCGAAGCGGGACATTTCGTTGCCGACGGTCTTCTGTACGTCAAAGGCCACATCGTCCTTACGGGAGAAGGCATCGTCCAAAGACAATGCAGGAATGGCGGAACGCAGCGCATCCTCCATGTAGGAACGCAGCTGACCAGCCGGATCACGCAGCTCATAGTATGCGGTGGCCACATTGCTCGGGTCAACACGGAACTGAGTGGACGCCACCACCGTGACGAACACATTGTCAAGCGTCTTGGTCTCCAACTGCACATTAAGCTGATTGACGCGCATGTTGGTTTTCATGGCGATACGGTCCACGAACGGGATTCGAATATGAATGCCGGCGAACTGCACCTTATTGAATTTGCCGAAACGCTCAATAATATAGGCCTGCTGCTGCGGCACGATAAACAACGTGGACAGGAACAGGAACGCGACGATAAGTGCAATGACAAGGAGCGTAATAAGGAACGGCATGACATTACTCCCTTCTTTGGTTTTCTCTCGAAAGCCTGTTGATTGACGGCTTTCCGTAGGTTCTGCAACCATTGCCGAACCCAAGCAAAAACTTACCAAAGAATGCAATCACGTGCAGACAATGTCCGCGAGTTGGGCAAAGTCCATTCGGAAGCCGGACATCGACCGTCCGGAAGCCGACCCACATACGTCTACGAGCCGAACAGGAGACAATTCTCCTTGTCCGACTCGTGAGATGGCATACGCAATGTTGAATCAGATCAGGCCGAGTTCCTTGCATTTGGCTTGCAACTGCGTGGCCGAAGGCTCCACCAGCCATGAGCCATCGGCGAACCGAATCACGGGAATGTGCTGTTGTCCGCTGATCGCAATGGCCTTCTCTGCAGCACCATCCTCATGCTCGATATCATGAAGGCTGTAGGCGACCCCGAAACGGTCTAATGCTGCCTTGGCTCGATGGCAGTCGCCGCACCAGTCGGCTCCATAGAAATCAATTGCCGCATTGTCAATCATAAAATCACTCCTTACGAGGCATTAATCTCATCAAATTTAGGCGATGCCTCAAGCAACATCTTCGTATACGCATCTTTAGGGTGTCGTAACACGGAACCGACAGCTCCATATTCGACAAGATGGCCGTCTTTCATTACCGTCACCTCATCCGCAACTTCCTGAACAATGTCCAAATCTCATACTCATGCCCCGACAATCCCGGATAATGCACGGATTTTACCAGCGGATGCAGCAACAGATAGCTGGAGATCGCACGCGCGTTCTCCTGCTGGCGGTCCATGCGCAGGGCGAGCGTCTGAATACCACGACGCACCGAATCGCATTCGTTCGGCGCAAGCACGCCACCCAAACGATTCTGCGCGAAGTAGACACGTTTGCCCAACCCGTCGTCCTTGACCACCACAAGACCGGCGTTGACTTCGGAATGGCCGGCCAGATACTTGGTAGCGGAATGGATGACGATGTCGGCACCTTGGTCGAGCGGCAGCTGCAGATACGGGGTAACGAATGTGTTGTCGACAATGGAAATCGCACCATAGCGATGAGCGATTTCAGCAATCTTCGTCACATTGTTGACCTGCAGCAACGGATTGGTAAGAACTTCGAAATACACGGCCTTCGCCGGACAACCATGCGCGGGTCCCTTGGCGGAGTGCCCGGAAACAGCGGCATCAAGCGCTTCGTAGTCGGCGGGTTCACGGCTCCGGTGTTGTTATCGTTGACCGGCAGTCCGTGGACAAACTGAGTGTTGAATCTGGTCATGGTGCGCACCCCCTCGGGTTGTGGCTCATTGCCGCATGCCATTCACGCGGTCACTGGTACCCACTAAACCGCATCCTGCGTTTCAACGCGCGCCGCGCCTTATCAACGTTTGTTATAGAACGCGCGAATCGCCATAACGTTTTCTTGTAAGCGGCTATCAAACGGCGGAGATGCAAGGCATCGCACCGCAATCGCCCATCCATGCAAAAAGGCTACGTAGGAAAAATTACGCTAGCACAGCAGCCACCCGGCGCACAGCCTCACGCAACTGGTCCTCGGATTTAAGCAGGCTGAATCGTACGTAATCCTTGCCCACTTTGCCAAAACACGTGCCCGGCAGCGCGGCGACGGACGCACGTTCCAACAGCATGTCGGCAAACTGTTCACCCGTCTGATCTTCAGGAGCGTGCACCCAAGCGTAGATGCCACCGTCTGAATCGAAAACATCAAGTCCGACTTCACGCAATCCACCTGCCACGATTTCGCGACGAGACGCATACCGTTCCGCAAGTTCGGCCACACAGCTCTGATCCGACAGCAGTGCCACAGTGCCCGCGTCTTGAATGCTGGACGTAACCATGGAACCCATTTGATAGTGGTACTGCTTCACATGAGACACAATGTCGTCGTTGCCCGCGATGAAACCGGCACGCCAGCCGGCCATCGCATACATTTTCGACAGCGAGCATACTTCCACCGCAACATCGAAGGCACCCGGCAGCGACAGTATGCTGATTTGCTGCGCATCGACCCCCAATCCCGCATAAGCGAAATCCTGCACGATCGCGAAATGATATTCATGAGCCAAATCGATGGCACGTTGCAGAAACCCACGCGGAGCCTGCGCACCCGTCGGATTGTTCGGATAGTTGAGCACCAGCACTTTCACACGATTCCACACTTGCGCAGGCACCGCATCCAAGTCCGGCAGGAAGCCGCGCTCTGGCAGTGACGGCAGCAGAACCTCCTCGGCACGGCTCATCACCGTCATGCAATGATACGAGGGGTAATACGGATCCGCATATGCCACAGCATCGCCCGGCGAAACAAGCACGGCGAACAGCGCCGCGAGACCATCAACCGCGCCCTCCACGGCAAAAAGCTGTGTTTTCCAATCAACCTCAACACCATACGTGTTGCGATACCACTGTTCGGCAGCCTGCAGAAAACTCGGCTTGCCATCGAACGGCGAATAACGGGCATTGGCCGGATCGTCAACCGCCTTTTTGGCCACTTCTCGAATGAAGTCAGCGGGGAACGCATCCGGATTGCCTTTGGCCAGGTCGATCACGTCGGCCCCGTCCGCAACCGCGGCAGCCACTTTGCGATCCATATCGGCGAACACATTCGGCGGAATCGACTGCGCCACCGTAGTGAACGCAACAGGAGAAACATACGAAGTCATTCATCAACCCTCCCTATCATCGTGCGACTGTATATGCGCACATTCACGCATATACGCAACCATCAGTGCGTCACCTTGCGTGCGAACCAATCGCCGATCCATTGAATGATCTGCACAATGACGATCAGAATAATAACAATCACGACGAGCACGCCGGTTTCGTAACGGTTATAGCCGTATTGAATGGCCATATCGCCGATGCCGCCAGCGCCGATCGTTCCGACCATTGCGGAATAGCCAATCAGTGAAATAATGGTGAGCACCACACCACGAATGAACGACGGCAAGGCCTGAGGGAATACCGCATCCACAATGATTTGGCGTGTGGTGGCACCAGTGGAGATGGCAGCTTCAAGCAAGCCCGGATCAACTTCGGAAAACGCGCTTTCCGCGATTCGCGCAAAGAACGGCACCGCTGCGATCGACAGGGAAATTGCGCCACCTGTCGGCGTGTAAGGATCACCCAGAATCAATTGCGCAACCGGAATAAGCACCACCATGAGAATCAGGAACGGCAGCGAACGAATCGCGTTGACGATGAAACCGACAATAACGTTCAACGCATGATTCGGCGTGAACAAACGATTTTCGGTCAAATACAGCAGCAACGCCACCAACGTGCCCAACACCACGCCGATAATCGCCGACACCACAACCATGTATGCCGTGTCGATCAACGCCTGACCGAGATTGTCTTGAAGGATTTCCAGAGTTTCTTCCATTGTTCTCACGCCTCCTGATTATCCGCAGCTTCGGCGGCCACAACCAGCTGCCCACGATCAAGTTCCCGATAGCTGAACACATGCGTTCTCAACGTATTCAACGCCTGCACCAGCGGCTCCCCCGCGCCAGAAACGAGCACAATCAGAATGCCGATGGCCTGCGAACCGAAATACTCCACATTCGCATGCAGCACGTCGATGCTCACGCCGTAATCCTGCGCGACCCGGCTGATGAGCGGTTCGAGTGCCGCATCCCCCTTGTATCGCAGTTCCACGATGGTGCCGGCCGGCAGCGACGGCACCAGCTGCGGCGGCACCGCAATGCCCAGATAGCATTCCACCAACGCTTTGGTGGTCGGATGCTTCGGCGTGCTGAACACGTCGAAGGTGTTGCCTTGCTCCACTACCACACCGTTTTCCATAACGGCCACTCGGTCGAAAATCTGCTTCGCCACGTCAAGCTGATGCGTGATGAACACGATGGTAATGCCCAGTTCGCGGTTGATGCGTTGCAGAAGCGCCAGAATGCCTTCCGTGGTTTCCAGGTCAAGTGCGCTGGTAGCTTCATCGCACAGCAGGATTTCCGGCTTGTTGGCGAGCGCACGTGCGATGGATACACGCTGTTTTTGCCCGCCCGACAGGCTTGACGGGTAGCTGTCGATTTTGTTTTCCAAACCGACCAGTGCCAGCAGTTCGCGGATGCGTTCCGACCATTGCGCTTTCGGATATCCGCCGGCTTTCAGCGCGAATTCGATGTTCTTGCCGACCGTGACATTGGTGATCAGGTTGAATCCTTGGAAAATAAAGCCGATTTTCTTGCGCAGGTCGCGCAGCTGACCGCCTTTGAGTGCGGTGATGTCGCTGCCGTCGATCACCACATGACCTCCCGTCGGTCGTTCCAGCAGGTTGATGGTGCGCACCAGCGTGGATTTGCCTGCTCCGGAGAAGCCCACGATGCCGAAGATTTCGCCTTTTTCCACGCTGATGTTCACATGTTTGACCGCTTCGACGGTTCGTCCGCCTTCATGAAAGGTCACGGACACGTCGTTGAGTTCAATAACGCTCATGGTTCGTTCCTCATTCCGTTCAAGTACGTGTTTACGTTCGTTCGATACGTTTCGTTTGATGAATCTCGTTTACATAAAGCCCGTATGAGTTTTCCAATTCATACGGGCCTTTGCATATTACCTATCGCCGCGCTGCAGCGGTCACCAAGTGGTCGGCTTGCCGAAATCCTTGAACTCGCTCTTGGCGATGGCGTCCTTGAATTTCTGACTGACGAGCAGTTTCTTGACGGCCTTGCCGAAGTCGGAATCGACGTCCTGGGTACGGACCACGAACACTTCGATCACGCCATCATCCTGCTTTTCCATGGCGAGCGCATCGGCAGGCTTCAGATCAGCAGCCCAAGAGTAGTTGCCCGGCACCAGAGCCACATCAACGGTGTCCAAGGAACGGGCCAGCTGTGCAGCATCGATCGTTTTGATTTTGAGGTTCTTCGGATTGGATGCGATATCGTTGACCGTAGCCTTGGTGGCATCGACTTCGCCCTTGAGCGTCACCAGACCCTGCTGCTGGAGCACGCCGAGAGAACGTGCCAGGTTAGAGCCATCGTTCGCGATTGCGACCGTAGCTCCGTCTTCGATATCATCGATGGACTTGTACTTGTTGGAATAGATGCCCAAGCCAAGGGTTGGGGTCTGTCCAAGGGAGGTCAGGTCGAGATTGTTGTCGGCGGTGAACTTCTTCAGATAATTGCCATGCTGGAAAAGATTCGCCTGAATGGAACCAGATGCAAGTGCCTTATTGGGCTGCACATAATCGTTGAACAGCTTGGTCTTCAGTTTGAAACCGTCATCCTTCAGCAGTGGCGCGATGACCTTGTCGACCATGTCGCCGTATGGTCCTGCGCACACGCCGACGGTGATTGTGGTGGTTTTGCCCTTCGTGGTGTTCAGGCTTTCCTTGGATGCGGATGCGCTGTTGCCGGAACCGCATGCCGCAACGGAAATAAGTGTTGCAGCGGCAAGTACTGCTGCAACGATTCGTTTGATGCCGTCCGGCCTCTTGAAAATAGCGATGGTCATGGTTGTTTTCCCTCTCCTACTTGTTTTGAAAAAATACGATTATTCCGTTACCGGCTTACTGGCTTCGACGTCGGCTTTGGCCTGTGCGACGATGTCTGGATTGTGGATGGCGAAGGCTTGTTCGGCGAGATGCACTTCGCGGGTTAGGAATTCGTGCAGCTTGCATTCGTAGCCATGCTCGCGTCCGACTTTGGCGATATAGCCGTTGATGTAGTCGACTTCCGTTGGACGTCCCTTGGTCAGGTCTTGATACATGGACGGATAGTGCAGCGGATGCGCCACGCCCGCAGTGTGCAGAATGGTTTCGACTTCCGTTTCGCGCGTGCCCAACAGTTGGTATCCGGCTGCTTCGGCCGCACTGTAGGCTTCATCGACCAGCTGTTCGGTGAGCCAACGCGCGCCGGGATGCGCATGGAATTCGCCGAAACGAATCTGGTACATGGTACACAGCGTGTTCAGCACCGAGTTGAATACGATTTTCGCCATGCACATGCCGATGAAGTTGTCCACGATGGTCGGGTTGAGCGTGGCCGTTGCGAAATCCTCGTACAGCGCCTGCTCGTGTTTGCGCACCTCGTCAGTCACATCATCCGCGTAGGCACACAGGTTCATGGCCTTGGCATGTACTCCGCCGGTGAAGTTGAAATCGCCGGGGCCGTACACGTAGGCACCGATCAGTGCGGTGCCGCCGTAAATGCGGTCTGTGGAGAAGTATTCGTTGAGCTTTTCGAAGTGTCCATAGCCGTTCATGGCGGAGAACACGATCTGCTTCTCATTGAACAGATGGGCGCAGCGCTTGAGCACGCCGTCAAGCTGCATCTGCTTGAGGAACACGATCCACACGTCCGGCTGGCCGGCGTATTCCTCCGGATAGTACACGTTGATCGGCACGAGATGGCGGTCTTCACCGTCTTGCGACACGTAGGCACCGCCCTGCTCGCGGATCTTCTCGACATTCGGCTTCCATGTATCGACGAAGTCGACGTCTTTGTGCGCGAATTCCTGCAGCAGCACACCGTACTGGATGCCCATTCCGCCGGCACCGATCACTGCGTACTTCACGTTCCGTGCTCCTCTCTCGTAAAACATCTCGCTTGTTTTTCAAGCAGACAATCATAAGATATCGGAAAAACAACATGGCAACATCGGCGTGGCTATATACGCTTTTTATGGAAGGCGCGAATCGTAATAATTGTTTTTTATATAGCGTTATCAGCAATCATATATTTGTATGTAAATATGATTATCTGAATATAGAAAAACCTTCCGCCTAAAGCGACGGAAGGTTCAAAATATTTAGTTTGATTAACTAGTTATCAGTCGACCACACCTTTTTCGACCACGATTTCATCAGGATCGACTTCGTCGCCATACACCGGCTTCAGTGTCTCCTCATAATCCTTGTGGAAGAAGTTTTCATCGCCAAGCTTGTCGATTTCGTCGTTGATCCAGTCAAGCAATTCCTTATTGCCCTTCTGCACTGCGGCAGCGATGGTGTCCTTATCGCCCAGTTCGGTGATACCGACCTTGAAGCCCTTGTTGGACTTGGCCCATGCGAGCACCTCGGTGTTGTCGGTGGAGAAGGCGTCGCCACGGCCGTCGAGCAGCGCGTTGTAGGCATCGGCGTACTGGTCGTACTTCTGCAGCTTGATGTCGGGGTAGTTTTTCTCGAAGAAGGTTTCGGCGGTGGTGCCCTTGGTCACGATCAGGGTCTTGCCCTTGAGCTGGTCAACGTCGGTGATTTCGGCGTTTTCCGGGGAAACGACGCCCAACGCCACCTTCATGTACGGCTTGGCGAAGTCGACCTTCTCCTTGCGCTCGTCGGTGACGGTGAAGTTGGCCAGCGTGATGTCGACCTTGTTGGAGGTGAGCACGTCGACTCGGGCGGCGGCGTCAACGGAGGTGTATTCAACGTCTACGCCAAGATCCTTGCCCAAGCGCTCGGCGAAGTAGACGTCGTAGCCGGCATAGTTGCCGTCCTTGTCGACGTAGCCGAACGGAGCCTTGTCGGAGAACACGGCGACCTTGAGCTTGCCGGACTTCTTGATCTCATCCAGAGTGCGGGCGGTGGCGCTGCTGCTGGAACTGGAATCGCTACCCGTGGAGCCTTCGTCGCTCGGAGTGGCCGCGGACGGACCGCAAGCAGCCACGGAGGCTGCCATGATCAACGCGGCCGATGCGGCCACGATGCTCTTGAATGTTTTGTTGATGATTGATGCGGTCATGGTTTCTCCTCTCTTGCAAAGATGACTGCTATCAAAATCTTGGGTTTCGCCGATTCGCGCTATTTCGCGCTACTGCTCGGACCGTTCGGATTGCTCGGCTGATTTACGATGCCGATCGAATTCAAACGTATGCAGGAACTGCTTGGCACGTTCGGTGGTCGGATTGGTGAAGAATCGTTCGGCATCGTCGGACCGTTCCACAATGCCGCCATCTTCAAGCAGGATCACCTGGTCGGCGATGGCTCGCGCGAATTGCATTTCGTGCGTCACGATGAGCATGGTCTGGCCGGAATCGGCGAGTTCGAGCATCACGTCGAGCACTTCGCGCACCATTTCCGGATCGAGCGCGGCGGTGACTTCGTCGAACAGCAGCACTTCCGGATGCAGGATCAGCGCACGGCAGATGGCCACGCGTTGACGCTGGCCGCCGGAAAGCTCGTGCGGCCAGGAATCCTTGCGGTCGGCAAGGCCGACGCGTTCCAGAAGCCTGATCGCCTCCTGCTCGACTTCGCCCTTATCTCGCTTCTGCACCAAGGTCGGCGCCAGTGTGATGTTGCCAAGCACGGTTTTGTTGGGAAACAGGTCGTAGCTTTGGAACACCATGCCAACGCGGGTGCGTAGTTCGCTGCTGCGCTTGCTGCGTCCAGCGGACTCAGTGCCCGGCTTGCCCGTTTCGATCACTTCGCCGTTGAGCGAAATGGTGCCGCCCTGAATCGGCTCAAGGCCTGCGATGGTGCGCAACAACGTCGATTTGCCGGAACCGGAAGGCCCAACGATCACAAACACCTTGCCATGCGGCACGTCGAACGAAATATCGTTCAGCACCGGCCTGTCGGCATTGGCGTACTGCTTGACCAAATGCGCAATCCCAAGACTTGCTTGGCCTGCCTGGTCCTGCTTGCCCGCTGCGTCAGTCATGCGACCACCTCTTTTCCAGTCGGCGGGCCACGATGGACAGCGGCCAGCACACGATGAAGTACATGAAGAAAATCACCCCGTAGATCCACAGGGTTCCGGTCGGGTATTGGAAACGGTTCGCGTCGATGATCTGTTGACCCACTTTGATGACCTCGACCACGCCGAGAAGCACGGCCAACGACGTCGTTTTCACGATTCGTGTCGCCAGATTCACCGAAGCCGGCAGAAGCCTACGCAACGCTTGCGGCAGAATCACTGTGACGAACGTCTGCCAGCCACTCAACCCAAGCACATACGCGGACTCATACTGGGCTTTCGGAATCGACTCAAGCGCGCCACGCACCAAATCGCCCAATTCCGCGCCGCCCCACAGCACGAACACGAACACGCATGCGCCGGTCGCATCCAAATTCCAATTCCACGCACGGGCGAAACCGTAAAACGCGATGAACAGCAACGCCAATTGCGGCATGATGCGAATGAAATCCAAATAAATCCTGGTCAGCACACGGATGACGGGATTTTTCATCGTCATCAGCCAGCCGACGACCAATCCCACAGGAATGGAAAGACCCACCGAAACGCCGGCGATCCATACCGTAACCCACAGGCCCTGCAGCAGGCGCGGGAACACGCCCGGCTCGAGCAGAATCTCAGCGCCGCTCATAGTCGAACCTCCGTTCCAGCCAAGTGCCGAACAATGAAATCGGCAGCAGAATCACCAAGTACGCGACGACCAGCATCAGCAACGATTCGTACGTGCTGTAGTACATGCCGATCAGATCCTTGGCCATGTACATCACGTCGGCGAGCGCGATGGCCGACACGACGGATGATTCCTTGATCAGGAAGATCACGTTGGCCACAATGCCTGGGATGGACGTGCCGATGGCCTGCGGGATCACCACGCGGCTCAAGGTCTGCCATTGGCTCAGGCCCAGCACGTATGCGGATTCGCGCTGCACGTTCGGAATGGTTTCGAGGCCGCCACGCATCGCTTCGGCCATGTAGGAGCCGCCGAGAAAGCCGAGTCCCACGATCGCGCATTGTTCCGCGGACCAGACAACGCCAAGCTTCGGCAGACCGAAATACAGGAAATACAGTTGTACCAGCAACGGCGTGTTGCGGCTGAGTTCGATGTAGACGCGCACAATCTGCTTCAACACTGGGATGCGTGCGATTTCAATGCCCGCGCAGATGAGACCGACCACAATCGAAAGCACGATGCCGAATACGGAAATGAACAACGTCATCGCCGCACCGTTGACGAAGAACGGCGCGTAGTGCGTCACGAATGTCCAGTCGAACACACGCGCCTCCCCTCTTTCTCGCTAGGTTTTCGAATGTTCTGCGGATCGTTTGAAGCCTTCTCAGGCTGTTTCCAAGCTTTAGCCTTGAACGCGCCCCATCGTACCGCGCGATAATCACGGAACAGGCCACGTCGTTATCGGTTTTTCGTATAAGCGTTTATCAACCTTCAAGAAATGCTTCCCGGTAATCCTTGCCACAGTATTGCACGTCGGCGCTTTCCGCCGTCAGCTCATATCGAAATGTGAAGATTGGGTATGCCTTGCGAGAGAGTATGCACATGCTCATTCGACATGCAACGATGGAGGATTTGGACGCGATTGAGGCTGTGGAGGCTGCCTGCTTCCCGCCTGCGGAGGCCGCAACGAACGAGAGCCTGACCGCACGCGTCGCCACATATCCGGAACATTTCTGGCTTTTGATCAACACTGACGCCGATGACGACGCCTGCTTCCCCGCTTCCGTGGAAGATGGCACGTTGGTTGGTTTCGTCAATGGCATGACGACCAATGAGAAAGATTTGGCTGATGTCATGTATGAGGATGTTTCCATGCATGACGAGCAGGGTGATTGGCAGATGATTTTCGGCGTGGATGTGGCTCCTGTCTACCAGCATCGCGGTTGCGCCAGCTATCTGCTGCGTCGTGTGATCCTTGATTCGACGATTGCCGGACGCAAAGGCATTGTGCTGACATGCAAAGAACGTCTTGTTGGCTTTTACTCCCGCTTGGGATTCATGGACGAAGGCATGTCGGCTTCCACACACGGCAATGTGGCTTGGCATCAGATGCGCCTGCCGTTGACGCAATCCCCTTCTGAAGAATCGTTCGTCAAGTCCGATCCAGACGCAAAAACCATGGAAATTCCAATGGTTTCGATCGCTAATTGACGGCGAGTCACCCCTCGCAACACCATCGCGACACGCCGACGATTTGCATTCCGCCGAGAATCCACGTAAGTTAGCACTCGCTTCGGGCGGTTGGCGCAGAGGTAGCGCACTTCCCTGACACGGAAGGGGTCACAAGTTCGAATCTTGTATCGCCCACGCGAAGCGGGTAACGAAGCCGGGAAACCGGTGGAATTATCCCACGGGTGATTGGCGCAGCGGCTAGCGCACTTCCTTCACACGGAAGGGGTCATAGGTTCGATTCCTATATCACCCACTGAATTTCCGCTTCTCACGGCGGAAGTTCTTTGCGGACATAGCTTAGTTGGTAAAGCGCAACCTTGCCAAGGTTGAGACCGCGGGTTCGAGTCCCGTTGTCCGCTCCACCAAGCCCCACCTCGTGTGGGTTTCTTTTCTCACACATCTACTCCACTCGCGTTTTTTTAAAAAAAACTAGCCGACACGCGGAACTTTGCACAGTCCGGCGTCGACAGCCTATCTACATGTTTTACGCTTCTTCGCCGTGCCAGGCGTAGTCGAGGTGCATGAATTCGGGGACCTTGTACCATTTGACCGGATATCCGGCGCCATGCGCGCAGAACACCGAATCCGGCGTGTTCTCCAAGTCGGATTCCGGGTCGTACGCGGCCTGTTCAATCACCTCATCGACGTTGTGGCATGGCCGGTACCCTGCGAATACGCAACTCAAATGCCCACGCCCATGCGTGTAGGCGTTGACGTCCATCGCATAGTCACGCATTTGCGCAACCGGCGCCTCACCTTCAAGCACCATGTATTCGCCGTCACCGTCAGGCGTGTCGAACGAGCCGCTCATACGCTGAATATCGGCCATCGCATGGCCGACCATATCTTGCGGAACCTCCAACCGGAAGCCATACCATGGCTCCAGCAAACGGCAATCGCCGCGCTCCTTCGCTTCCATCAACCCCTGACGAATCGCACGATACGTGGCTTGACGGAAATCGCCGCCTTCCGTATGTTTCAAATGCGCACGGCCAACCAGCAACGTGATCTTCATATCGGTGATTGGAGAGCCGGTAAGCACGCCCACATGCTCACGCTCCTGACAATGCTGCAGAATCAGCCGCTGCCAGTTGCGGTCGAGCACATCCTCGCTGCACACGCTCGCATATGCCATGCCACTGCCGGCAGGCAACGGCTCAAGCAGCACATGCGTTTCCGCATAGTGACGCAACGGCTCAAAATGCCCCACGCCCTCGATCGGATGCGCAATCGTCTCCTTATATAGGATGCCGCCCGGACCGAACGAAACATCCAAGCCAAACCGGTCATGCATCATCTGCTGGATGACTTCCAATTGCACCGCACCCATCAATTGCAGATGCACTTCGCCAAGATGCGGCTGCCATACCACATGCAGCAACGGATCCTCATCCTCAAGCTCACGCAACGCGACCAGGCAGGCATGAATATCGCACTCCCCCGGCAGCAACGTGTACGTGAGCACCGGCTGAAGCACCGGATTTACGCCGTCAGGCTCCTTCCCAAGCCCGGCACTGGGAAATGTTCGCGTCAAGCCCGTAACGGCGCACACGGTGCCCGCAACAACCGAATCGACCGTACTGAACTTCGCGCCTGAATACACGCGCACCTGATCGGCCTTCTCATGCCACAGGCCATCATCACCGATTTTCGACTCGCCAGGATCGGAACCAACCCGCGCAGTGCCGGAAAGCATTGTTTTCGCTTTGAATTCGCCGCCCGTCACCTTAAGCCAAGTCAGTCGATTGCCTTGCGAGTCGTGCGATACTTTATATATACGCGCGCCGAATTCGCCGCCATACTCCGGCTCGCGCACATACCATTCGAATCCTGCGATGAATTCGTCGATGCCCTCCATTTTCAGCGCGGAGCCGAAGAAACACGGGAACAGGGCACGTTCGGCAATCAGTTCGCGAATGGTTTCGTCCGGAATCGTCCCTTCTTCCAAATACGATTCCATGGCGGTTTCGCTTTGCATGGCGATGTCTTCCATGACATCGGCAAGCGCCTCGGTTCCGTTGTGCGATCCGGTAAAATCTACGCATCCGTCAGAGAAACGTTTCTTCAGCTGCTGCAGAAGTTTCGTTTTATTGGCTGCGGGAGCGTCCATTTTGTTGATGAAGATGAATGTGGGCACGTTATAGCGCTTCAGCAATCGCCATAACGTTTCGGTATGCCCTTGGATTCCGTCCGCGCCGGAAATGACCAGGATCGCATAGTCGAGCACGGCGAGGGTACGTTCCATTCCCGCCGAAAAATCGACGTGCCCCGGCGTATCAAGCAACGTGAGGGTGAGATCCGGCGTGGTGATGATCGCCGGTTCGGTGAAGATGGTGATGCCGCGCTGCCGTTCCATCGTATTGGTGTCAAGAAACGCGTCTCCATGATCGACGCGACCGAGCTTGCGTACGCTGCCCGTGGCATACAGCAACGCTTCCGACAGCGTGGTTTTGCCTGCGTCAACATGCGCCAGAATGCCGATGACGATTCGTTTCATGGGTTCCTCCCGCTGCCCAAGCGACAGCCGAAGCAGCCGCCTATCGATATACGAAAGCCCTTACGCCTACTGACGTAAGGGCTTGATGGTGACCCCGGGGAGACTCGAACTCCGACCTTGAGATTAGAAGTCACATGCTCTATCCAGCTGAGCTACAGGGCCAAACTTGAATCAGTATAGCCAGTTCGCACGTTCTTGCCAACTCGAACGCGCTGAGCAGCGATCATACCGACGGCAAAACCATGGAACCAACGGCTCCCCGATCCCAAACAAGCAAGTCATCAAGACCGGGGAGCATGGGTTCACGGCTCGATAATCCAGCTCAAACCGACCAGCACGATAAGGAACAGCACATTCACCGCCGAATAGACGGCCAGATAGCGCCCCTTCTTATCGGGGTACTTACGCGTCACGTTCTTGTATCCGATCAGCGAGGCCATGGATGCGATCAGCGTACCCATGCCACCAAGGTTGGTGCCAATAATCAGTGCACGCCACTGGTCGCAGAAGCCGGACAGCAGCAACGTGGTCGGCACGTTGGAAATGAACTGGCTGGACACCACGGACACTTCCAGCGGATGCGCCCCCACCAAGGAGGCGGCCAGCTCGTAGAATTCCGGCACGCGTTTCATATTGCCGATGAAAATGAAGAACATGCAGAACGTGAGCGGCAATCCCCAGTCGATATTGCGGAACACGCGGCGATCGCAGAACAGGAACGCCACCACCACGATCACGCACATGGCCCATAGCGGAATGAAATCGCTCACAGCCAGCAAACACACGATGAACAGCGCGCAATATACGATCGTGCGCCAACCACCGTAACCTGCGCCGTAGCCGGTCACACGAATCTCATCCGGCTGCGGCTGATCGGAATTCGGAGCGAGCACATTCTGTTCGATGCCGCTGCCGTCGATAGAGGAAAATTCGGAAACAGGTTTCTTACCGAACACCACACAGGCGATGACCACCAGCAATACCGCCGCAGCAACGGAATACGGTGCCATAATGCCGATCATTTCAGCGGACGGCATGCCCGTCAACGCTTTCAAATACAGGTTGTGCGCATTGCCGATCGGCGTCAACATACTGCCCACGTTCGCACCGACGGTCATCAACGTGCCGACCAGCACCGCATGCTCCTCCATGTGAGCCATGGTGAGCACCGCGATCGCGAATGGAATGAACGTGACCAGCGCCACATCATTGGTAATCAGCATGCCGGAAAAATAGGTGAGCGAAATCAGCGTGATCACCAATCCGCGGGCGGTGCTCACATGATGCAGCAACCGCGAACCGATGATGCGGAACACACCGATGCGCTGGAAACCGCACACCACCAGCATCAGGCAGATCAGCTGCGAAATGGTGCTGGCATGAATATATCCGGCATACTCCTTGTCAGGAGGCACGATAAAGCATGAAATAAGAGCAAGTATGGAAGCAACTACGAGAATGGTCTCGTTTTTCAGGATTTTGACGACCAATCGTCGCATTCATTCCTCCGTGAATCCAGTTTGCAAACCGTTTGCAGACCCGGGCGATTTACTCAAGAAACGCCGTATTCACTTTACCCGAAAAATCGCGTACCACATACCCTTGGCATACTATTTTTCCGACCATTCCAACGTTTTTCAGCCCATGCGCCTTACTGTTCCCTGACTTTGCAAACCGGCAAAACTGTTTTGCAATTGCAAAACACGCCGAAGGATACCGTGCACCAGCCAAGAATTCGTTAAGTATTCTTCCTGCGTTCACCACACGTTCGCCGGCTGTTCATACCGCACTCAGGCATGTGGCAAATTCAGGTGAACGACAAAGACGTTCGGGGGTTGACGCTCCGGCACACCAAATATTCAGGCGACGTTATTGCCGAACACCCTCGTCTGCAGATCCTTGCGCAACGTTTCCAGCTTGGTAATCTGGCCAAGCAGCTCGATTTTCTCGGCACCGTCCGGCAGTTGCGCCATGCGACGCTGGTCCGCGCCGATTTTGCGCATGATGCCCGTGTCAAGCAGTCGAATGATGAGTTCAGACGCGTATCTGCGTTCGTCGTCGGTCGGCTTGCGCAATTGCACGTTGCCTTCCTGCGATTGTTGCGACGCACGTTCCGCGTCAGTATCGCTCGGAGGAAGCGGCAATGGCATGACGGCAAGCTCGTTGATGACGGATTCCAACATCGGACCACCCGCTTTGGTGAGATTGTGCATCCACAATCCTTGCGGGGTATCAGCAGACGGCAGTCCCCCGGCCGCCGCGACCGCTTGGAATAACGTGCGGAATACGGGGGTCATGAAGCTCGACAGCGTAAGACTGGCGAACAGTGTCGGATCAACGGCAAGCGGCACTTGAATCAGGGTTGCCATGAACTGCTGTTCGCAAATGAACACGGCATCATCAATGCGATAGTAGGATTGCTCCGCCGCATCACGATGTTCCAACGCCTTCCGCGCGGAAGGATTCGCATACGGATTCGTGCCTTGTTCCATACGCGGTTCCACCGCAGCTCCGGCATTGCCTGCAAAACGACGTTTCGGAGCGTACGCATCTTCGTCCCGCACCTGCAGTTTGCGTCGTGCGTCACGCACTTCACGCTGCATGATATCCAAGTCGACGCCGATCTGGCGCACCGCCTTGCGTGAATACAAATCCAACAGGGAACGGTCACGAATCTGTGCGATCAACGGCGCCACCGCCTTGACTGCGCCCATCTGCCCAGTGGTATAAGTGGTGTCGAAACGCCCGATCGCGGTTTTGATCACGAAATCATACAGTGGTTCGGCATGATCGATCAACGCGCGAACCGCCTCATTACCTCGCTTGATACGCAAATCGCACGGGTCGAGATTGTCGTCGGCCACAGCAACGAACGCCTGCGTCGAAAAAGCGGAATCCAAGCCGAACGCATGAATCGCAGCCTTCTGACCGGCCGCATCGCCATCGAAGGTGAACACGATACGCGAACTCAACGCCTGTCCTTCAACCTTCAACGGACCAACCAGCTGTACCGCACCCAACGAATCGTCGGCGATCAGACGACGCACGATCTTGGCATGCTCGGCACCGAACGCGGTGCCGCATGTCGCGATCGCGGTATCAATGCCGGCCAAATGCATGGCCATCACATCCGTATACCCTTCGACGATCACCGCCTGACGTTTCTTCACAATCGCCGACTTCGCCATATCAATGCCATACAGCACCTGGTTTTTCCGATACAACTGCGTGTCGGGAGTATTAATGTATTTCGCGCTAATCGAATCATCCTCATACAACTTGCGAGCGCCGAAACCAAGCGTGCGTCCGGTTGAATCGCGAATCGGCCATGTTACGCGGCCACGGAAATAGTCATACACCCCATGCTGGCCTTGACGGGCCAAACCTGCGTCCAACATTTCCTGCTGTGTGAAGCCCTTGCCTGCCAAGTACCGCACCAGATTATCCCAGCCTTGCGGAGCATATCCGCAACCGAATCGTTGGCAATCGGCCTGGCTGAAATTACGGCCATCAAGCAGTTTGCGCGCGGCGAGCGCGTCTTTGGTCATCAGCTGCGAGACGAAAAACTCCTGCGCGGCCTCGTTGGCTTCCAACAGGCGGGCACGTTTCGAACCGGTATGCTCCTTCTTGGCGTTCGACTGGTCATAACGCAATTCGATATGGTATCGGTCGGCCAAAAGCTCGACGGCATCACGAAAGTCGACGTTCTCCTGATGCTCCACATAACCGAACACGTCTCCGCCAAGACCGCAGCCGAAGCAATGCCACACACCGAGCGCCGGACGCACGGAAAAGCTTGGCGTTTTCTCGTCATGAAACGGGCACAGCCCCACGTATGTGCCAGTTCCTGAAGGTTTGAGCGTAACCGTTGCAGACACAATGTCGTACAAATCGGCGGTGGCGCGAACTTTTTCGATATCTTCCTTCAGAATCATTCCTGGCATAGCTCACCACCTTAACAGCAAGCGCGGCACGTTGACCAACCATCGAACGTACCGCGCCCACCATATCGACTTTCACGGCGTGCCTCCCATCGCACGCCTGATTCTTTATAGGAGGGTTGCGGGATCGAGTTTGGCGAGATCTTCGACCGACAGCACGTCAGAGGCATGCTCGTACAGGCGCGGGATACGGTTGCACAGGCAGGTGAAGATCTCATAGCTGATGGTGCCTGCGGCACGGCCCCAATCGTCGGCGGTCGGCTCGGCATAATCCTCTCCGCGACCCGGTCCGAACAGCTGCACGGTGTCGCCCTCATGCACGCCAAGCTTTTCCGCGGAACCGTGCAGGTCAAGCATAAACTGATCCATGCACACGCGACCGGACACACGGTAGAGGCGCGGACCCTCCGTGGTCATCACACGCACCGGGCCTCCTGGCTTGACCACATGCTTCGCGCCTTCCATATCAAAACCGGAAGCGGAACGGTGAATGCCGTCCGCATAGCCGACAGGCACGATCGCGGTGGACGTATCGGACGGAGTCAGGTACGTGCGGCCATAGGAAATGCCATGGCCCGCTTCAACATCCTTGACCGTACCAAGCTGCGCCTGCAACGTCATGGCCGGCGTCAAACCGTATGTACCTGGCGTGCCCATGGCCGGATCAGCCTCATAACCATACAGGCCGATACCCGGGCGCGTCAGCTCAAAATGAATCTCGGAACGTGAAAGCGTGGCAGCGGTATTGGCGAGATGACGAATCTCCGGCGCAATGCCCGCCTGCTCCATACGACGGGTGAAATCCTTGAAATTCTCGATCTGTCTGTCGGTGGATGCCACGAATTCAGGAACGTCCGGAGCGTCCGCCACCGCCAAATGGCTCCACTGGCCGACGATATGCAGCACACCCTCCTTGGCGAACGGCACCAGCTTGGCGAGCGCCGCGTCGAACGTGGCGGGCGTGAACCCGTTGCGGCCGAAACCGGAATCGACCTTCACATGCACGCGTGCGGTTTTTCCAAGACGACGCGCCGCAGCCGCAACGCCGTCAATGCCCGGCAACGATCCGACGGAAATATCGATATCATTGTCGATCAGCTCGTCAAAAGGCACAGCCATGCCGTTATATACCCATGTCAGAATGTGGCAGCGGTCCGGCCCGATGCCCGCCTTGCGCAGCAGCAGCGCCTCATGTGATTGCGCCGTGCCCAGCCAGGTCGCACCTCCCGCCAGTGCCGCGAGCGCGGCCGGAATAAGACCATGCCCGTACGCGTCGGCCTTGACCACACCCATCACGGCGGTGCCGGAATTCGGGCCGCCAACCACGCTCACCAGATGACGCATGTTGTTTCGCAATGCGGCCATATCGACGATGGCCTGCGCCGGATATTGCTTTTGGGCGGCCTCATAATTGGCCTTGCCTTGTTCGGATGAGAATTGCCATTCACGGGCAGCGTTGAAAGTCATGACTCTATTGTTGCGCTCCCACGTGACGGCTTCGAAAAAACGCGCACACTTAGCGAGACGATTCACGGGGTTTTCACGGTTTTGTCCGTGCCAGGTTTTTACACTCTCCTTACATAAGGCGCGTACACCTCCCGTATAAGAGGCGTTCAGCCCTTCTTTGATTTCTGGCGTTTGAGGCGTGCCAGAGTCCCGGAAATCCGTCCGGTCCAGCCCATATAAAACCATTTTTAGGGAATTAAGACCATGGATCTTTTTCGCAAAAAGTCAGTGGACCAGCTCGTATCCGAGTCGACTCCGCTGAAACGCACATTGAAAACATTTGACCTTACCATGCTGGGAATCGGCGCCATCATCGGCACCGGCATTTTCGTACTCACCGGCAAGGGCGCCCTCACCGCAGGTCCGGCATTGTGCATCTCCTTCCTTCTGGCCGCGGTCTGCTGCGGTTTCGCGGGATTGTGCTATGCGGAGTTCGCCGCGATGGCACCAGTGTCCGGTTCCGCATATTCGTACGCGTATTTGGCGTTCGGCGAGCTGATCGCGTTTGTGATCGGCTGGGATTTGATTTTGGAATACGCCTTGCAGGCGGCCACCGTGTCCGCCGGATGGTCCGGATATTTCAACAAACTGTTGGAAGGTTTCGGCTTGCATCTGCCAGTTGAACTGACCGCGGCATACGGCACCACGCCAGGCGTGACCACATACTTCAATCTGCCTGGTTTCGTGATCGTGCTCATCATCACTTGGGTGCTGTCCATCGGCATTAACCAGACGAAGAAAACCAACGATATTATGGTGATGATCAAACTGGCCATCATCGTGCTGTTCATCGTGTGCACCGTCTGGTACATCAATCCCGCCAATTGGAAGCCGTTCTCCCCGTACGGCATTTACACGTTCCAGCCGGGCTCGACGCAGCCGTACGGCATTGTTCCGGCCGCATCGATCGTGTTCTTCAGCTTCATCGGCTTTGACGCGGTGTCCTCTTCCGCCGAGGAGACCATCAATCCGAACAAGACACTGCCGCGCGGCATTCTGATCTCGTTGGCCGTGTCGACCGTGCTGTACATCATCATGACGCTGATCATGACCGGTGTGGTGCCATACAAGGAGTTCGCGAACTTCATTGACGCTCCGGTGGCCGGCGTGATTCTCGAAACCGGTCTCAACTGGCTGGCGTTCGTTGTCAATCTTGGCGCTCTGATCGGCATGACCACGGTGATGCTGGTGCAGCTGTATGGCCAGTCCCGCATCTGCTACGCCATGAGCCGCGACGGCCTGTTCCCGAAGTTCTTCGGCGAAGTACACCCGAAATACCGCACCCCGTTCAAAGGTACATGGTTCTTCGGTATTCTAACGGCCATCGCCGGCGGTTTCATCAACATCAACGTGCTGTTCGAATTGGTGAACATCGGTACGCTGTCGGCGTTCATCATCGTGTCCGCGGGCATTCTGTGGATGCGTAAGACCCAGCCGGACGCACACCGCGGCTTCCGCGCCCCGGGCGTACCGTTCACGCCGATCTGCGCGATCATTTTCTGCTTCATCCTGATCTGCGGTTTGAATTGGGAGACTTGGGTGCGTTTCGCAATCTGGTTCGCCCTTGGTTTGATCGTGTATTTCGTGTACAGCCGCAAGCATTCCGCATTGAACGAGCCAGGACTGTTCTAAAAACCGACAATACGGTTGCTTTCGATATATCTTTCGTAAGATATATCGAAAGCAACACAATCGGATATAAAAATCCCGTTGAACATCTGAAATACGATATGCAACGGGATTTTTGCTTCTCAATATCGAAGATTGTTTGCGATTATTTGTGATGAAATTTATATTGATTGATATCAATCCATATAAATCCGCAAATCTCACCATTCATGCCGTTGATAAGCGATACGCGTGGTGTCGGACGGCCTGTCAAGCAACTGAATCAAGCCGCAGCGCGCGAAACCATTCGATTCGAGCACATGCTGCATGGCCTTGTTGTTGGGATGCGTATCCGCGCGCACATTGCCGTAATGTTCGATGCACCAGTTGATGCAGTCCTTCGCCGCACCCTTGGCGAGACCCGACGAGGCGATCCGGTGGATGGTCACATACGGATCGTCATCCAGCCAGGCACCATCGATATTCACATACGTCGGGTCGATGCCCGGACACAATGCGAACTGGGCGAGCACACGTTCCTCGCCATCAACCGTATCGACCAGCAACACGGTGCGTTGCGATTCGACATCGTCACGAACCACTTCCTCACGAGGGAACTTATCACCCCACTGCGTGGGATTGCCATTGGAGGCCATCAACTTGCGGGCATGCTCATAAATCTTCAGCATGGTCGGCAAATCAGCCATAGTGGCGCGACGGAACCGCCGTTCAGAGGTAATGACGCTCTCCTCACCCATCTCGTTCACCTTTGCATCACCTTGTCTTCTTCCGAGCGTCAAAAATACCATGCCCACGGCACAGTATTCGCAATATGCCCGAAAAAAGACGTGCAATCGCACGCAAATCAGACCAGACGGCGCTCAAACGCGTCAGAGCTGATGCCCTTGGCGAGAATATCCTTGCACCATTCCTTCGCCGTGAACAGGCTATGGTCGCGGTAATTGCCGCAGCTTTCGATGGTGGTGGCAGGAACGTCATCCCATGTGGCCTCGTATGCGATGAATTCCAACGCCTCCTTCAACGCGCGAGCCACTTCTTCCGTGGAATGCTCGCCCCACGTCAGCAGGTGGAAACCGGTACGGCAGCCGAACGGGGAACAATCGATATAACCGTCGATACGTTCACGCAACAGCACCGCAATCGTATGTTCGATGGTGTGCAGGCCACCGGTCGGAATCGCATTCTCATTCGGCTGCACCAAACGCAAATCATAATTGGAAATCACATCGCCATTCGGACCGGTCTGCGTGTCGATATAACGCACATACGGAGCCTTCACCTTGGTGTGGTCGAGCTGGAAGCTTTCCACAACCGGCTTGTCTTCTGCCATCATCAATCCTTTCTTCAACAACTGTTCGTCTCTACTGTCGCCGTTTTGCCGGCATACGTCAACCTCACCGCCATACATGTTGCCGATAACGTGTTACGTATCATATAAAACGTATGATTTTGCAATAATCGATACGCTTATTCCTCAAGCTGACACGTCACCTGATTCATGCAACGAAATCGCGGATCACTTCCATGAACCGTTCGCCATACGCTTCCAATTTGAGCGCACCAACGCCATTGACTTGCGAGAATTGCTCGCCGGTGACCGGCCTAATACGCACCATATCGCGCAGCGTTTTATCGGAAAAGACGATATACGGGGGTTTACCGAGTTCGCGGGCGATGTCAAGCCGCAACGCACGCAGTTTGGCGAACAATTCCTCGTCTCCGTCGCCCGGCACATACGATCCCATGGCCTGAGAGCCCACGGACGGCGATTCCGCACGTTTCGCAGCGTGCTTCCGTTCGATCTTCTTGATTTCATAATGAAAATTCGGCGCGACCGTTTCCGCCGCACGTTCACCGAAGCGAACGATCGGCATGGAGCCTTCCGAGATGGAAAGAAAACCATCCGTCGCCATCTGGCTGAGCACGTCACGAATCTGCGCCTCCGAAGTCGCGCTCAACATGCCGTACGTCGGCAGATCGGCAGGATGAAGATAGTTCAAATCCTGCGCTTTCGATCCTCGCAGCACTTTGACGATCTTCCCCGAACCGACCTTCTGGTTCACGTCATGCACGCAGCGGCTGATGGCCCGCGCGATATCCGTGACGTCAACGGTTTCAAACGTATTCCCGCAGTTCGCGCATCCTCCCACGCATGTGCCGTCATCACGGACGGCCGCTCCCCCGGCCTCACCGAAATACCTGGTCATATACTCGTGCAGACAATCCGTGGTACGGCAATAACCGATCATGGCGTTGAGCAGACGCCGTTTCGACGCACGCACGACCTCCTGCTCTTCGGCGGTCAAACGCTCGTTCTCATAATCCGAATCAAGCAGCCTTCGCCTCGTAGCAATATCAGATTCGTTCCACAGCAACGTGCACCGGCTCGGCTCGCCGTCGCGCCCCGCACGACCGGCCTCCTGATAGTACGCTTCGATCGATTCCGGCATATTATGGTGGATCACATAACGCACGTTCGACTTGTCGATGCCCATGCCGAACGCATTCGTGGCAACCACCACAGGCACACGGTCGGTTACGAAATCACGTTGTGCCCGTTCCCTCGTTTCGGCCGACATACCGCCATGATAGGCGACTGCGACCATGCCAAGTCGCGTCGCATCCTCACCTTTCGTAGCACGCAGCTCGCACACGGCGATATTCAACGATTCGGCAAGCGACTCCACTTCCTTGCGGGTCGCGCAATACACGATGCCGGATTCGTCAGGATGATCCGCAATATATGAAGCCACCCATGAGGCCTTACGTTTCCTTTCCATCCTGATCACATCGAAATACAGGTTGGCCCTGTCGAAGCCGGTGACGGTGACGGACGGATCGCGCAATCCGAGAATTCCGATAATATCGCGACGCACCCGTTCCGTCGCGGTCGCAGTGAATGCGGCAACCGTCGGACGGGTCGGCAATGCCTTCAGAAAATCGCCGATACCAAGATATGACGAACGGAAATCCTGACCCCATTGCGACACGCAATGCGCTTCGTCAACGGCGACCAGAGAAATCGGCACACGACTGGCGAACGTGCGGAAACGTTCGGTTTCCAAACGTTCCGGAGCCACATACAGCAGTCTGATCCGTCCCGACAACGCCTGTGCGAACACCAGATCCTGTTCGTCGGGACTTTGCGTGGTATTGATGAACGCGGCTGGAATGCCCACGTCGTTGAGCGCGTCGACCTGATCGCGCATCAACGAGATCAACGGGGAAATGACGATGGTCATGCCCGGAAGAAGCGTGGCGGGAATCTGGTAGCAGATCGACTTGCCAGCACCGGTGGGCATGACGCCGAGCGCATCACGGCCTTGGATAATCGCATTGACTATGCCTTCTTGACCGGGACGGAAGGCGTCATATCCGAAGTAGGTGCGTAGGGCGTCACGCGCCGACGTAAACTCTGTCATACGCAGCAGTCTAGTATCCACCGCCTCTACTCGGTGCGGAGGGCGGTGGCGGGATCCTGCTTGGAGGCGCCACGACTTGGGATGAGGCCGCCGATCAGGGTGAGCACTACGCTGAGAATCACCAGAGCGATGGCATTACCGACCGGCAGCACGGCACTGACCTCGGTGGTACCCATGAAGTGGTGCAGCACGCTGTTGATCGGGAAGTTGAGCAGCACGGTGGCACCAACGCCGATCAGACCGGCCAGCAGGCCGATAATGCCGGTTTCCGCGTTGAATACGTTCGACACATTGCGTTTGGATGCGCCCATGGCGCGCAGAATACCGATTTCCTTGGTACGTTCCAGCACGGAAATATAGGTGATAATGCCGATCATGATCGACGAGACCACCAATGACACAGCCACGAAAGCGATCAGCACATAGGTGATGACGTTGATGATGGTGGTTACCGAGTTCATCATCAGACCAACGTAGTCGGTGTAGGTGATCTTGTCTTTTTCCTTGGCGGTCTTATTGTATTCGTCGATGGCGTCGTTGATGGAATTCTTGTCTTCGAAGCTGTCGACGTAAATGTTGATGGAGCTTGGTGCGTCACGGCTGACCACGCCGAAATCAGCGAGATTGTCGTTGTAGGAGCCGGTGGACACGTACTGGTTGTAGATGGCGACCAGCGTGGCCTCGTCGGCGGTGGCGATATAGGCGTCGAATTGGTCGGCGAGCTGCTGTTCGCCCATCTGAGCCATGGCCGCGGCCTGCTGGGAGTCACCTCCGGATGCGCCTGCGGCCGCCATCATGTTCTGCGCCATCTGCGCCTTGCTGCTTACGCCGAGGGATGCGACGTAATCGCGGGCATCCTGAGCTTTGGTGGCATCGTCGGACGGCGAGAACGTCATGCCGTTGAGCACATTGTGATCTTTATCGGACCGCTGTTCGGTGACGATTTCACTGGATTCGGCACGGTCGATCAGCTCATTGGTCAGAGCACGCGTATAGCCCACACCGGAGGAAAGCGGGGTTGCGTCAGCATCCTCTACCGGCTTAACCACGCCCACGATCTTCAGATCGATGGCCTTGTCGGAGTCGATCAGCGCATTAATCTGGTCCACATCGTCGCCCACGTACGTCCAATGGCCGTTATCGCCTTTGACATACTGGTCGCAGGCCGGCAGCAGCTTCAGCGTGCGGTCGATAACGTCGGAATAGTCAATCTTCTTGGTATCGGTTTTCACATCGTCGCCGGAATTGAGCTGGTTCATCATATCGTGGTATTCACTGGCGGATTTGAGGCCTAGCTCATACACAGCGGTTAACGACAATGAATTGTTCTCGTCAAGTACGAGTACAACCTCGTTCTTGTTCTTTGGCCAGGATCCTTCGACTACCTCATAATTGTCGGAAATGACCTTGCCGACGTTCTTTTTGCCATCAGCGCTTGGCATGATCTCATGGAACGAGCTCGGTGCAGCATTCTGGTCGGTTTTACCCGTGAGCATGCTCACGCGCGTCGACGTAAAGGTGGATGAGTCGGCAGACATCAGCGAACCGTCCGCCATCTGGTCGGCCATCGATTTGGTGCCGGTTTTGCCCACCGTCACACCATCGGCGTTGACAAGCGTGCCGTCTGGATCGTGTGAGAATACGGAGAACCTCGTATCATACGAATACTGGATTCCCGCGGAACCGATATACCGATTGATGTCACTGTCCTTATTATCAAGGTATTTCTTGAACGCGCTCAGATTGTTTTCGGTAATGCTGCTGGTCATCGAAGCGGTGCCCTTGATGGCGGCATCATCCGGATAAATCGCGTCGCTCTTATGCTTCTTGCCTTGATTGTCCGCACTCTGCTGGCCGGAAGTCATCATGCTGGTCAGGTCGAAGGTCTGTTCGTCGATGCTGATCGGGTAAGCAGTCATCGTCTCGCGCTGAATATTGTCGATATAAGTGTTCACGCCTGCCGAAACGGACATGATCAATGCGATGCCGATGATGCCGATGGATCCTGCGAATGCCGTAAGGAACGTACGGCCCTTCTTGGTGCGTAAATTGTTGAAGCTCAATGCCAACGACGTGCCGAACGACATGGATACGCGGCCCATGGTCTTGTGCACGGAAGCGGTAGCCGTTTCGTTCTGGGCTGGTTCGAACGGGTCGGAGTCGGAACGAATCACACCGTCCTTGAGCTCCACAATGCGCGTGGCATACTGGTAGGCCAGTTCGGGGTTATGCGTCACCATCACCACGAGGCGGTCTTTGGCGACCTCTTTGAGCAGATCCATGATCTGCACGGAAGTGTCGGAATCAAGCGCACCGGTCGGCTCGTCGGCGAGCACGATGTCCGGATCGTTCACCAATGCGCGCGCAATGGCCACGCGCTGCATCTGACCGCCGGAAAGCTGGTTCGGCTTTTTGTTGACATGCTCGCCCAAACCCACTTGTTCAAGCGCCTTGCGCGCACGCTCTCGACGCTCCGAATGCGATACGCCCGAAATGGTTAGGGCAAGTTCCACATTCGACAGAATGGTCTGATGGGGAATGAGATTGTAGCTCTGGAACACGAAACCGATGGTGTGGTTGCGATAGGAGTCCCAATCGCGGCTTTTGTATTGTTTGGTGGAAATGCCGTTGATCACCAGATCGCCGGAATCATAGTGGTCAAGTCCGCCGATGATGTTGAGCAGTGTGGTTTTGCCGGAGCCGGAAGGTCCGAGAATGGCCACGAATTCGCTGTCACGCAGGTTAAGGCTGACGTTATCCAGCGCCCGCTGCACGAAGTCGCCGGTTTTATACTGTTTGGAGATGCCTTGAATTTGCAGCATACCGCCTCGTCTCGATAATCATGGGCGTTCGATTCCACAGAGAATGCGCTGGTAGATGAACACGAACGTTGTCGAAAGTATTATATGGCAAACCCTCGCTATAAGCAGATTCGAAATAGCATAATATACGCTTTTGGCGAATCCGATGGCGAGGATTTATGCACGTTCTGCCTTTTTGACTGATTACACAAAATCGTAACGAGGCTGCGATCTTATCTCAAACACGACGAAAAGCCTGTTCCAAATCCGCGATCAAATCGTCAGCATCTTCAAGACCGACGGAAAGTCGCACAAGATTGGCGGGCACTTCCAGCGTGGTACCGGCGACGGAAGCATGGGTCATGGCGCCCGGATGCTCAATCAGGGATTCCACGCCGCCCAACGACTCGGCCAGGGTGAACACTTCCGTGGCACCGGCGAACTTCTTTGCCGCTTCGAATCCGGCTGCGATCTGCACGGAGATCATGCCTCCGAATCCGCCATGCATCTGTCGTGCGGCAATCTCGTGGCCTGGATGGGATTCCAGTCCCGGGTACCATACGCGTTCCACTTCAGGGCGAGTTTCCAGCCATTGCGCCACCTTCATGGCGTTACGGCTGTGCTGCTTGACGCGCAGATCCAACGTTTTGAGGCCACGAATGTCAAGCCAGGAGTCGAACGGAGATGGCACGGCTCCGGCCGCGTTCTGCAGGAACGCCACTTCATCGCGGATTTCCCTGTCGTTGAGCACCACCGCTCCGCCGACCACGTCGGAATGGCCGCCGATGTATTTGGTGGTGGAATATACGACCACGTCGGCGCCATCCGACAACGGATGCTGCAATACCGGGGATGCGAAGGTGTTGTCCACCACCACTTTGGTGCCATGCGCATGAGCGACCGCTGACGTGGCCGCGATATCAGTGATCGTTGAGCAGCGGATTCGACGGGGTTTCACCCAAATGTACCGGTACTGCTTCTGGCTGAGCGCCACGGAAACGGCCGCCGTGTCGGTGACTGCCACCACGTCAAGACCGAGCCCCACGGCACGAACACCTTGGAAAGCAAACGGTAGGTGCCACCATATACGTCATTGCCCAGCAGAATATTGTCTCCCGGCTTGAGGGTGGCACGCAACAGCACGTCGATGGCGGCCAAGCCGGAAGCGAAACTCAGCGCGTAGTTCGCGCCTTCGACCGCGGCGAGCTGCTCGTCGAAAGAGTTGCGGGTCGGGTTGATGGAACGGCTGTAATCGTAGCCGTTGCGCAGGCCGCCGACACCGTCCTGCTTGAACGTGGATGTCATATAAATAGGAGTGACCACGGCTCCGGTGGTCGGGTCGGGCTCCTGACCTGCGTGAATGGCGCGGGTGGCGAGTGCGGTGGCGTTCAGGGCTTCGGTGTTGGTCGAGATGGTCATGATGGGAACTCCTTGAAAATATCGAATGGTTTGGGTTGAACGAATGATGGACATGATCGTGAAACAGCTGATCGGTGGTCTACAGATACCGCTCCGCAAGACTTGGCTTGGACGTGCGTTCCACAACGTCGGCGAATCCGTTGGCACGCATCCAATCGTCGTTGAAGATCTTTTCCATATAGCTGCGACCGGAATCCGGCAGCAACACCACGACCAGCTGGTCTTCGTCCAAATCGTGCTCGCGTGCGTATTTAAGCGCTGCCGTAACGGCCATGCCGGACGAGCCTCCGACCAGCAGACCTTCTTCCGCAGCCAAACGGCGGGTCATTTCGAATGCTTCGGCATCGTTGACCTGCACGATTTCGTCGGGAAGTTCACGGTCGAACGCTTTCGGATAGAAATCCTCGCCCACGCCTTCGATGCTGTACTGATGCACGTCGTTCGGATTGGAATAGATGGATCCTTCCGGGTCGGCGCCGATCACTTGTACTGCGCCGTCGGAAGCTTCCTTCAGGTAGCGTCCGGTGCCGGAAATGGTGCCGCCAGTGCCGATGCCAGCCACGAAATGCGTGACCTGATGGTCGCTGGCTTCCCAGATTTCCGGACCGGTGGTGCGGTAGTGGCTTTCCGGTCCGTTCGGGTTGTCGTATTGGTTCGGGCGGTATCCGCCGGGAATCGCTTTGGCGAGGCGTTCCGCCACCTGGTAGTAGGAGCGCGGATCATCCGGACCAGCATCGGTAGGGGTTACCACCACTTCTGCACCGTATGCGCGGAGTACCGCACGCTTGGCTTCGGAAACCTTGTCTGGCAGGGTGAAGATGGTGCGGTATCCGCGCTGCTGGGCCACGAGGGCAAGTCCTACGCCGGTGTTGCCGGAGGTCGGTTCCACAATCACACCGCCCGGCTTGAGTTCGCCGCTGCGTTCGGCCGCGTCGATGATGCGTTCCGCAATGCGGTCTTTGGAGGAGCCGCCAGGATTGAAATATTCGACTTTGACTGCGATGGTGGCTTTGATGCCGTCGGTCACATGGTTGAGTTTGACGAGCGGAGTGTTGCCGATGAGCTCGGAAAGGGAGTTGTGGATGGTCATGTCGTTTCCTTGCGAAGAGTGATTTCCGTTGGCTTCCGATGAATGATTTCGTTGTTTTGATTTCGAGAAGCTCGCGTTTATCACTTGCAATGATTTGAAACGGGACATGTGATGGTGTTTTCGCTGCGGTTCATCCACATATGCCGCGTAATACCAACCGCGTAAGGCACTGGTTATGGGATGATTTCTGCGATACTCTGGCATGCAACGCAAGTTGCGTATGCCGAAAAAGAATGCCCTGTCTCAAGTTATGCTTCGATGAACCACGCGCCCCTCGGGCGGTTGGTCAGCGACAGCAACAACAAGAGAAATTGAACATGGCTCACACAATAGCACACGTAACGACATCGGCGTGTCTTACCTGTTCATATAGCGGCAAAAAAGCCTGCAATCATGCGGATTTCAACATGATCGCAGGCTTTTTGCGCAGTGTCACAAATCAGAGCGAAGCCGCGTCCAGCAATCGTTTGGTGTAATCGCTGGTCGGATGGTGCAACACGGTTTCCATAAGTCCGCATTCCTCAACGCAACCGTCGTGCAACACCATAATGCGATCTGCGATATGCTGCACCACTCCCAAATCGTGTGACACCATGATCAGCGCCATATCAGGTTCGCCGCTACGAATCGCAGCGAACGATGCGAGAATCTGCGTTCGTGCGGCCACGTCGACGGCGCTCATCGGCTCGTCGGCAAGCAATACTTTCGGATGATCCGCAATGGCACGTGCGATGGCCACGCGTTGCGCCTGACCGCCAGAGAGGTCCACGGGGAACCGATTTTCATATGCGGCAGGGTCGAGACTCACCATGCGGAAGGCTTCCGACACGCGTTCCGCAATCCGTTCCTGCGACCAATCAGGGTGATGCAACCGCAATGGTTCGGCAACGGATCTGCCGACCCTCCAACGCGGATCCAACGAGCCGAATGGGCTTTGGAACACCAATCCGCAGCTACGCCGCAGTTCGCCGGCGACTTCGCCTTGCACAGGCTTGCCGAAATACGTAATCTCACCCGTTTCAGCGTGTTCGAGCCCCAGCAATACTCGTGTAAGGGTGGTTTTGCCGGATCCGGATCCGCCGATCACCGCAAGGCACTCCCCCGAACGTACGTCGATATCAACATCGTGCAGCACCTGACGACGCTGTTGTTTCGCACCGTAGTATTTGCTGATGCCGCGACCTTGCAGCATTGTGGTTTTTTCGTTTTCGCCCGTCACAACCGTTCTCCTTATTTGGTTTCGGCATCGATCCGCAACGACAGCGCACGTGCCGAAGTCACCAATTGCGAAGCGACTTTAGTGTGCGGCGACTGCAGGATATCGGCGGTTTGTCCTGATTCGGCAACACGTCCATCAGCAAGTACATAACAGCGTGTGGTTGCATGATTGAGTACCGCGAAATCGTGGGTGATGAAGAGCATGGATGCGCCGGAATCGTCCACCAACGATGCCAGCAGATCGACGATCTGCCGTTGCGTGATCGAATCCAGCGCGGTGGTTGGCTCGTCGGCGATAATCAGGCGCGGCGACGTGACCAATGCGGCCGCGATGCCGACGCGCTGCTGTTGTCCGCCGGAAAGTTCATGCGGATATTTGTTCAGCACATCTTCCGGCAGCCTGACTTTGGCGAACATTGCTTTGACACGGTCCAACCGTTCGTCACGGGTCAGATCGTAATGCAAACGCAGTGGCAGCGCGACCTGCTGCGCCACGGTCATCACCGGATTCAATGCGGCGGAAGGATTCTGGAACACCATGCCCACATAACGGCCACGCAGATCGGCGATCGCTTGATCCGACGCTCCGACGATTTCAGTACCACCCATGTCAATACTGCCGGAAACCTGCGCGGAAAGCGGCAGCAAGCCCATGATGGATTTGGCGATCATGGATTTGCCGGAACCGGACGAACCGATCAAACCCACACGTTCACCGTCGGCGATGTCCATATCGACATCATGCACAATCGGCATTCCATTGATGACGATATTGAGATTACGGATGCTGACGCTCATGCGCGTTCCTCCGATTCAACATGGGTGGCTTCACCTTGCCGCAATGCCGGATTCGTCAGCGGATCGATGGCGTCACGCAACGCATCGCCAAACAGATTCAGCGCTATCACCATCAAGGTGACCACCAATCCCGGCCACACCACAGCCATCGGATAAATGCTGATGAATTTCACGGACGTGGCAAGCGAATGCCCCCAACTGGGCACTCCCGCACCGACGCCAACACCCAGATACGTCAATCCAGCCTCCGCCAAGAGCGACGTGCCCGCACTCATCGACAGCTGAACGCATAACACCGGAACCGTATTCGGCACAATATGCGTGAAAAACACGCGTAACGAACTCGCACCCGACCACAAAGCCGATTCCACATAGTCAGAACGTGCGGCGAGCATGGCCGCGGGGCGTAGAATACGCGCCAAATTCAGCCCGTATGCAAGTCCGCATGCGGCGATGATCACCGCTGCCGACGCGCCGAACGGCACGGAAAGCATCAAGGCGATCAGCACTGTTGGAATGGAAATCAACGCATCCACCACAACCACCGACGTGGAAGCCAATGCGCCATGGCGAGACACCATGGCCGCCACCAGCAGCAGGCCGATGGCCGCGGCAACCACCACGGTAAGCAGCGCGATCGCAAGATTCGTACGGGAACCGGCCATCAGCCAGCTCAACACATCAGCGCCAACACCATCAGTACCCAACATGTGAGCGCCGGACGGCGAAGCCCACGTGTTGAATCCGTCAGTATCAAGCAGCGAATATGGCGTCCACACCAGCGAAATAGCCGACACAACCAGCCATATCGCAAGCATGATCAGCGAATACTTGCCACCAGCGGTACGCCATATGGAGGGAATCACGGTTTTCACAGCGTTTTTCGAAGTAGTTTTCTCAGCAGACTGTTTCATCATGCAAGCACCTCCCCCGACACCAATCCGGCATCTTTCAGACGCGGATCAAGCGCACGATGCACCACATCAACCACTAATCCAAGCAAGAGGAAGAACGTAGCCAACAGGAACAATTCGCTCTGCACTGCAATCAGATCTCGATTGCCAACATCGGTGACCAGCATGGTGCCAAGCCCCGGAAGCGCGAACAGATTCTCAACCACCATTACACCGGTGACCATCTGGGCGAACGTCAAACCGATCACCGACACCAATTGCGGTGTGGCAAGACGCAAAGCGACGCGCAATACCGCCTGTTTGCGGGTCATGCCGCATGCCATGGCCATGTCGACCGCCTGAGACGAGGCCTTGTCCCCCACGGCGGCACGCGTGTAACGCATAATGGACGCGCCTGCGGTAACGCCGGTGGCGAGCGCCGGAAGTATCAAAGAAGCCAACGCCTGCAAGGGCGCGCCCCAGCCATTATCGGGAAAACCTTGAGCAGGCAGCAATCCCAACAGTCCTGAACCGCGTGAGAACAGCAGAATCAACAGCAATCCGCCCCATAATGCGGGAATGGCGCCGGCAACAATCGCAATACCGTGACAAAGCCCACGCAAGCGGGCATTACGGGTCAGCACAGCAGCGCAACCAAGCGGCAGGCCAATCGCCAATGCGATCAGCAAACTCACGATGATCAGTGGAAACGTTACCGAAGCACGAGACGCAACCTGTGCCGACACCGCTTTGCCTCCGATGGTGGACACACCAAGATCGCCATGCAGCAATCCCAGCATCCAATCGCCGTATTGCGCCACGTACGATTTGTCCAAGCCAAGTTCGGTACGAAGCGACGCGATACGTTCAGGGGCTGCGTTCGTTCCTGCGATCACCGCAGCCACATCGCCCGGCAGCATGCGCAACAGCACGAACACCAGAAGCGACAGACCGAACAGGGCCACGACGAACAGTCCCAGCCGTTTGACTACAAGTCTCATAGTTGAACCACCATTGGTCTATCGCTCGATCCGTGCGTTTGCAGCGATACGCACCTATTCACCGTCATTACCCTATCCAACAATATCGCGCCAACGTGTGGCGGTGCCGCAACGATGCCGCTGCAAACACCGCCACACATCAGTTTTCATCACTTGTTTTCCATCGATTTTTCGTCGATTCACCGCGCCTTGGTGATCTGCCACAATGGCAGCACCGTCTGGCTCAGCTTGCTGGGGAATCCCTGCACGTTCTTGTGGTATGCCACCGTCACACGATAGCCGAACAGCCAGTCGGCGGGGGCATCCTCGCTTACTGCTTTCGCAGCCTGCTTCAGGTAGTTTGCACTGGATTCCTCATCGGTGGCGGCGAGCGCCTTGGCATACAGTTCTTGGGCTTGCTTGCCGTCGTAGTGGAAGTAGTAGTCGGGCGTGGTCCACTTGTAGAAGTCGTGGCTTTCGGCGTGGTCCACCAACGAAAGTTCATAGTCGCCGTTGGCGTGCACGTCTTGCAGCCATGTGGAGAATTCCACGTAGTTGATGCTGAGATCAATGCCGATTTTGGCGAGCTGGCTACGCAGTTGGTCGCCGAGTTCCGTGCCGTACGTGTTGGCGTAGGTGAGGGTGAGTTTCAGCGGATTATCGGTGGAATAGCCGGCTTCAGCCATGAGTTCCTTGGCTTTGTTCACATCGTACGGGTACAGGTCGGTCAAGTCCTCATAGCCCGGGTCCACGGATGGGATCGGCCCGCCGAGCGCATAGTCGACGTTACCGCGCGAAGCGATGATTTCCTCATGGTTGATGCCGTAACGGAGTGCCTGACGCACGCGCTTGTCGGCAAGCTTGCTGTTCGCGCAGTTGAAGGCGAGCACGTATTTGTCGCTGCCGTCCGCCGCGGACACCTGATACGTGTTGGTGTCAAGCGATTTGGCGAGCGTGGCGTTCACCGGGGAAAGCACGTCGACTTCGCCGCTTTTCAGCGCGTTGACGGCTGCGTTATCGTCGGTGAGGAATTTGATGATCACGTTTTCGGTTGCGGCCTTGTGTGCGCTTCCCCAATACTTCGGGTTGGCTTTGAGCGCCATTTTGCTGGCGGAATCGAAGGATTCCACCGTGTACGGGCCCGATCCGACGGCTTCGGTTTTCGCGTTGTATTCGGCGTCCTTATCGAACACCAGGCCGGGGCGTCCGGTCAGGTACCACAGCAGGTTGGAATCGGGGGTGCTGAGCGTGAGCTTCACGGTGTCGCTATCGACCGCTTCGGCTTTTTCGAGGCTTTCGACCTGATTGGCGTTGTAATACTGCTGTTCTTTGAGCTGGTTAATGGACCAGGCCACATCTTCGGCGTCCAACGTGTCTCCGTTGGAGAAGTTCATGTTCTCATTGAGATGGAACGTATACGTTGTGCCGTCGTTGGAAATATCCCAGCTTTTCGCCAGTCCCGGCTGCACTTTGTTGTCGGAATCGCGCGACAGCAGCCCTTCGTACACATTGCCGATCAGCACCTGTTCGATCGCCGATCCGGACTGGTGGCGAATGTCGAGACTTACGGGGGCGAGTTTCAGTCCAATGGTCACGGTGTTGGAGGCGCCATTTTCCGCGGTATCGCTGGATGCATTGTTGTTACGGAATACGACGACGCCCACAATGATGGCGACCACTGCGATCACTGCAATGATGGCGATGATCCACTTGTTGGGCCCCTTGGATTTCGGTGATTTGGCACGCGCGTTCAAAGTTGCGTCGGTGCTTGCCGAGTTTGCGGGCTGATTGTTGTGTTGTTCGTTCTTCTGTTCGGTTGCGTCGGCTTCGCCGTACGCACCTGAAGATTGCGACATGATTGCTCCTGTTTGATTATGTGTTTGTTCTGGTTGACCGCCTGTACGGGTCGATCACCAAAGTCTGATTCTACAATCCGCCATGCCCGCAGGATTCATCTGACGGCAATGCCGCAATGCCGCATGCTTCAGCCGGTTCGATATATACTTGACGCAGTTTTCGTAAGTCTTGCCAACGTCAAGGGAAGGACAATATCGGCTATGGCGCATATTCTTCTCGGCGTGACCGGCAGCATCGCCGCATTCAAGGCCTGCCATCTCGCCTCCGACTGGAGCAAGCAGGGACATGAGGTTCGCGTGGCCATGACCGCGGCCGCGCAGGAGTTCGTCACCCCGTTGACGTTCAGCTCGCTCACGCATACGCAGACGCGCACGTCCATGTTCGCAGCACAGCGCAATGACGGCGATGTTGCGCATACGCCATCCGATCCGCTGCATATCAATCACGTGGATGATGCGAAATGGGCGGACATGCTCGTCATCGCTCCTGCGAGCGCCGATATCATTGCGAAAATCGCATGCGGCATTGCCGACGACCAGCTGACAAGTACCGTGCTTGCCTATAGCGAGGGACCGAAAATCCTATGCCCTGCCATGAACGTGCACATGTATGAGAATGCCGTGACGCAACGCAATCTCAATGCCTGCCGTGAACTCGGATGGACCATTGTGGAGCCGGGATCCGGTATGCTTGCCTGCCAGGATGTTGGCAAGGGGCGCATGGAGGAGCCTGCTGCGATCGAAGCTGCCGTAGCTGATCTGCTGCGTGCGAACCAGCCCGCAGAAACGTTGCCATTGCACGGATTGCATGTGCTCGTCACCGCCGGCCCCACACAGGAGCCACTTGATCCCGTGCGCTACCTCACCAATCATTCCACTGGAAAAATGGGCTATGCGATCGCCGAGCAGGCACGCGATATGGGCGCGGATGTGACGCTGGTATCCGGCCCTGTCACATTGAGCGCTCCCCGCGGCATTGATACGGTTCACGTCACCACCGCGCAGCAAATGTTCAACGCGGTGCAAGAGCATTTCACGCAGGCCGATTTGACGATTATGGCCGCTGCCGTCGGCGATTTCCGCCCGATTGAGCAGTCTTCGGAGAAAATCAAGAAGAACGGGCGCGTCAATATCGATCTGCGGCTCACTTCGAATCCCGATATTCTCGCATGGGCAGGCGCGCATAAAACCGCCGGTCAAACCTTGTGCGGTTTCGCCATGGAAACGCAGGATCTTGAATCGAACGCAGCGAAAAAACTCACATCCAAGCATTGTTCCATGCTGGTGGCCAACAATCTCAACACTCCCGGCGCCGGATTCGCGGTGGATACGAATGTGGTGACCGTGCTGAAACCCGGCGAAACCACCGACGAACCGATCATCGAGCATTGGAACAAGATGAGCAAGCAGGAATTGGCGGAACGCATCCTCACCGAATTGGCAGCGTTGCGCAATACCGAATCCGCTGAATCGCAAGCATCGTAACCATCAACCAACATCACAGGAAATAGCGTCAATACAGCAATCGTAAGGAGAATTCGACATGCTTCTGGTCGCAGTCGACATCGGCAACACCAATGTGGTGATCGGCTTTCTCGATGACGGGCATATCGCCGGCACGTATCGCATCACCACGAAGGCGAACCACACGTCGGATGAATATGGCCTGATGATCACGCAATTCCTGCGGCTGAGCGGCTATGCGCCGGGCGATGTGGACGATGTGATCATCACGTCGGTGGTGCCGAAGGTCATGCATTCGTTCCGTGCCAGCATTGTGAAATTCCTCAATATCGATCCGATGATTGTTGGACCGGGAGTCAAAACCGGCATCAATATTCGCATGGACAATCCGCAGAATATGGGCGCGGACTGCATTGCCGACTGTGCGGGAGCCTACTACGAGTATGGCGGGCCGATTCTGGTGGCGGATTTCGGCACGGCCACCACATTCAACTATGTGACCGCCGATGCGTCGGTGATTTGCGGGCTCATCACCACCGGCATTCGCACAGGCGCGGCCGCCTTGTGGGATGCCACGGCCCAGTTGCCGGAAGTGGAGATCACGCGCCCCTCGTCGATTCTGGCGAAAAGCACCAGGCCAGCCATGCAGGCCGGCCTGTATTACAACTTCCTTGGCGGCATCGAACGTACGATCGCGCAATTCCATCGTGAAATCGACGAGGATTTCCGCGTGGTTGCGACGGGCGGATTAAGCCGCGTGTTCGCCGACGATACCGACATGATCGACATTTATGACCCTGATCTGATTTTCAAAGGCATGCTGCATATTTACGAGCGTAACGTACGATAGAAAATCTTATATTTTAGATATGTGCAATCTCAGTACATAATAATGATGGTTGTCTTGCTTTCAATCGAATACAAGACAACCATCATTATTTTTGTATTTTAAGAAAATACAAGCCTCTCCGAATTGCGTAGAACTTCATACACTTCTAAAACCAATTCGCCTTTTGATTTCTAAATTGAGGGATGTCGCTTTCTTGATAGGGATTATAAGTATTACGGTTACACCCAAACTCTTTTAATGCTTTTATTTTATTGTCCTCTGTCCATTCGACCAAAGAAACGCCGTCAAATTCCTCTATATCCCCATTATTCATTTCATTTTTGAAATACCATTCTACAATCGTTTGATTGTCTTTATGGAAGAATTGCCTGATTTCCCAAATTACCACTTTTCCACGGGTATTCCATTCCTGAAACCAATGCTTTACGGTTTTACGATTGCTATACTGGGGACACCAACTTTCTGTATAGAGGACATCTTCTGTAAAAATATCATCAATACCCATATCTTTCTGATAAAGCCACATATCAAACCACAGTCGGATCGTTTTTTCTCGTTCATTCATAATAGAAACACCTCGCTCATTTACTTTCATTTTGTAGGGAGCATAATAGAAAATTTCGAACCTTTGCCCGGCTCCGAAATCACCTTGATATAGCCGCCCTGCCACGTTACGATTTCGCGGGCCAGATACAGGCCAATGCCCACGCCCTGCTGCTCGTGTACTTCTTCCTCACGATAGAAGCGCCGGAAGATGGCGGCCTGATTGCTTTCGGAAATGCCCTTGCCGGTGTCGGTCACTTTGATCTCCACATACACTTCCCACAGTACCACCGACACAGAGATCTTCCCGCCTGCCGGGGTGTACTTCACTGCATTGTCAAGCAGGTTAAAGAGGGCTTCGGATGTCCACTTGCTGTCATGGGAAACGGTCAAATCCTCCGGGCAGTCCACAGACACGGCGATTTCCTTTTTCTCCGCTGCATACACGATCCCACTCATGGCCTGCGCCACGGTATCAAAGAGGCGGCCCGATTTCTTATCCAACTGGATCACGACCGTTTCCAGCCGGGAGGTTTTCACAAGGGCTTGAAAGAGAAAGTCCAGCTTATCCGTCTGGCTGCGGATTCCCCGGATAAAATCGGTGCGCTCCACCTCGGTCATGGGCTTTTCCAGCAGGGTGTCCGTCGCCATTTTCAGATTGCTTACCGGCGTTTTTACCTGATGGGAAATATCTGATACAAGGGTTTGTAACTCCTGCCGTTTCTCGTCCACCCGGCGGCGGTTCTCCTGCATGATCTGGTAAAGCCTTGCCAGCCGGTGTCCGATTCTGGCAAGCTGGGTTTCGCTGTCCTCTGGGCGCTGGAGCGCTTCATTCCCGGCGATCATGTGGCCTAAAGTCTGGCACAGGTCAGCGGTAAACTGTGACAACCGCTTTCCAAACGCCTGCGTCAGTACAAAAATCCCCACAAGGGCGCACAAGCAGCGGCGCCCCGCCCGTCAGCAGCACCGCAACCTGTTTTGTCACAAGAAACAGGGCTATGGTGATCCCGGACACGGAGAGGACAACCCTATTGCCACCCGGCCAAACAGCCGCTTTACTGAGAGGTTTTGAAACTTCATTTTGCCTCGCCTCCCGTCCATCGATACCCCCATGCCGTAAACGGTCTTAATGTAGGGTGCGCCGCCGTCGGCTTCGATCTTGCTGCGAATCCGGCTGATGGAGGTTGTCAGGGTGTGTTCGTCCACAAACCTTTCGTCTATATCCCACAGTTTTTCCAAAAGCTGCCCGCGGGTCAGCACTTGCCGGGGATTTTTGCGGAACAGGTTCAGCATTTTGTACTCCATCGGGGATAGGGTCAGGGGCTTGCCGTTTAAGGAAGCCGTCTGCTCCGGGAAGTCCAGAAACAGCCGCCCGTCGTCGTAAATATCCTTGGCCGGTCTGTGGTGTTTCAGCATGGTGAACATGGCTTTGATTTTTCGCTGCAAGGCCCCGATTACAAAGGGCTTTGTGATGTAGTCCACCGCGCCCGCCTCATAGCCCCGTATCTGGTCACTCTCCTGATCGTTGGCGGTTAGGAAAATCACGATGGTGTCTGGGTGTTGGGGCTTTATCAGCTTGCACATCTCAAAACCATTTCCATCCGGCAGGTTGATGTCCAGCAGCGCTAAATCAAATTCCCGCTGGCGGATGGCGTCGGCTGCGGTTCTGGCATTTAGGGCAGAAGTCATGCCGTAGCCGTCTGCGGTCAGGTTATAGTCTGACATCTTATATGAATAATTAATATTTATTGAATAGTGAAGCCCTGATTGGCTCCATATTCCTTCAAATCCTTCTGCCACAGCGCAATACCGCTTTTCAATTTGAGACGATCAGCGGAATCAGTTTCCTTCAACGCGTCGCCGATGGCGGATTTGTCGGACACTTTGCCACCGGCCGCGATGATATTCAGCCTGTCCTGCTCTTTGCGCAACCGGCTCGACCATTTGTAGGCCTTGCCTACGGTAGTGCGGAAGTCGCTTCGCGCATACACTTCAAACGGCAGATACTGGTAACCGGTCGACACGTTTTCCGCGGCTTGGGAAAGCACGCGATTGTATTCCTGACCGCCGAAATACGGGATTTCAATGCCACGTTCGTCGGTCACGGTGGTTTTGCGCAGGAATTCCCGATCAGACAACGTGATGTTATCGGCGGGGAACGCACCGCCGTCCACACGGGCTTTGATGCCTTCCGCGTTATGGCATGCGTATTCGATGAAACGATATGACGCTTCGGGCTTGCGCGAACGCTGCAACACAGCCAGCGCCGAACCGCCGTTTTCCGACGTGGTATAACTGCCATCCGGCGTGGGCATCTGTGCCACACGCCACAAACCCGCGGTTCCGGGAAGGTTCGACATGAGCAGCGACGGCAGCCAAGCACCGGAGAACATGGAGGCGATCTTCCCCTCCCCCACGGCTTCCTTCCACCCATCGGACCATGTGGTCAGATTGGTGGCGACCAAACCTTCGTCGATCATTTTCTGCCAGAATTCGGTGAAGGTTCTCGTACCCTCATCGTCGGTGAGGTTGATCGTCACGTTTTTGCCGTCGTTGGAGGTGGAGAACGGACGGCCTCCGGCAAGCCAGATCATCGTGTCGTAGAAGCTGGCGTCACCCGAATCGGCTGCGATGTACACGCCGATGCTTTTCAGCTTTTTGGCCGCCTCGTAATAGTCGTCCCACGTGCGAATCTTGGAGGCATCGATGCCTACCTGCTCGAACACGCTGTCGTTGTAGAAGAACGCCATTGGACCGGAATCCATGGGAAGGCCGTACACGCGGCCGTTCAGCTGCACCGAAGCCCACGTACCGGGCGTGTAGAAATCGCCGTAGCCTTCCGTACGCCCGGTGATCGCCACCAGCTGGCCGCTTACCGCGTACTGGCGCAACGCATAGTATTCCAATTGCACCACGTCGGGAATGCCGTAACCGTCTTGAATGGCGTTGTTGAGATTGTCGTAACCGCTTGTGTTCTTCCAAATAACGTGGATGTCGGGGTTTTCCTTTTCGAAGCTGGCAATGACCTGTTTCATGCTCGGTTCCCACGACCACACGGTGATTTCGGTGCGGGAATCGACGTTGGCTCCGCAAGCGGCCGCACTGACTGCCATAATGGCCGCACAGCAGATGGCGATGAGTCGTTTCACCAGTTTCAAGCCGATTCCTTCCGTTTGATGTTCCCACACGAAAACGTACGTACAGACATACGCATTCGAGTGTACGTCAGTCACCCGAAAGCCAGCGTACAATCCTCCAATCTCTTCGATTCAGCCACGCAATCCACTGATAGCTCAAAAAAGCGTCCGCCGATTGACAATCCCTCAATCCACAGACGCTCATATTTACCGATTCCACTATGGAATCATGCAGCTACTTCACGGTGTAGCCCTGCTGAGATGCATAATCCTTGATATTCTTTTCCCAAGCCTGAACACCTTCAGCAAGGGTGACGGACTTGTCGGTATATGCACCACCGGCATCATCGCTATATACGCCACGCGCATAAACCTCGAACGGCAGGAACTTGTAGCCAGTCGAAACATTGGCCGCAGCCTTGGCGAGCTCCTCATTGAACTTCTGACCACCGAAGTATTCGTGCGCATTGCCATCGGAATCAGTCAGAGAGGTCATGTTCAGGAAGTCATCAGAAGCGAGAGTGTCGTTATCGGCAGGGAATGCGCCGCCAGCGACGCGAGTCTTGATGCCTTCGGCATTGTGGCACGCATATTCAGCGAACTTGTATGCAGCTTCGGCCTTGGCCTTGTCATCCGTCTTGACCATCGCCAGCGAAGAACCACCGTTCTCGGAATTGGTTTCAGATCCATCCGGAGTCGGCATCTGAGCAACACGCCACTTCCCCTCACCGTCAGGAGCACCGGAAAGCAAGTTGTACGGCATCCAAGCACCGGTCAGCAGCGAAGCGATAGAGCCGTCATTCAAACTCTTGTTCCAATCATCACTCCAGCCTGCGGTCTTGGTATCGATAAGATCATCATCAATCATCTTCTGCCAGAAATCAACAAAAGTCTTGACCTTGGAATCATTGCTGAGGTTGATGGTGACGGACTGTCCATCGGAACCAGTGGAGAACGGCGTCGCGCCCGCCAGCCATGTCATGGAATCGAAGAAGCCAGCATCACCAGAATCGGACGTAATGTAGGACCCTGTTGCGCGAACCTTCTTGGCAGCATCGTAGAACTCATCCCACGTCCTCACCCGAGTCGGATCGACCCCGGCCTTATCAAACACATCCTTGTTATAGAACCATGCCATCGGTCCGGAATCCATCGGCAGTGCATACACACCGCCATTAAGTTTCACAGAAGCCCACGTGCCCGGCGTATAGAAATCCGAGAACTTGTCCGCACCAAACTGACTCAGGTCTTCAATCTCTCCACGAACCTGATATTCGGGAAGTGCATAATACTCAATCTGCACCAAATCTGGCGCACCTTTACCTGCAGAAAGCGCATTGTTCAAAGCCGTGTATTCGGTCTTGTTCGTGCCGGCATTGGTCACCTTAACAGTGATGTCCGGATTGGCCTTTTCAAAATCCTTCACGGTACGCGGCAAAGTGGAATCCCAAGACCATACCGTAATTTCAGTCTTACCACCCTCTGTCACCCCCGAAGAACTCGAATTCGAGGAACTCCCGCAGGCTGCGACACTAGTCAGCATCGCAGCAGCAGCAACCAGAGCGATTGTTTTCTTGGATGCAGTGAACTTCATCGTTCTTCCTTCCTTTAAATATGGCCGACCTCCTACATCGACCAACATTATCGGCTATGAATCATTCATTGACCCTTCCGACAGTCATGAGGATAACACAAAAGTTATGTTTACGCAAACAAATAGGCAAATCGTTGATTTTACAGTATTTCTTTAGTTACCTAGCATATTTTGTTTAGCTACGCAAACACGATATGATTGCATACTAGACGTATGCATATCCGTCGAAGCTCGCGCAACGCAGACATTTCATCAGACCACTCATCGAAAGGAACGGCATGACTTCCGGAACCAGCACAATCACAGTGCAAAAAAACAGCGCAATTGCCGATATACCACCCCGCATTTTCGGATCATTTGTAGAACATCTTGGACGTTGTGTCTACGGAGGCATTTATGAGCCAAGTCACCCCACAGCCGACGAAAACGGATTCCGCCAAGACGTCATCAATCTAGTCAAAGAACTTGGTGTGACCTGCGTGCGTTACCCCGGCGGCAATTTCGTCTCTGCCTACAATTGGGAGGATGGCACAGGGCCACGGGGGCAACGCCCAATACGACGAGATCTCGCATGGCACAGCACCGAAACCAATGAAGTCGGTATCGACGATTTCTACCGATGGAGCAAGAAGACCGGTACCGAAATCATGCTTGCCGTCAATATGGGCACCCGAGGATTGAAGGCCGCACTGGAAGAGTTGGAATACGTCAACGGAGCGCCCGGCACCGAGCTTGCCGATCGCCGCGTACGTAACGGAATCACCGAACCAATGGACATCAAAATGTGGTGCATCGGCAATGAAATGGATGGCCCTTGGCAGGTGGGACATATGAGCCCTGACGAGTATGCCGCAGCCGTGGACCGAGTCGCACACGCCATGAAACTCGCGGAATCAGGCTTGGAACTCGTGGCCTGCGGCTCCTCCAGCGCCCATATGTCAACGTTTGGATCCTGGGAACGCAGCGTGCTTACCAAAGCGTACGACAATCTCGATTTCGTCTCCTGCCATGCCTACTACTACGAACGTGGGGCAAAATCGTTGCAAGATTATCTGGCAAGTTCACAAGACATGCAAACGTTCATCTCCACCGTGGCGGCATGTGCAGACGAAGCCAAAAATGCCCACACAGGCGATCATGATATAGCACTGTCATTTGATGAGTGGGGCGTCTGGTATTCCGACGTCTGGAATCAGCAGGAAGCTGAATGGAAAGCCCAATCAGGCAAGAATCTTCATCATGAGTCATGGCCGAAAGCACCGCGTCTGCTCGAAGATATCTACAATGCAGCCGATGCAGTGGTAGAAGGGTCGCTGATGATCACTCTGCTTAAGCACTGCGACCGAGTGCGTTCTGCCTCGCGCGCGCAGTTGGTCAATGTGATTGCGCCAATCATGGCCGAAAAGAACGGTCCCGCATGGCGTCAAACTGTCTTCTATCCGTTTGCCGAAGCCGCACAACACGCCCATGGCATTGCCTACAGTCCAGTCATCGACTCTCCCAACGTAGAGACTGAATCTTTCGGCTTGGTCAATGCCCTTGATTCAGTAATCACTTGGGACGAAACGAATCATTCCGGTCTTCTGCTTATGGTGAATCGCGACGCATCCGACGCACATAAGGTTACGGCTTCTCTGTCTCAACTGCCGTATTTCGACATATCCGACTTCCATATAGACAAGGCCATTATTCTGCATGACGACAATCCATATCAGCGTAATTCCGCAGACGACCCAACCGCAGTGACACCCCAAGAGCTTCATGCAACAATCGACAATGGATCAGTTCACTGCACTTTGCCAGCAATCAGTTGGGCTGCAGTGGAATTCCACGCCTAGTTTTTATTCGAATAGTATAAATTAAATGGGTGTCGGCAGATTGACAATCATCAACCTGCCGACACCCATAATGTTGCGATTATTTGCTTGCTGTCCGCTTACTGCTTAGTGACGATCACGCCGTTCGGTTTAATCGAGGCCGTTTCGCCGTCCACGTCCGCGAACGAGGAGACCACGACTTCGCCTTCCACCGGAACCCGGACCGTCTCATGCGTGCGGTTGAACGAGAACACGAACCTCGAACCGTCCGCGCCCTCACGTTCGACGTGCAGCACTCGGCCGTCGTTTCCGCCCGCTTCGGCCATGCCGAGCGAATCAAGAATTTCCGGCAGGCTCAACGCGATGCCGTCCCGCCCGAGGCGCGCGCCCACGTACACGCTGCGACCTTCGCCGAACGTGTGCGCGACGATCGCCGGAGCGCCGTCCATGCCGGTCCACGGATCGTCCTTGAACGTTTCCAGCACGGTGGCCGTCCCGTCGACCGAGCCGATCACGTCGGCGATATCGTGCGCGACCGCGCCGTTCGACAACTCGAGGCGATCCGGCACGCCCGTGAAATCGTCGCCCATGGGCATGAATTCCTCCACGCGCACGCCGACCACGTCACGGATCGAGCCCGGATACCCGCCGAGCCACACGTGGTCCTTCTCGTCCGAGATGCCCGTGTAGTAGGTCACGACCAGTCGACCACCGCCCACGACGTAATCGCGCACCCTGCGGGTCGTTTCCTCGGAAAGCAGGTATACGCTCGGCAATACGACCATCTCATAGTCATCCCAGGCGCCGCGCACCGGCACCACGTCGGCGGTCACACCCTGATCGGCCAAAGCGCGGAACCACGCCAATGGCTCGTCCACGTGATGCACGTGCTGGGTCGGCGTGGCGGTGTGTTCGGTGGCCCATTCGGACTCGTAGTCGAATACCACGGCCACACGGGACTTCGCGAGCCTCGATCCCAGAATGCCCTCGTCGGACAGTTTGTTCAGATCGGCGCCCAGCTCGCACACGTCGCGGAACACGGCGGAATCCTCGCCCGCGTGGGGCACCATCGCGGAATGGAACTTCTCCGCGCCTGCCTTGGACTGCCTCCACTGGAAGTAGCACACCGCGTCCGCACCCATGGCCACATGAGCCAAAGAGTCGCGCACCAGCTGGCCGGGCTCCTTGCGGTAGTTGATCTCACGCCAGTTGACCGCGCTGGTGGAATGCTCCATCAGGAACCACGGATCCTTGCGTGCGATGCCGTCGACCAGGCTCGCGGAGAACGCGAGCTCGTCCAAGTGGGCCTCGCCCGGAATGAAGTAATGGTCGTTCGACACGAAATCGACCTCGTCGCCCCAATCGTCGTAGTCCAACACCGAACCGGACGCGGACACCATGAAGTTCGTGGTCAGGGGCAGATCCGGCGTGATCTCGGCAAGCGTGTCGCGCTCGGCGATGTAGAACGCCTTCAACGCGTCCGAGCTGAACCGCTTGAAGTCGAGCAGCTTGCCCGGGTTCATGAAGTTGCCGTCGCCGATGAAGCGCGGAGGCACGATCTCACTGAAGTCGTTCATGCGCTGTGCCCAGAACGCCGTGCCCCACGCGTCGTTCACCGCGTCGATGGTGCCGTAGCGTTCCTCGCACCACTGCTGGAACGCATGTTCGGCGTCCTCGGAATAGTCGAAACGGTTGTGGCAGCCGTACTCGTTGCTCACATGCCATGCGACCACATACGGGTTGCCCTTGTAATGCTCGGCCATCGCACGGCACAGCTTCAGCGCGTACTCGCGGAACACCGGACTGGTCGGCCTCCAATGCTGGCGGGCGCCCGGCTGGCACACGTCGCCGCGGTAGTCCTTCCACAGCACCTCGGGATGCGCCTGGGTGAGCCACATCGGCGGCGACGCGGTGGCGGACGCCAAGTCCACTGCGATACCGGCCTCGCCCAGCTTGTCGATGATGCGGTCGAGCCAGTCGAAATCGTACACGCCCTCGCTCGTCTCGATCTTCGCCCACGAGAAGATGCCCACGGACACGAGGTTCACGCCAGCCTTCTTCATCAGACGAACGTCATCGTCCCACACTTCCTCGGGCCACTGGTCCGGGTTGTAGTCACCTCCGTACCAGATGCGTTCCTGCTGTCCAGCCAACGGCTGCGGCCAACGATAGGCTCTACGTTGAGTCATTTCCACTCCTTTGTTTTTTTGTCAACTATCCTAACAAATTCATTCCTTGACGGCGCCTGCGGCAAGGCCGGACTGCCAGTACTTCTGCAGGCACAGGAACGCGATGACCAACGGGACGATCGTGATCAACGAACCCGTGACCACCAGGTTCTGGATCGCCTGGCCGCCAGCGGTGCTCGCCTGGTCCTTCCACTGGTTCAGGCCGATCGTCAGCGGATACCAGTTCGAGTCCTTCAGCATGATCAACGGCAGGAAGTAGTTGTTCCACGTCGCCACGATCGTGAACAGGGCCGTCGTCACGATCCCCGGGGCGAGCAGCGGCAGGGATACCTGGAAGAACGTGCGGAACTCGCCGGCGCCGTCCACGCGGGCGGCTTCGAGCAGCTCGGTCGGCACGGCCTGGTCGGAGAAGATCCACATCAGGTACAGGCCGAACGTCGACACCAGGCTCGGGATGATCATGGCCCACGGGGTGT
>ENA-OQMN01000012-OQMN01000012.1-human-gut-metagenome-genome-assembly--contig:-NODE-12-length-102145-cov-11.916240_pt1 | contig 102145 bp, 83 predicted proteins | sample MGYA00242765_ERZ504861 | MGnify/ENA primary metagenome ERZ504861 (study PRJEB26092, sample SAMD00036417) | human gut metagenome | host: Homo sapiens | study: EMG produced TPA metagenomics assembly of... | reverse complement strand
ATATTAGGACAACCGATATTGCAGGGATAAAAAACAATGCCACAATTCCAATAGAAAAAAAGCAGAGAAATGCTATCCCAACATATACTGCCCAAAGTTCAATCAACAATCTCTTTGTTAATCTCTTTTTACAAATAGTTCTTGCATTGCCTTCATCTTCGGCAGACGATTTATTCTCCATTTCCTGTAGGCCTAGAATATCTATCAGTCTATGTGCATTTGTAACACTGGGTGTTGAAATTTCTTGTTCCCATTTTGCAATCGTTTGTCTCGATACTCCAAGTTCTGCCGCCAAGGCCTCTTGCGTTAGTCCTTTTCGCTTTCTTGCCTCGGCAATTTGTTTTCCCGACAACATGCACTACACATCTCCTTTCTATTATCTTCTTCTAATACTAATTAAATCAAATTCGTCGCATACTTTCAAGCAATTTTATGACTACTTTATGTTAACTCCTTGATTTTTTGCTTATTATCTTAATATAGTTTCCTGCATTCTCCACAATAGTCTGATAGCATCCGCGCTAATTTCGCTCTGCCCTTTTTGGTTTCCGCTTACTCTCGCCACGATGTACGAACACGACACTGCTGCCATCAACTGCTACAATGCCACCTTGACCACAGACGGCAACTTTGCAACGGGCAGGGCCTCGGCTGGTGCCGACCGATAATGCGCAGAAATATCGCCTGTTTGAATTCATCACAAACGGAGAAAGAATTTGGATGTGTTAGACACATGTGCGTTGCGGATTTTTCTGAATCGGTGAACAACAACAATCCCAAGTTAGCTCATGTGTAAGGCGCTGCGGGGTGTTTTTTATGCGATTTTTTCTGTCGGTTTGTACAAAAAACGCCCCGACGGTTTGTCGGGGCGTTGGGGTTATTCTGTGGGGCTTTCGGGGTCGGTCTCCTCCTCGGGGGACGGGGTCGGCTCCGGGGCAGGTGTCGGTTCGGGGGTATTTGGGTCGAAGTAAGCGCGGATGTCGCCGTCGCTGCGCTGGGTCGAGATGTCGAGCACGCCCTTATCACCGGCGGCCAGACCCTTTTCCGGGTCGGTCAGCGCGGCAGCGGCCAGTCGCAGCTTGTAGGCGAGGTTCGTCTCACTGCCCAGCAGCACCTGAACGCGGTTTTGGTAGGTGAACTCAATATCACTCAGATCCTGGATGTTCAGCGCCGTCGTGCCGTCAAACAGGTTGTTCTCCTGCAGGCCGTCCCGCATTTTGGTCAGCGTTTGCAGTGCGCTGGCCTGCAGACCCGCTGTCTCCGCTGTGGCCTGCTGGGTCTCGCTCAGGAGTGAGTTATAGCTCTTGGGCTCGATGTTCTGCCCCACCACGGGGGAGAAATCTGTGGGCAGCGACATGGTCAGCAGAATCAGGCCGTCCGGCTGGCTGACGTCGGTGCGCAGAATTTTGAGGGAGTCGCTCAAGACCATCCACCCGCCGGGGTACATGCAGGCGAACCTCTCCGTGGCGGGCTCGACCTTGATGATGACCGCGGCGGGCAGTTGGATCTCCACAGCGACATGCTCCAAATACGGGAACTGAAGCGCCAGCTGCTGGGTCTTTTCCGCGGTGGAGAAGGCGAACAGGTTGGAGTTTTTCTCGATGCCCAGCGCCTCGATCAGCTCGTCGGACGTGTAGATGCCGGTATCGACGGGCTGGGAGCCGTCATAGCTCTCTACCCGGAAGATCGTGACCTTGAACAGAAGGTTGATCGACACAAACGCACCCACGGCCAGCACGGCCAGCACGCCGAGCGCCCCCAGCAGACGGCGGCGGCGCTTTGCCCGTACGATCTCCGCCTGTGTGATGCGGCGCGTGCGCCTTGGCGTGCCGGGGCGGTAGCCTGCCTTCTGGGGATTGATCTCCTGCGCAGGACGCTGCCGCGGGGGCGCATGGGGAGTAGGCGCGGCCTTTTCAGGCAGCGTTTTGGGGCGCGGGGCGTTCCTTTTTTCAAGGCCCAAGCGGCTGCCCATACTGCGGCGGGGCTGTTGGGCGTAGGAGCCGTTTGCGGATTTTTGCCTGCGGCTGCGCTGGTTGCGGTCCATAAGCGGCTCCTTTCCGGTGAATTTTGGGGCGGCTGCCCGTGGGTGGATGGTACGTTGGGCGGGCGCATATAGAATTGCGCCCCTACGGGGTGTGGCCCGGCGACGCTCGTCGCAGCGGGCGGGCGAACGATGTTCGCCCCTACAGGGTGTATGCAGCCTTACTTAGCCGTTGACCAGCTTCAGCAGCTTTTCGGTAATCAAATCAAGGCTGTGCGGGTTGCCGAGGGTCTTGGCGTTGGCGCCCATCTCGGCCAGCTTGCCGGGGGAGGTCAGCAGGGTCTCGACAGTTTTGACAAGACCGTCACCGGTCAGGTTCTTTTCCTCGATGACGACTGCCGCACCGGCCTTTTGCAGCTCAAGGGCATTGTAATACTGGTGGTTTTCGGCCACGTTCGGGCTGGGGATCAGCACCGATGCGCGGCCCACAGCCTCGAGCTCGGCCAGCGTCAGTGCGCCGGAGCGGGCAATGACGAGATCTGCCGCGGCCAGCAGCTGGGGCATGTTGTTGATATACTCCGTCACGACGAGGTTCTCGCCGGGGGCAAAGCCCTTTTCCTTTTCCAGCCCTTCAAACAGCTTGACGCCGCGGCTGCCGGTGGCGTGCAGGTGCAACACATTCCGGTGCGTCTGTTTCTCCCAGGCGCAGAGGTCGGCCACGACCTGATTGATGCGGTCCGCACCGAGACTGCCGCCAAAGCTCAAAATCACGGTGCGGTTTCCTGCGTTCAGCTTGGCGCGCGCTGCGGCGCGGTCCGCGGTCAGCACCTCGGGGCGGACAGGGTTGCCCACGACGGTGGTTTTTTCCGGCGCGCCGAGCTTTTCAACCGCGTCCGCGCTGGCGGCCAGCACAATGTTGACCTCCTTCGCCAGCAGCTTGTTGGTCACGCCCGGGAAGGCGTTCTGCTCATGGATGGCTGTCTTGATGCCGCGCCGGGCTGCCGCGCGGACGATAGGCCCGCTGACGTAGCCGCCGCAGCCGATGACAAGGTCGGGCTTGACCTCGTTCAGAATCTTCCGGGTGCGCGGGCCGGACAGCGCCAGATGCCAGATGGCTACGATGTTGCGGCCAATGTTTTCCAGGCTCAAATGGCGCTGGAAGCCGTTGATCTCAATGTGATGGAAGGGGTAGCCTGCCTTGGTGACAAGGCCGTACTCCATCCCCTCGCGGCGGCCCGCAAAGTGGATCTCCGCCGTCGGGTCCGCGGCCTTCAGGGCACCGGCAATCGCCAGCGCCGGATTGATGTGACCGGCTGTACCGCCGGCAGCAATTAAAACGCGCATGATGGACCTCCATGAGAATAAAATATAGGCTGTGCCCGCCGTGCCGCGGGCATCGGGCGTCCCCCCTACCGCGCGGCTCTGCTGCGGTAGCGGGTGCGCTGCAGCATCCGTTCTGTCTCGGCGCGGTGCTGCTCTGCCAAGCGCTGTTCCCGGGCATTTCCGGCGCGCGAGATACTCAACAGCACGCCCATCTCGCTCAGCAGCAGCAGCAGACTGGTGCCGCCGGAGGAGAAGAACGGCAGGCTGATGCCGGTGTTGGGGATCAGTGCCGTGCCGACGGCGATATGCAGAAACACCTGCCAGGCGATCTGCGAGATGATGCCGATGCCCAGCACCGTGCCGTACAGGTCGGGCGCGCGCAGGGCGATCATAACGCCCATGATCAGCAGCACCGCAAACGCACCGATGAGGATAACACAGCCGAAGAAGCCCAGCTCCTCACCGATGACGCCGAAGATAAAGTCGTTTTCGGCGTAGGGCAGCCACTGGTGCTTCTGCACGCTCGCGCCGATGCCCACGCCGAACATGCCGCCTGTGGAGATGGCATAGATGCTCTGACGGGTCTGCCACCCCATACCGGCAGTATCCAGCGGCGCAAGGCCCCAGGCAGCGTCCATACGGCCCGCGGCGTAGCCTTCCCCGCCGGCCAGCCCCTTCAGGAAGTACATGACGGCTACTGCACACGCCGGAACGAGCGGCAGCAGCCAGCGGCCGGGTGAGAGGGTGCAGATGAGCATCGTGGCAAAAATCAGGCAGAGCAGGATCATGGCGGAGTTGTGCGGCTCCTTGTGCAACAGATACAGGATGGGCAGCAGCGGCAGCGCAGGCTTTATCGCGCCGTACCACAGCCTGTTCTTCTTGTCATAGTCGCGGTCCAGCATATCTGCCGTCCAGATCATGAGTGAGAATTTTGCCAGCTCCGACGGCTGGAAGGAGGCACCGCCCGGCAGATACACCCAGCGGTAGGTGCCGTTGGTGTCCTCCGGGCTGAGCAGCGCCAGGATCAGCAGCACAATGGTGATGATGTACAGGCTCTCACTCATCAGACGCAGTGCGCGGTAGTTGATTTTGGACAGGATCCACATAAAGGCCAGCCCCACAATTGCAATAATGACCTGCGGTTTAATGATACTGTACAGTTCACCGCTGGTGGCGTAGGCGCTGGAATAGCTGGCCGAGAACAGCATCGTCAGCCCGAAGAACAAAATGCCCAGCAGCATGGCGAGAAAGCCCCGGGAGACCGGCCCCCGCTCCAGCTTGGGCAGGCGTATGATGGGTATCATGCGCACAATATTTCCGATGGTATGGTCAAACAAAAGGCCCAGCAGTGTACGCACAATGCTCACGGCAGTGCTCATGGGCGGTCACCTCCCTTAGGGGCAGAAACAGGCAGAGGCCGGGTAGGCCCGGCCCCGCTGCTTATGCCACACAGATGTAAAAAATTCCCATTGCCACACCGATGACGGCAATCAGCGCAAAGAAGCCGTCGATCTTGACCTCGCGCCAGCCGCGCATCTCAAAGGCGTGGTGGATCGGCGTCATGCGGAAGATGCGCTTGCCGTGGGTCGCCTTAAAATACGTGCGCTGGATGACGACGGTCATCGCGTCCCAGATGTAGACAATGCCGAAAAAGAGCACCAGCTCGGGGCGCTGCATCACAAAGGCCAGCGCCGTTACGATGCCGCCGAAGAACATGCTGCCGGTGTCGCCCATAAAGACCTTGGCCGGGTAGAAGTTCCAGACCAGAAAGCCCGCGCAGGCACCCGCCGTGGCAGCGGCAATCAGCGAAACATGTACAAAGCCCAGCAGACTGCCGGCCAGCAGATAGCCGATCATCGACACGAAGGTCACGCCGGTGCACAGGCCGTCCAGACCGTCGGTCAGGTTGACGGCGTTGACAAGGAAGATGATGCCGAAGAACGCGATGGGATAGTAGAGCAAGCCCATGTCCACCAGCCCAAAAATCGGGAACTGGACCTGCGTGGTCAGCAGCCCGAGGCTGTGCAGGCCGAACATGAACCCGAAGGTCAGCGCGATCTGCAAAATCATCTTCTGCGCCTCGGTCAGGCCGAGGTTACGATGCTTGACGACCTTAATGAAGTCATCCAGAAAGCCGATGAGGCCCGAGCCGAACGCGAGAAACAGCACCAGCATACCGGCCTGCAGCTGCGGCATACCAAGCACCTCCGGCAGCTTAGGGCTGTACATGACCCAGACGATGCCCAGTGTGGCCAGAATGCCCAGAATAAAGCAGAGACCGCCCATGGTGGGGGTGCCGTTTTTCTTGCTGTGCCATGTGGGGCCCTCCTCGCGGATGGTCTGGCCAAAGTGCAGCCGGTGCAGCGCCGGGATCATGAATTTGCCCGCCACCGCCGTGATGGCAAAGCCGCCGACGGCTGCCGCCGCCAACAGGGATGAGATTTGCTCCATGCCGTTGATTCCTCCAAACGTGTGTTGGGGTGCTTACCCCTGCGGCAATTCCTTATAGTATTCCTGCAGCAGCTGCTCCAGGCCCATGCTGTGGCTGGCCTTGACCAGCACAGCGTCACCGGGGCGCACGAATTGCCGTACATATTGTAGCACTTCTTCCGCCGTTTGGCAATGCACCGCCGCAACCCCGCGCGCTTTTGCGGCCTCGGCCATGGCGGCGCTGCGCGGGCCGTAGGCGATGAGTGCATCAACGCCCGCGTCAGCAGCCCACTCACCGGTATGGCGGTGCCCTTCCTCGCTCGCACCGCCCAGCTCAAGCATATCGCCGAGCAGCGCGATCTTCCGGGCATTGGGCAGTGCCTTGAGGACAGAGAGCGCAGCCTTCATGCTGTCGGGACTGGCGTTGTAGCAGTCCTCAATGAAGGTGATGCCGCCCTTTTCCACGATATGCTGGCGCATGCCCGTCGTCCGGTAGGTCGCCAGCGCGGCAGCGCAGCGGGCAGCGTCCAGACCCAGGCGGGTCGCGGCGGCGTAGGCGGCCAGCGCATCGTAGACCGTGTGGATGCCCGCTGTCGGGATGGCGGCATCGAACGTACCGTACTGTGTATCGATGATTTTGAAGGTCGTGCCGTTTGCGCCGGTGACGACATCCACCGCGCGGACATCGGCATTCGCGGCGTCAATGCCGAACCAGACCGGCCGCAGGCGGCTGGGGATGCTTGCCGTGGGCAGCAGGTCGTTGTCCGCGTTCAGGGCCAGCGGTGCGCCGTCGGGCAGGCCGGTGCAGATCTCCAGCTTTGCCTTCAGTATATTCTCGCGCGTGCCAAGATTTTCCAGATGCGAAACACCGATCATCGTGATGATGCCCGCGCTGGGCCGGGCACAGCGGGTCAGACGCTCGATCTCGCCCGCGTGGTCCATGCCCATCTCGACAACGGCGTACTCGGTGTCGTCGGTCAGGCGGAACAGCGTGTTGGGCACGCCGATGTCATTGTTCTGGTTGCCCTCTGTCTTGAGGGTCTTGCCGAAGGCGGAGAGCACCGCGTAGCAGAACTCCTTCGTCGTCGTCTTGCCGACGCTGCCCGTGACGCCGATCATTCTGGGGTTGAACAGCATCCGGTAGTTGGACGCCATGCGGATCATGGCCTTGCCGCTGTCCGGTACAATGACCGTGCGGTCCGCAGGCACGCCCTCGACGGGATGGTTGGCAACGATATATTCTGCGCCGCTCCGGTAGGCACCGGCGGCGTAGTCATGGCCGTCAACACGCTCGCCGGGGAAGCAGACAAAAACACAGCCCGGCTCGACCTTGCGGCTGTCGGTCACAACGGCGCGGATGGTGACCGGCTCGGCCAGCGTCAGTCCGGCCAGCAGTTGATTGGCAGGAATGGTTTGCATGAAAAAGACCTCCTATACAGAAATGCAGCGTTTCGCAAAAGCCCGGGTGCCCCTGCGGGGATGCTTATCCCTCCTCATTTGCCGGGTCGATCTCCTCGGTCACCGTCGGGGCGTCATGGGTGGTGTCCTCTCCGCTGTCCATCGTCAGCGTTATGATCGTGCCGTAGGCAGCGGAGGTTCCGGCCTCGACGTCCTGCGCCACGACCTTGCCGCTGCTGTCGCCGGCGAACTGCACGTTCAGGTTGGCGGCCTTGAGCATCTGCTCGGCAAAGGTGCCGGTCTTGCCGATGACGTCGGGCGTTGTGGTCATCGAGTTCTGGTCGGTGGCCGTGTACAGGTAAATGGTGGAGCCCGCGGGCACCACGCTGCCGCCGACGGGGTACTGGTAGACGATATTGCCGCTGCTGGGGCCGATCAGCTTATGCTTGAGGCCCAGGCGGTTCAGCGTGACCTGCGCGTTCGTCCAGGTGTAGTCCAGGCAGGTCTGCACGGTCACAGTGCCGGTGGGGTTGTAGTCAGCGTCCTGCTCGATGCCCAGATAGGGCGCGATCTCGCTGATGATGTTGCCGACGACGGGAGCCACGACCTGGCTGGCATAGTCCTTGACCCAGCGCGGGTCGTCCAGCAGGACGAAAACCTCGATCTCGGGATCGTCGATGGGCAGCACAGCGGCAAAGCTCATCATTTTGTAATAGTCGCCGTCGCCGCGCAGATGGCGGTCCGTGCGCTCTGCCGTACCGGACTTGCCGCCGATGCGGTAGCCCGCCACGTAGGCGTTGGCGCAGGAGTGGTAGTCCCCTGCCCCGTGGACGTTGTTTTCCATCATGGCCAGCAGCTGCCGGCTGACTTCTTCGGAGATGACCTGGCGGCGGATGTTCGTCTCGGTCTGGGAGATAATGTTGCCGTCCTTGTCAGAGATGGAATCCACGACATAGGGCGTAACAAGGTAGCCGCCGTTAGCGATGGCCGCTACGGCGGTGGCCATCTGCATCGGGGTGATGGACTCGTTCTGGCCGAAGGCCGCCGTGTACAGGTTTGTATCGACCTCTGCCATCTGCTCGGCGTTGTAGACGCTGGTCCAGCGGGTCTCGTTGGGCAGGTCGATGCCGGTGGGCTGGGTGAAGCCGAACGCCTGGATATAGTCGTAGAAGATCTGCGGCTTGAGCGTCTCTGCCGCCTGAATGAACCAGAGGTTGCAGCTGTGGTTCAGCGCGCCTGCCATGTCCTGTTCATAGTGGACCTCGCCGTTGGCACAGCGGTAGGTGTGCTCCCACAGCTCGCTGCCCTCGTTGACGGTCAGGCTGCCGCCGCAGTAGAAGGTCTGCTCCGCACTCATAACACCGGAGTCCAGCCCTGCCGAGGCCGTGATGAGCTTGAACACCGAGCCGGGCATATACAGCTCGGTAATGTTCTTATTCTTCCACTGGGCCTCGCGCATCATACCCTGCAGCTGGGTAGCCTCGCTGGAGACCTCCTCGCCCTTCTCGTTCGTCGTCTTTTCATGGCTGATGATTCCGTCTGCAATGATGTCCTTGACGGCCTTCTCGCCCAGACGGCTTTCCAGCCAGTCAATGTCCTCCGCGTCGATCTCTGTTTTAGCCAGGATCTCGTTCATCTTGGGGTCGGTGATCGTCTTGGGGTCGTTGGGGTCAAACTGCTCAAGGGACGCCATCGCCAGGATCGCGCCGGTCTTGACGTTCATGACAATGGCGCTGCCGCGGCCATGGACCGTAAAGGTGCTCATCGCCTCGGTCAGGTACTCCTCGACGATGGACTGTACGTTCTCGTCGATGGTCAGGTTCAGGTTGCTGCCGTCGATGGCTTCATGCACGTCGGCCTGACCGCTGGCCAGCGGTTCACCGTAGGCGTCCGTTTCGGCCACGCTGCGGCCCGGCGTACCGGCCAGCGTCTCGTCGTAATATTTTTCCAGTCCGTAGGCACCCGAGCCGTCCTCATTGCAGAAGCCCAGCACCGAGGCCAAGAACTCCCCATAGGGGTAAGTGCGGGAGGCTGCCTGTTCGCTGGTCAGGTAGAGGATACGGGTTGCCTTGCCGGTTTTGGCCTCGCCGTCCTTCTTGTCCTCCTTTTCCTCGGTCTGCAGGCTCGTGTCCACCGCAGCGCCGTCCTTGAGGCGGTAGCTGTCTGCATAGGCCAGGATAGCATCCGCCACGGGCTTTTCGACACCCTTTTTCACCACACGGTACTGGTACGGCTCACCGGTATCCTTGTTGGACGCCGTCAGCGCCTTGTACACAGTATCCGCCGTTGTGCCGTCGCCCAGCAGCTCGGCAATGTGCTCTGCCGCTGTGCGGATCTGGTCCTCCGTCGCCCCGCTCTTTAAAATGGAGGACGGGTCGGCCACGATGTTCCATACCGTGCTGCTCTTGGCCAGCAGCTTGCCGTTGGCGCTGTAGATCGAGCCGCGCACAGCGGGCAGCGTCGTGTCCTTCAGCTGCTGGGTCACAGCCTCGGCGCGGTAGCTCTCGGCATCACGCACCTGCCACACATACAGCTGGTAGACCAGCACGCCGTAGCAGGCGAGGATAAATACTGTCATGCAAACCAGCGTCCAGTATTTTATGCCCTTGCTTGCCCGGGGACGATGCCGGGGGGAATGGTTGGGTCGTTGCTCTGTCATGGATACACCTTGTTATTTCAAAAGCCTTTTTGCCGACGGCAGCAAGGCCGTGCAGCAAAAAGGCTCGTAGCTGCATATTTTTGGTTGTTTTACGGGTTCAGGCTGTCCAGCAGGCTCAGCGCTGCCGTGCGCACCTCATCCAACAGGCGGCCCGCGGCGCCGGTGTTCCGCTCAATGATGCTCTGGTCCTCCAGCTGGACGTAGGTGATCTGGCTGGGATCGGCCTTGACCAGTCCCAGCTCACCCTCGGCCACCTGCTGCAGACTGGCGCGGCTCGTGATGTCGTTCATCCGGGTGTTCAGGTAGTCGTATTCGCTCTGGGCCTCGGCCAGCTGAGCGCTGACCTCATCGACCTGTGCGTTCAGTTCCATCAGCGTTGCACCGCTCATCAGGCTGCTGATTGCCAGCCCGCCAAACACGGCAAGGATCAGCACGATCACGGCAGTCCGCATCACATGGCGGACGCGGTTCAGGCCGTGGTTGCCGCCGCGCACCGCACGCACCTGCGGGCGCGGCGGGGGCTCCAGTTTCGGTGCTGCCGAGCCCTCGTGCAGCAAAACAGTTGTCATGAATAATGCCTCTTATGCTTTCTCCAACACTCTCAATTTGGCGCTGCGGCTGCGACGGTTGGTCTCCAGCTCCGCGGCGTCAGCCTCAATGGGCTTGCGGGTAATCAGCTTGGCCTTGGCCACACCTCCGCAGGTGCAGATGGGCTGCTCCGGCGGGCAGGTGCAGCGCTGTGCCCAGCGGCGGAACTTGTTCTTGACGAGCCGATCCTCCAGGCTGTGGAAGGTGATGACGCAGAGCCGCCCGCCCGGGGCCAGACAGTCAAAGATGGCGTCGAGCCCCTCGTTCAGGGCGTCCAGCTCGGAGTTGACCGCAATGCGGATGGCCTGGAAGGTGCGGCGCGCCGGGTTCTTCGCCTTGCGGCGCTCTGCCGGGGGCACAGCGGCGGCGACGATCTCGGCCAGCTGCAGCGTGGTCAGGATGGGCTGCTCCGCCCGCGCAGCGACAATTTTGCCCGCGATCTGCCAGGCATACGGCTCCTCACCGTAGTCACGCAGGATGCGGGTCAGCTCCTCACGATCCAGCGTGTTGACCAGATCCGCGGCGGTGGGGCCCTGCTGGCTCATGCGCATATCGAGCGGCGCGTCGGCATGGTAAGAGAAACCGCGGGCCGCGTCGTCCAGCTGGTGGCTGGACACGCCGAGATCGAGCAGGGCCCCGTTGACCGCCGGGATGCCAAGCTCCGCAAGGACGCGGGCGGCCTCACGGAAATTGACCTGCACCACCTGCGCCGGCAGACCCTTGAGCCTTTCGGTGGCGACTGCCACCGCATCCGGGTCCTGATCGAGCGAGATCAGACGTCCTGTGGTCAGGCGTTTGGCGATTTCTCTGCTGTGACCGGCGCCGCCGGCGGTTCCATCCAGATAGATACCGGCAGGGTCGATGTTCAGCCCGTCCAGACAGGGCTGCAGCAGTACGGGGATATGTGAAAATTCCATGTGTTATCGTCCTGTTTTGTTAAAAGTCAAGGTCTTCCATCGCAGCGGTGAAATCCTCATCGCTCGTTTCCTGGTTGGCGTTCCACGCCTCGGTGTTCCAGATCTCGGCAAAGCTGCGGCTGCCGATGATGGTCACATCGTGGTCGAGACCCGCGTACTCCCGCAGCTTGGCGGGCAGCTGAATGCGGCCCTGCTTGTCCGGGGTGACCTCGACGGCGGAGGCGTAGAGCATACGGCTGACCTTGCGGCCCTTGACGAGGCCCTTTTCCTCAATTTTGGCGGCGACCTTTTCGAACTCCTCCGCCGGGAAGGCGGCCAGGCAGTGATCCAGCCACCGGGTCACGATGAAGGTCTCCCCCATCGCGTCCCGGAAGCGGGCGGGAAAGTTCAGACGCCCTTTTGCGTCGATTGCGTAATCATACTGACCGACGAGCATCCGGCTTTTCCTCCCTTCGTCATACTGCACAAATCTTCGGCAAGATTTTTTACGTCGCTGCGTTCAGTTTGTTAATAACTCTGTGGAGAACGTGGAAAACTACCCATTCTTCCCCACTCTTGTTGTTATTTACACCACAATTACCCACCTGTGGTAAAATAATAGTACCATTTTATTCAGCAAAAAGCAAGGGCAGGCGGGGAAAAACTGCGCCATGAATTGATTTTTCACAGTTTGTACAAAGGGATCGGGATGCAGGTCAGCAGTTTGCAGCAAATGCGCACGCGGCAAAATTCCTGCCCCCGGGCAAAGAAAAGCGCCGCACCATATTGCACGGTGCGGCGTTGTTTTTTACATATTGTGCTGCCATGGGCAGAAATGTGCCGTGAATAACAACACCTCTGCATTTTTTACTTGGGCATGTTATTCTTGGGGCGGGCAGCGCTGCGCAGATTCATGCGGGTGTTCTTGATGTCCGCCATGCTTCGGCCCAGCACCTCCTCGGAGTTCTTCAGGATCGTCTCGCAGTACAGGGTCGCCTTGCGGGTCAGTTCCTTGGCGCTCTTCTGGGCAGCGGACAGGATCTCCGCCGCGTGCTGCTGACTGCGCTTGACGATCTCCTGCTCGCTGGTCAGGACGCGGGCGCGCTCCTCTGCCTGCTGAATGATGTTTTCGGACTCAATGCGGGCGTTCTGCATGATTTGCTCGCGGTCATTCACGATTTTTTTGCTCTCGCGGATCTCGTCGGGCAGGTTGTTGCGCACCTCATCGATAATATCGCGCATACGGTCCACATCGACCATGCGCTTGGAAGCGGAGAACGGAACTATCGTCCCGGCCTCCAGCGTTTCCTCCATCATCTCCAACAGTTCTTCAACGTTCATACCTCTTCCCCTCTCTCATAGCGGCTGACCTTGATCTTGCCGTAGTTGTACTGTTTCACCAGCGTCAGAGCGCCCGCCTGCTCGGGCAGGTCGGCCTCGCGCTCGGTCTCGCAGAGCACGACCCCGCCGGGGGCCATCTTAGCGGCCAGCAGCGGCAGCACGGCAGCCACGGTATCATGGTGGAACGGCGGATCCAGCAGAGCCAGGTCAAACGGCCCGCGGATGTTGGCGAGAAAGCTCTCGGCCTCGCCCTGGCGTATATCACTCTGGCGGTCCACCCCTGCCGTTTTGCAGTTGGCCTTCACAATGGCGAGCGCCTCGGCGGAGCGGTCCACAAAGAGGCAGCTTTTGGCACCGCGGGACAGAGCCTCGATGCCCAGCTGGCCGCTGCCTGCGAACAGGTCCAGCACCCGTGCCCCCGGCACCAGGAACTGCACGCTGGAGAACATGGCCTCCTTCACACGGTTGATGGTCGGGCGGGTAATGTCCTCGCCCGGCAGGGCCTGCAGATTTTTGCCGCGAGCTGTTCCGGCAATCACGCGCATGGTGCCGCACCTCTTTCCTCTCAAAATTTCGTTTATACAGATTCAGTATTTATTATGGTGCTTTGAGGTAGGATTGTCAAGGGTGCAAAATGTAAAATAAAATGGCAAAAGGGTAACAGAGACAGGAAAACACGGCCCGGTGGGCTTGACAAACACCCCCGCAGATGGGTATAATAGATACTGTTGTTACGCGGCTGTCGTACAACGGCTAGTACATCAGCCTTCCAAGCTGAGGACGTGGGTTCGACTCCCATCAGCCGCTCCAATAAAAAATCCCTGTGTCACATTCAGACGCAGGGATTTTTTTATTGCAGAACGCAGCCGGGGCGAACAGCCTTCGCCCGCTGGGCCGGTTTCCGATTACAGCTTCACCAATTCTGCCTTCAGGTTCTTCAGTTCCTTCTCCAGGCGGTCCTTGTCCTTGTTGTAGTCCTGGTAGGCCTGCAGGCGGGCTTCGACGTTGGGGTCCTCGGCGGAGAGATAACCGCTGTTCATCGAGGCTGTGTAGCTGAACTTCTTCAGCGTGCCGTTGAAGTCGATGACCATGAACTGGCCCTCGGCGGGCCGGACCGTGCCTGCGCCGAACATTTTATGGTTGATTTTACAGCCGGTCAGGTCGGGCAGCGCAGCAGGGTTCGCCAGCAGCTCCTGCAGCTCCTGCTCACACTCGCCGATGCGGATGCAGAGCTCGGCGCGGTCCGCCTTCTCCTTCACAGCCTTTGCGCGCTCCTTGCTCGTCGAGCCGCGGGTGTAGCCCTTCGGGTAGAACTGCTCGGCGTAGGCCGTGTGCAGGATGTCGTACACAAGCAGGTGCAGCGCGTCGTCGATGCCGCCCAGCTCCTGCTCCGCGTAGGCCTTGTGCAGGGCGATGATCTCCGGGTAGTTCTCCAGCACGTGCAGCAGGTCGTTGCACATCGTGTAGTAGCGCGGCAGGTCCAGCGCCGTGCCGCCGCCAAAGTCTGCCTCATACCCAAAGTAATCCGCCCACGCCTTTGCCTCGCTGGCCTGATAGAAGTAGTTCGCGTGCGGCTTCCACAGGTTCAGGAAGAACACCGCGTTGGCCGTGTTCATCGTGTACTTGGTCATGCGCGGGAACACGCGGCGGAACCGCCCGTTGATCTGGTCAGCGAACAGCTCGGCGCGGCCCCGGCGCTTGGAAATATCACCGCCGTCCTCATTGTACAGCCAGCGGAAGCACTCGCGGACGAGTTCGACCTCGCTGTCGCGCAGCATCAGGTTCTGCAGGCCGCCGATGGGCTGCAGGGCCGGGTTGTCCAGCGTCGACTGGGCCTGCTGCATGGCATCGGCAAACATGGCCGGAAAGTCGCTGTCCTCGATGTCCCAGTTCACGCCAAAGCAGTCCACCGCGCGCCAGACCGTTCCCTCATCGGCTGCCGCGCGGGCTTTGCAGTGCTGAACGTATTGTGCAAGGATCCCATTCAAATTCTCAGTATTCAAACCAATTCCTCCTAAAAAAATCAGCCTTCCCATTATAAAAGACCCTGCGCGGAGCGTCAAGACCGCAAAACGACAAAAAGCCCCCTCTTTCGAGGGGGCAAAATCGTCAGAAAATTTACAGGCTCGAGTAGCCGAAGCTGTTGACAAGCGCATCAATTTTCTTGCCCTGCCTGCACCACGGGCAGCTGTGGGAGTCGTAGGTTTCGTAGTCGGGAAGGTCGTGGGTGTCAAAGATGCTGGCCACGGGGTAGCCTGCGCACTCCTTGACCGACGCAAAGATCGACGCGATGCCGACGGGATCGCCGCCGTAGTAGCGGATGGCCTCGACAGCGCCCTGCACGGTGAAGCCGGTGGTAACGGACGCCGCCAGCACCAGTACATGCTTGCCGGCGATCATCGGGGCGGTGTTTTCGCGGAAAAGCAGCTGGCTGCCGGTGGTGTGCTCCGGCGTGACGACGTAGATCGTCTGGTGGGCGTTCATATTCGTATAGCCGGCCTTTGTCAGCTCACTGGCCATGCAGGCGCCGATGACCTCGGTGCCGTCCAGGCAGAGGATCGTGTCCACAATGGTCGTCGACTTGTACTCTCGCACCAGCTCGGCGGCGGCAGCGCGTGCCTCCGACAGGCGGAACTTTGTCAGCGTGACATCAATGTAGTAGTTGATATGGCTGTGGCTGGTGGCATAGTGCCCCTTGCTGACGCGCAGCTGCAAATTCGATTTGCCGGTGGGCAGTTTTACAAGATTCATCGCCATGGTGGTCTCCCCCTTAATACTTTAACTGTTTATGGTACTATTGTACAAATTTGTGTATCAAAATACAAGGAACGCATTGCCCAAAATCCGGCGCTGATTTTTGGGCAGTTTTTCTTCAAGATTGACCAAACGGCACTTTTGTGGTATAATAAACCAACAATTTATAGTGGGGAGGTTTGCGGATATGGGCTACAAATTGGCGGCAAGCAGCGGCGACACGCTGGCTGTGCCGCAGCTGGTCCTGACCCATCTGACCCAGACCGACGGCGATACGATCCGGGCCGCACTCTACATTTTGCAGACCCACGACACCGACCCGCGCACGATGGCCCGCGCACTGGCACTGCCCAGCATCGAGGCTGCCAAGCGCACCCTGCAATACTGGGCCGGTGCCGGGCTGCTGGTCAGTGAGCGCGGGGCCGCCCCTGCCCCGGCAGCCGAGCCTGCGCGGGTCGATCTGGCCAGCGTGGCCAACGACCCCTATGTTGCCGTTCTGTGCCAGGAGGCGCAAAGCATCTTCGGCAAAACGCTGAGCCGCAGCGAGATGCAGCGGCTTGTGGGGCTGTACTTAAACGACGGCTGGCAGCCCGATGTCATTCTGCTCTGCTGCGCCGAGGTCACCCGTCTGGGGCGGCGCACCATCGCCGCCGTGACCCACCTGCTGGCCCGCTGGCGGGAGGACGGCGTTGAGACCGGCGAGGACGCCGAGCGCTGGCTGCAGCGCGCCAAGCAGCGCGAGGCCTGGTGCCAAGATGCCGCCGCACAGTTTGGCATTGAGCCGCGTGCACTGACGAACTGGGAGCGCCGCACGATTGCCCGCTGGCACGAGGAAATGGGCATCGGGCGCGAGATGATTGACGAGGCGCTGCTGCGTGCCAACGGTAAAAACACCGTGCGGTACGTGGACGGCATTCTGCGGGCCTGGCGTGCCCAGGGCATCACGACGATCGACGCCGCGCGCCGTCAGGGCCAGCTGGAAGGCAGCAACATCGTGATGACCGAGCGGCCCAACGCCCAGCCGCCCGCCGCCAGCGCCCAGAAGGACCTGTTCAACCGCAACTGGGCGGCCATGTTTGACGAGGAGGGGTAACCTATGCGCACAAAAGACGAACTGTTCCGCGCCGCGCAGCGCGAGGTGGCAGCCTACCGCCAACAGGCCGTAATGCAGGCCGAGACTGCCCGCCGCGCCGCCTACGCCGCTCACCCGGCGCTGGCCGAGGCGGACAGCGCCCACCTGCGTGCGGGGCTGGGCCTTGCGAAGGCCGCAGCCCTTGGCGGAAACATGGATACAGCCCGCGCCGCGCTGACCCACGCAGATGAAGCGCTGGCCGCTGCGGTCAGAGAGGCCGGGTTCAGCGCGGACGATTTCAAGCCCGCCTACCGCTGCCCGCTGTGTGAGGATACCGGTATGCGCGGCGGTGTCCCCTGCCGCTGCGTGGCAGACGCCGCCCGCCGTCTGCGCCGGGACGAGATCAATGCCGCCAGCCCGCTGGGCCTGTGCCAGTTTGCCAGCTTTGAGGTCGAGCGCTACAGCGACGCCGTGGAGCCGGAGCTGGGCATCTCCCCGCGGGAGTACATGGGCAAGCTGCTGAACTACTGCCGCGGCTACGCCGCCAAATTCAGCCAGAACAGCCCGAACCTGCTGTTCATGGGCCACACCGGCCTGGGCAAGACACATCTGGCGCTGGCGATTGCCGACGCCGTGCTGGAGGGCGGCCACGACGTACTGTACACAAGCGCCGCCGCGCTGGCCGCGCAGCTGGGGCGCGAGCACTTCAACTACACGACCAACGACGAGTGGCTGGCCGCCTGTCAGGAGGCCGACCTGCTGATTTTGGACGACCTGGGCACCGAGTACATCACGCCTCTGACCATCAGCGTGCTGTATGAGCTGATCAACACCCGGATGCTGACCCACCGCCCCACGATCTACACGACGAACATCACCGACCAGAGCGTTTTTGTGGCCCGCTACACCGAGAAGGTCTCCAGCCGTATGCTGGGCGGGTGCAAGATGTTCAAGTTTTTCGGAACGGACCAGAGGTTGAAATAACTTCATAAAAAAACGACCCGGCGTGTGCCTGCCGATGGGCACTCGCCGGGTTTGTTGTATCATGTTGCAGGGGCCGCCCGCGGCCTTCCGCAGGCTGCCCTGTATGGGTAACGGGCAGGCCTGGCATGCACGGCCCCTACAGGCGGCAAAATTGTCAGTACCTCGCATACAGGAAGCTGCCGCCGCCGAGGAAGCGGCCCATGAACAGGAAAACAAAAATGCAGACCTCATAGACGGCCCAGCGGGCGGGCGTGGGCAGGGCGGCGATTTTGGTGCGCAGCGAGACACCGCGCTCATGGGCGGCGTCCACGGCCAGCAGAATCGCAATGCCCGCGTAGAGCAGAATTTCCTCCTGCAGGCTCGTCAGGCCAAGCTCCCAATAGTTGGAAAACACGGCGTGCCCGCCATTGCAGAGAATACCCTTAAAAAGCTCTGCCGCGTTGGCAAGGCTGCTGGCGCGGAAAATCACGAACGCACCCGCCAGAATGCAGAATGTGCCCGCTACGCGCAGCGCATGGCGGAGCTTACCCGGGCGGCGGGGCGGCAGGTGGTTTTCCGCCGCCTGGCACAGGCCGTGCAGGCCGCCCCAGACGAGGTAGGTCAGCCCCGCGCCGTGCCACAGGCCGCTGACGAGGAAGGTTATAATCAGGTTTCCGTCCTTGCGCGCCTTGCTGCACCGGCTGCCGCCCAGCGGAATATAGATGTAATCCCGCAGCCACTGCGACAGGCTGATGTGCCACCGCGCCCAGATGTCCTTGACCGAGTCGGCAAAGAACGGCTGGCGGAAGTTTTCCGGCAGGTGCAGGCCCAGCACCTCGCCGACGCCCAGCACAATGTCGGTGTAGCCGGAGAAATCGGCGTAGAGTTGCACGGTGAACAGCACGCCGCCCAGCAGCAGCTGGGTGCGGTCAAAGGCGGCGGGGTTGGCAAAGACTGTATCCACAACGACGGCGGCGCGGTCCGCCACGGCCAGCTTTTTAAAGTAGCCCCACGCGCTGCGCTGTACGCCACGCCAGACCCGGTTCGTATCCCAGACAGTGGGCCGGTCCAGCTGCGGCATCAGGGCGTCATAGCGGTTAAAGGGGCCCTGCGTGATGGAGAGAAAGAACGACGCATAGCACAAAAGGCGGGCGTATTTTTCCTCAGGCAAAATCCTGCCCCGGCGCACGTCACACAGATAGCTGACGAGCTGCAGCGTAAAGTAGCCGATGCCCAGAGCGTTCGCCAGCGTGCCCTGCCAGCCCAGCGCAGCGGGCAGATACTTGAGCAGGGCCAGCGGCAGCAGTGCCGCCGCAAGCCCCGCAAGGAACACGGGCTTTTTCGCGGTGCGCCGCCCGCACCACCAAACCAGAAAGCTGCTGCCCGGCAGCACCGGCAGTGCTGCCGGGCAGAGCACCGCGTAAAATAGTAAGTTTGCCCCCAGCAGCAGCTGCCAGCGGCGCGGCGGCGGGCAGGCATACCAAAGCCCCGCCAGCAGCGCCGCGAACAGCACAAAGCCGGGTGATGTCACGGCGATCATGGCAGGGCCTCCTTCTTATTCGTCTTGCAGCTTTGCATAATAGGCCATCAGGACAGAGTCGTCCGGGGTGAGGGTCAGCTTTTCCTCCACCGTCTGATAGAAAAGATCGTCAACACTCTCCCCCGCCGCACGGCGCCTGATCGTCTTGCAGAGAATGGCGGTGAACTTTTCCGCCCCCGCGCCGTTCAGGTGGTGCGCGTCGGAGAAGTCCTCGATCTTCAGATTGATCTCGCTTTGCAGCTTGTACAGCGAGAAATCCCAGTATTCCAGCCCGTCATGCGCGGCGCAGAAGTTCCGCAGTTCATCGACGTAGGACTGATAGTTTTCGGTGTTGTACAGGTAGCCGCTGGGCAGCGGGGCCGTGAACAGCACAAGCCGGATGCCGTTTTCCGCGCAGAAATCGGTGATTTTGTTGAGGTATTCCCAGCCAAAATCCGACAGCGGCGTGTCGGCATCTACGTTCAGCAGCGTGGCAAAGCCGTCCTGCAGGATGCCGGTGGTATAGACAAAGCCGCGGCCCCGGTACGCCTCACCGCTGTCCGGGTAGGTCACATAGCCGTAGCTGTCCGGCGTGTAGCCGTCAGTCAGCTTGGCCTTCCAGAGGGCGGGCATCGAGGACGGCGACGCAATGCCATGGCGCGCGGGCAGCAGCAGGTCGGCATAGGCCGCCAGACCGCCCATCTCCGACAGGTAGGCGTATCGGTTGGGTGAGCGCCAGTCCATGTGGTCGGCCAGCAGATAGCAGGCCAGCGGGATGTTGGCGGACGCGCTCTCATTGTAGCCGGTGTAGAACATTTCGAGATAGACCGTTTTCAGCGGGTTCTGCGCAGCAGCTTCTTTCAGCATATAATAGGAGCCGTCCGGCAGTTGCTGGGACGACCCGGCGTTGAAGCTGTGGGTGTCCAGCGCCGCGTCCACCTGCGCGGGGTCAACGCTGCGATAGCAGTGGGACGAGCCCAAAAACAGCGTATCTATGTTTCCGGCGTCGGCATACAGCTCCTGCAGCATGACGCGGGAGTAGGAGTGTACATCATCCACCAGCAGAAAATCCGCAGCCGCCAGCAGTGCCGCCGTGAGCAGCATAAACAGTGCGGTGGCTGCCGTTTTTTGCAGGATGGTTCGTTTCATACGGTTTCCTATCTGTCAGCGTTCGATCTTCATGTGGGGGTGCTTCGGCGTGTAGGCGGCGACGTCCAGCGTCCATTCCGTATTGCCGTCGGCATCCTCCGCCGTTTTGGCAAAGTCATATTGCGCGTAAAATTCGCGCACCATGGCGTTTTTGGCTGTCGGATAATAATGGCCGACGATGGTTTTGACCCCGCGGGCGGCGGCTTCGGCCACGACGGTGGCCATCATGGCGTCCTCCATGCCGCGCTTGAGCACGCGGCAGCTCATGAGCCAGAGCGTCAGGTCGAGCACATCGCCCTGCTGCCGGCCCGCCACAACGGTGACAATGCCGTTATCACCGAATTTATCCACGAGCTTGCCGCAAAGGCAGAGGTCGTTTTTGTCCCCGGCCATGGCGCGGATGTCATCCTCGGAGCAGCGCAGCGTCGTCAGGTTGAACTGGTTGGACTTGTTCGTCAACTGGGCAATGCGCTGGATGTAGAGCGGCTCAAAGCCCTTGATCGTGGCCGTCATTTCAAGGCTGTCGAGATACTGACCGTAGTCGGCAAACGCCGCCTGTGCCTTGGCGCGTTCGGCGTTCTGGTGATAAAGCTCGGTCTTTTTCAGGTCCTCTTTGGAAAGGGCCGTGACCTCAAAATAGCCGCCGTGGTCGAGGGTCTTGATGTAGTTTTCGGCCCCGTCCAGCGCGGGCACGGCCACACCGGGCACCTGCGCGGCCACGATGGCGCGCTCCGCCGGGTTGTCGTCGGCAAAGACAAAGCTGTCCGCGCCCAAATTCAGCTCGGACGCGATGGCCTTCAGGTTCAGGTCCTTCGGGTCCCAGTTGGCCTTGATGGCGACGAAATCATCGGGGCGCAGCACGCCGTCCGGGTGGTTCAGGCCCGCCAGCGCGTTGGCCTCGTCGTTTTTGGAGTCAACGGCCAGGATGACGCCGATGGATTTCAGCGCCTTGCAGTAGCTCTGGAACTCGGCGTAGACCTGACCCTCGGGCACCTCGGGGCCGATGGCCAGGCCATCCACGCCGTCGTCGCCGACGATGCCGCCCCAGAGCGTATTGTCCAGGTCGAGCACAAGCGCCTTTTTGTTGCGCCCGTACAGGGACTTGATGATATTGGCCACGCTGTTGGCCAGCAACGGGATCGCGTCGAGGCAGATGGCATATTTGTACATGTGCCAGAAGAAGGCGTCGCCCCACGCCGTCAGACCGTAGTCCGCCGACAGGTAATCGATGTCGTTGATGTAAAAGTGCTCATGGGACGCGGCATAGGCGTAAAATTTCTGGTTCAGGCGGCTGATGAAGTTGGAGCGGCCATGGGGGTCCCAGATGTCGCGGTTGCCCATGAGGCGGAAGTTCGGGCGGTCAAAGTTGTTCTGGATGACCGGGCAGGCGAATTTTTGCTCCAACGCCTGCCACATCGTCTCAAAATGGGCGTACTGCTCGTCGAGCATTGCGTCGATGGCGGCTTCGCTGTCGGCTGTCGTGGGCAGGGCGGTCAGGTTGCGCCAGTTTGTGTGGATGTAGATGACGTCGGGGTGGAAGTCGTCCAGCTCCGGCGTGCCGAACATGGCGTCCTGCCAATACTGGGCGTACTCGCTCTGGTAGAACTCCGCCTCGATGCCGTATTGCAGCAGAAACAGCCCCAGCTGGTCGGCCACTTCGTTTGTGGTGGACCCGCCGAGGATGGCAATTTTTTTGTGCAGCGGGTGCGGGTTCCGGGCCAGCAGCTCACGCCGCAGCTTACGCTTTTTGCGCAGCAGCGTTTCGGTATCGAGAGGGTAATGGAAGCAGTCCATGGGAGGCTCCTTTTATAGTAATAAGCCTTGTGGGCAAAATGTAGGGGCGCATTCTATATGCGCCCGCAAGGTGTGCGGCTGCCGCAGACGGCCCGGGCGGATATGGAATCCGCCCCTACGGACCTTTATCAGCCCATCTCCGCCAGTGCGCCCTTGAGTGCCTGGGCAATCTGGTCGGGGCAGCTGGTGGGCTTGCGGCCACAGGTCGTGCCCTCCATGCGGGCGATGGCGTCCTCGGCCTTCATGCCGGGCAGCAGCTTGGCGATGCCCTTCAGGTTGCCGTCGCAGCCGCCCAGGACCTGCACGCTCTTGATGGTATGGTCGTCGTTCAGCTCCACGACGGTGCGGACGGAACAGGTGCCTTTATTGTTGTAGGTGTATGTCATTTTGATTTGCTCCTTATTTTTGTCTCTTGTAGGTCGATTTGCGCGCCTTGGCTATGTCGCCGATGCGCGCGATCATCTCGTCACTGGTCGTAAATGCTCCCACCGGGCGCGGCGTCACGGTGTTGATGCCGTGGTAATCGGTGCCGCCCGTGACGATCAGTCCGTTTTCCTTGGCTAAGCGGGTCAGCTCGGCCCTGTCCTCCGGCGTGTTGCGGGGATGGTCGATCTCGACACCGTCCAGCCGCCCGGCGGCGATCAGCTCGCGCGCCAGCTCCATACTGTGGTAAACGCTGGGGTGCGCCAGCACGACCACTGCGCGGCTTGCCTTGATGACATCCAGCACGGTGTCCACCGGCTCATACCGCGGCGTGTGCAGGATGCGCCCGCGCACGGGCTTGAGCCCGAACAGCGATTTGTATACGGTATTATACATGCCGTCGGCCAGACCGTACTGCCACAGCACCCGCATGACCTGCGCCTTGAACAGCGTGCCGCTGTCTTTGGCAAGCTCGAGCGCCTCCTCGGTGCGGAACTGGGGGCAGATGGCTTCCAGCTCCTTGCAGCTCTGCAGCATGGCGGTCAGGCGGCGCTCGGCCATCATGGCGGAAAAGTCCGCCAGCGCGGCGCAGTCGTCGGGCCAGTAGCAGAGCAGATGCACGCGATGGGCGCGCTCATAGTCGTAGGCGGTCAGCTCGGTGGCCGGGATGAGGTGGACGCCGTTCTGCACGGGATGGGCATAGGCGTAGCGCACGCTCCGGATCGAATCGTGGTCGGAGATGGCCAGATGGGTCATCCCCGCGCAGGCCGCCAGAAACGGCAGCTTGTCCGCCGGGGTCGAACCGTCGGAGAAGGTCGTATGGGTATGCAGATCACCGGGCATGGGCGTCACCTCACTTGCGAATGTGGACACTATGGGACATATTATTATACTACAAGTCGAGGGAGAATTGCAAGTAGGGGCGGACAATGCCCGCCCCTACAAATTTTACGCTATTTTCTCTCTTTTTTCAGTTCCTCCAAGTATTCCGCCAGCTCGTCTATGTCGGCGTCGGTGAGAGTGTCGGTCTCGGCAAGGGCGGCTACAAAGTTGCGGGGGCTGCCGCCGAAAAGGCGGCCCCACAGACTGCGGCTTTCGGCGGGCAGGTACGCGGCCCGGGTCAGGACGGCGGTGTAGAGGTAGCCCCTCCCCTGCTTTTCGCGGGTGACGCAGCCCTTTTCCTCCAGCCGGGCCAGCAGGGTCAGCAGCGTTGTGCGGGCGCGGGGCGGGCCGGGCAGCGCCGTTTCCAGCTCGGCGGCGGTCAGCGGCGCGTCGGCATCCCACAGGGCGTTCATGATTTCCAGCTCTGCGTCGGGCAGGCGTTTGATTTTGGACATGGGATGTCTCCTTTTTAAGACAAGCTCTGGCCCTGTACACAGATGGTGCGGGCGTCAAATTTCAGGCTGGCGTTGCCGTTATGAACGTAGAAGGTGTAGCGCTCCACACCGGGCCATTCGGCAGTAATATACAAGCCCTCGCGCGTGAATGTCCAGACGCCCGGGTCGTCGCTTTCGAGACTTTCCGGCGGGGTGTAGCCCGGGAGTGCAGCGGTCTTGGGCGCTGAAAAATCCAGTGCGTTCAGCTCGTCGTAGGTCAGGTAGAGCAGCTGTTGGTTCCAATTATTTGCAGGAGTGAAATCAACGTTCAGCATCAGCAGGGCGTCGGCCCCGCCGTAAAAATACTGATTGCGGTAATAGAGGTAGGTTTCCAGCTCGTCCTGCGGCCAATCGCCGGGGTTAAAAAAGTTCTGCGCCCCCGCCCGGGCCAGCGCATCGCACTGGTGCAGCAGCATGCGGTACTGGTTGTTGGTCAGGTCCAGCTCCCGCGCCATGGGCAGAATCTCAAAATGTGCCGATTGGTTCGGGTCGTCGGCAGACTGCCAGCCGCTGATGACCTCACAAGGCTGCGATTCGTCGAACGGCGCAATCAGATAAACATGAAAGCGTCCCTCGCCGTATTGTTTGCCCAGATACCAGCCTTCGGGCGTCAGCTCGGCTTCAAAGGTCGCTTTGACCAGTGCGCCCCGGCCGCCGTTCAGGTAGTCGCGCCAAGTTGTGCCGTCGTCGCGCCGGGTTTCCAGCAGGGCGGAAATATATTCCGTGTCGTAATCCTCGGGCTCCACAAGGCCGCACGCGCCGCTGTGGTAGTAGTAGCCGTTTCCGTCGGTCAGATACTCACTCCAAAGGAAGTCCGCACCGCGCCGCACGGCTGCGGCCCCCGCCTCCATTGAGACGGGCGGCGGCTCCGGGGTCACGATGGGGTTGGCGGTCTCGGACGGCGCCGGTGCGGCAGCTGCGGCGGGTTCCTGCTCGTCTTGCGGGGCCGCGTCGGCGGGCTTGCAGGCGACCAGCCCACCCGCACAGCAGGCAGTCAGGGCCAGCACAGCCAACAGGGCGCGTCCGCGGTGCTTGGGGGCGGTGTCCCACAGGGCGGCCAGACGCTGCTTGAACTGGCGCTTGTTCAGGGCAAAGCCGCTGGTCAGCGCGGGGCCGCGGTTCTGGCGCACGGCGGTCAGCAGGGCGTCGGCGTAGGCCGCGCGGCAGTCGGCATCGCGGCCACACAGGGTCTCGGCGTCACAGGCCTCCTCAATGTCGCGGCCCGCGCGGGCGGCCAGCAGCCAGACAGCAGGGTTATACCAATGCACGGCACACGCCAGCGTAAACAGCAGCTTTTTGGCGACGTCATGCCGTTTTATGTGGGTCAGCTCGTGGGCCAGCATGTAGTCTGCACCATTGGGAGCCGCGCCCGTGGGGGTCAGAAGTACGGGATGCAGCGTGCCCGCCACCATGGGGCTGCGTACCAGCGGCGTGGCAAGCATGCGCGGGCACACCCCCTGCGGCAGGGCGCTGCGCCAGCCGGGGTCAACCGGCTGCGCGGTGTGGCGGACGCGGATGCGCCAGACGGCATAGCCGCCAAATTGATAGAGCGCAACAGCCAGCACGCCGAGGTTCCACGCAAGGGCCAGCAGGTTCAGCCGCGTTGCACCGACGGCGAGACGTTCCAGCACCGTGCGGTGTCCCGTCTGCAGCTCGGCGCGGGGCACGATGTAGCCCGTGGGCGCAGCCATGTAGGGCACACCGTCGGCGGGGCGCTCGGTGACTTCCTGCGAAAGGGCGGTCCGGCTGTACAGCGGTGTGGTATCCACGGACACCGCCGCCGGGGCCTGGGGCACAAGCGCGTGCAGCGGTACCAGAAGCAGCACCGCCAGCGTGACCCACAGGCGGCAGAGCCACTGCGGGCCGTAGCGCTTTTGCAGCCGAGGTGCCGCGGCCAGCAATGCAAGCGCGGCCAGACCCAGCAGAATGCCCTGCACGAACAGCGAAGCAAAAAGTGTGGCGAACATGGGGTCGACCTCCTTTGTTCTACAGTTGTAGAAGATAGCTTTATTCTACAAGTGTAGAAGAGCAGTGTCAAGGGGTGAGGGTGACAAAGTTTGACAGGGTTGTTTGGTGGAATTGCACAAGGGCGGCAGCGGGCAGGTGGGGGCCGGGCATGCCCGGCCCCTACAGCGCCACGCTTGTTGAACAGGCGTTGAAGGCAAGGTACACGGGAGGGATGAATCCCTCCTGTGCAAATCGTTACCGGGTGGTTGTAGGGCGGCCAGCCCTCTGGCCACCGCGGACGTTTGCGGTACTATATAACTTTATGGGCTGCCACTGTAGGGGGCGGCATCCTCGACGCCCCGCGGAGGGGTCAAGACCCCTCCCTACAAATCGCTCGAAAACGGGGCTGCGCACTAAAAAAGCGCACCGCCCCCAGTCGGGAGCGGTGCGCAAAATATCTTTATGCTATGCCAAACTTACGCCAGCAGGGGCTTGCAGGCCTCGGCCAGCTTTTCCTTCTGGGCCTCGGCCTCGGCGAGGTCCTTGCCCTTGGTGGTAAAGTAGGTCTTGATCTTCGGCTCGGTGCCGGAGGGACGCACGACAACCGTCGCGCCGCTTTCCAGCGTGTAAATCAGGACGTTGGCGGCGGGCAGGCCGGTCTCCTCGGGCTTCTTGTAGTCCACGACCTTGACGACCTTGTCACCGGCAAAGTCCTTCGGCGGGTTGACGCGCAGGTTCTGCATGATGTCGGCCATCTTGTCCATGCCGGACAGGCCCGGGAACTCAAAGCTGTCCACCTTGTTCAGGTAGCGGCCATATTCGGTGTAGATGCGCTCCAGTTCTTCCTTGATGGAGGAGCCCTTGGCGCGGTAGTAGGCGGCCATCTCGCAGATCAGCATCGAGCCGATGATAGCGTCCTTGTCGCGGACGTAGGGACCGGCCAAATAGCCGTAGCTTTCCTCAAAGCCGAAGATAAAGCGGTCCACCTCGCCGTCGGCCTCCAGCTTGGCGATCTGGTCGCCGATCCACTTGAAGCCGGTCAGCACGTTGCGGCACTCGACGCCGTAATGCTCAGCGACCTTGTCAGCCAGCGGCGTGGAGACAATGGACTTGCACATGACGGGGTTCTTGGGCATCGTGCCCTGCTCAATGCGGCCCGCGCAGATGTAGTCGAGCAGCAGAACGCCGACCTCGTTGCCGGAGAGCAGCTCATAGCTGCCGTCCTTGCACTTGACGGCGATGCCGACGCGGTCCGCGTCGGGGTCGGTGGCCAGCATCAGGTCAGCGCCGGACTTCTCGGCCAGCTCCAGACCCAGGCGCAGCGCCTCGAAGATCTCGGGGTTGGGATACGGGCAGGTCGGGAAGTTGCCGTCCGGGTTCTTCTGCTCGGGCACAATGGTGATGTCGGTGATGCCGATGTCGCCCAGAACATGGGTGACGGGCACAAGGCCGGAGCCGTTCAGCGGGCTGTAGACGAGCTTCAGACCGGCGGTCTTGCAGATGCCCGGGCGGATGGAGCGCGCCTCGATGGCGGCATACAGCGCGTTGATGCAGTCGTCACCGACGTACTCGATCAGGCCCTTGGCCATGCCGTCCTCAAAGGAGATCAGCTTGGCACCGGTCAGGATATCGGTTTTCTGAATTTCGGCGTAGACGATGTCGGCGGCCTCGTCGGTCATCTGGCAGCCGTCCGGGCCGTAGGCCTTGTAGCCGTTGTACTTGGCGGGGTTGTGGCTGGCCGTGACCATGATACCGGCGTTGCAGTTGTAATAGCGGGTCGCAAAGCTCAGCGCGGGCACGGGCATAAGGGCGCTGTAGATGCGGACCTTGATGCCGTTGGCGGCCAGCACCTCGGCAGCGGTTCTGGCGAACAGGTCGCTCTTGATGCGGCTGTCATAGCTGATGGCAACGGTCTGGCTGCCGCCCTGGGTCTTGACCCAGTTGGCAAGGCCCTGGGTCGCCTGACGGACAACGTAAATATTCATACGGTTGGTGCCTGCACCGATGACGCCGCGCAGGCCCGCGGTACCGAACTTCAGGGCCACAGCAAAACGGTCCTGAATGGCGGCATCGTCACCCTTGACGCTTTCCAGCTCGGGCTTGAGGTCAGCGTCGTCCAGCTCGGCAGCGAGCCAACGCTCATACATATCCTGATACATAAGTAAAACACCTTCACTTTCCATAGGAAATACTAACTTAGCTTACTCTAAATATACCAACTTGCTGCAAGCCTGTCAATCGAATTTTGTTTAATTTTGCCTGATTTTTCCCGTTTCGTGCTTGTGCAAGGGCGCGCTGTGCGGTATACTGATAAAAAAGCAGGAAAGTGGGAAACAGGCCATGTATGCAAAAGTGACAAGCCTCGGTGTGACCGGTCTGGCGGGGTACATCGTGCAGGTCGAAGCCGACCTTTCGGGCGGGCTGCCGCAGTTCAATCTGGTGGGTCTGCCGGACTCCGCCGTGAAGGAGAGCAGTGAGCGGGTGCGCAGCGCCATCAAGAACCTGCACTATGAGTGGCCCGCCAGCCGCATCACCATCAACCTGGCCCCCGCCGACGTGCGCAAGACCGGGCCGGTGTACGATCTGCCGGTGTTTGTGGGCATCATGGCCGCGCAGGGCAAACTGCCCGCCCCCGGCAGTGAGCGGGCGTTTCTGGGAGAGCTGGGGCTGGACGGCACGCTGCGCCCCGTGACCGGCGTGCTGCCAATGGCGCTGGCCGCGGTGCAGAACGGCGTAAAGGAGCTGTTTCTGCCTGCCGAAAACGCCGCCGAGGCCGCCGTGGCCGAGGGACTGACCGTCTACCCGGCCCGCAGTGCGCAGGATGTGGTGCTGCACCTCTGCGGCGCAACGCCCCTGACCCCGGCAACGCCCGAGGGGTACGACGAGGACGGCGTCTGGCTGGGGCCGGACATGGCCGACGTGCGCGGCCAGAGCGAAGCCCGCCGCGCCATGGAGATCGCCGCTGCAGGCGGGCATAATTTGATCATGATCGGAAGTCCCGGAACCGGAAAATCTATGCTTGCCAAGCGGCTGCCGGGCATTCTGCCGCCGCTGACCTATGAGGAGGCGCTCGAGACCAGCGCCATCTACTCCGTGGCCGGGCTGCTGCGCGGCGGTACGGGGCTTATCAAGCAGCGGCCCTTTCGCAGCCCGCACCACAGCGTCAGCTCAACAGCCATTGTGGGCGGCGGGTCTGTCCCCCGCCCCGGCGAGGTCAGTCTGGCGCACAACGGCGTGCTGTTTCTGGACGAGCTGCCCGAGTTTGCCCGCGATACGCTCGAGGTGCTGCGCCAGCCGCTGGAGGACGGCAAGGTTACCGTCAGCCGCGTACACGGCACAGCGTCCTACCCGTGCAGGTTCATGCTGGTGGCCGCCATGAATCCCTGCAAGTGCGGCTATTTAGGCCATCCCACGCGGGAGTGTACCTGCACGCCGAGCGCGGTGGATGCCTACCGGCGGCGCATCTCCGGCCCGCTGCTGGATCGCATCGACTTACACGTCGAGGCCCTGCCCGTGGAGTACGACGACCTTGCGTCCGAGCAGGGCGGTGAGTCCAGCGCCGACGTGCGTGCCCGGGTCATGGCGGCGCGTGCTTTGCAGCGGGCGCGGTACAAGGCCCTGCCCGGCGTGCGGTGCAACGCGCAGCTGCCGTCCGGCGCCCTGCGGCGCTACTGCCGCATGACCCCTGCCGCCGAGAAGATCCTGCGCAGCGCGTTTGAGCGGCTGGGCTACAGCGCCCGCGCCTATGACCGCATTCTGCGCGTGGCCCGGACCGTGGCCGATCTCGACGGCAGCGAGGTACTGGACACGGCGCATCTGTCCGAGACGCTGCAATACAGGACGTTGGACAGAAAGTTTGGGATGTAAAACACTGCCCGCCGTTTTCGGGTTGAAAGCGGCGGGCAGTGTTTTATTTATTGAGAATTTGCAGCAGTCTTTCGGCGCTCTTGTCCCAGCTGTATTTTTCGAGAAGGGCGGCGGTGGGAGCCGTGGCCGGGGTGACGTCATCGACGTCGCCGGGGTTCGCGGTCAGGTCAATGTAGGCGGCGCAGGGGCCGTAGACCTCCCGCATACAAGGGGTGTCGCTGACAATGATCTGCGGCGCACCGCAGGCGGCGGCCTCCAGCGGCGGGATGCCGAAGCCCTCATAGAGCGTCGGGAAAAGAAAGGCTTTGCAGTGAGCCATCAGCGCCTTGGCTGCGCCGTCGCTGACATACCCCAGATACAGCACATTGGGCAGGTCGGCCAGGCCGAGGCGCTCGGCCTCGGCGGCAAGGCTGCCGCCGCCCGCAATGGCAAACACGGCGTCGGGCTTGGCCCCGGCGGCGCGCAGCACCCACGGGAAGTTCTTGTTTTTGAGCAGGTTCGCCATGCTGAAATAGTATTGGCCGGGCTTGAGCTGCGGGTGCCGGGCAAAAATGCCCTCGTCGGGCGCAATGCGCTGCATCTGCTGCCAGGCGTTGTAGACAACATCCATTTTTGACGCAGGAACGCCGTAATATTTGGCGATTTCCGATTTGGAGAACTCCGACACCGTGATGATGCGCTCAGCCCTTTTGGCAATGCGGCGGTATTGCAGGCAGTGCCATGCAGCGCTCAGCCGCCCGCGGGGGTCGGTGTAAAAGTCCGGGCGTGCGCGGTAGCAGACATCGTGCACAACGGCAATGCCGCGGAAGCCGAACAGCGGGATGACATTGCAGGTGGCAAGTCCCCCGGCCCCGCGCTGCCGGAGGTAGCGCGGGTAGTCGAGCTGCTGCCAGACGCCGCCCCTGTGCGTGCCGAAGGAAACGACCTTTATATTGGTATAGTGCGGCGTTTCAACGCCCGGCGGGGTGACAATTTCGACAAAGCCCGGCGGGACGATGCGGTCCAGCGCGGCGAGCAGCTCGATGGAATAGCGCTGGATGCCCGAAAGGCGCTGGGCAAAAAACGAGCCGTCAACGGCCCAGATGGTGTTGGACATAGAGTACCTCTTTTGTTACGGCGCGGTTGGCGGCGGCCAGAGGACTGGCCGCCCTACGATGCAAATTGCTGCTTGTACAGCAGGATTTTATTGACACTCCGGTCCAAGCGTTCCTCGGAGATCGTGCCGTTTTGCACAGCCTCCAGGACGGCGGCGTAGGCCTCGGGCAGGGAGTTGGGCATCAAAAGTACATCACAGCCCGCCTGAAGAGCCTGCACGGCGGCCTCGCCGGGGGTGTAGGCGGCGGTGATGGCATCCATCGCCAGCGAGTCGGTGACGATGAGGGTGTTTTCCGCGTCGGGGATCAGCGCGACAAGCTGCGGTGAAAGGGTGGCCGGGGTGCCGTCGCCGGTCACATTCGGCGCGGCGATATGCCCGACCATGACGGCGTGCAGGCCGGTGTCCGCCGCAAAGGGCAGCAGCTCGCAGGCTTGCAGCTCGTCGAGCGTTTTGTAGGTCACGGCCAGCGCGGTGTGGCTGTCCTCAGCGGTATCACCGTGGCCGGGGAAATGCTTGAGCGTCGGCAGGATGCCGCCGGTGCGCAGGCCGTCCGCGGCGGCAGCGGCCATTTCGGCGGCGGTGGCGGCGTCCGACGAGAAGGCCCGCGTACCGATGATGGGGTTATCCGGGTTCGTGTTCACATCGGCGTCAGGCGCAAAGTCCATGTTGAAGCCGTACTCCTTTAAATATGCGCCGATGGTCTGCCCCATGGCGCAGGCGTCCGCCGGGTCGCCGGACGCGCCCACCGCGGCGGCGCTCTCATATTGCGGCAGGTCAAAGGCCGGGTGGTTGGCCAGGCGCGCCACCGCGCCGCCCTCCTCGTCCACCGCGATGAAAAGCGGCGTGCGGCTGGCGGCCTGCAAATCGGCGTTAAACTGCGCCAGCTGCTCCGGGTCGGTGATGTTCTTGCCGAACTGGCAGATGCCGCCCACAGGGTAGGCTTGCAGGGTCTCCCGCATGGCGTCGGTCAGCATGGTCACACCGTCGGCCTTTGCGTCGTTGATGGTCTCCTGTGGGAGCGTAAGATCCAAGGCGTCGGGACGGATGATGAAAAGCTGGCCGATTTTTTCTTCCGGCGTCAGCGCGTCGGCGGGGGCGGGCGCTGCGGTTGGGGCCGGGGTGGACGCGGGAGTCGGGGTCGGCGCGGCGGCGGGCAGGGTGCCCGCCGGGGTTGCCGTACAGGCGGTGAGGGTGGTGAGGAGCAGTGCAGGGAGAAGCAGGCGTTTCATAGGGGGTCACCGCCTTTCGGGTGAGGGTGAGTGGTGTGGCGAACGGCGCAGGCGGATATGGAATCCGCCCCTACGAGGGATGGGTAACAGGCATTGACCCAAGGACGAGTGCCAACGGAAGGTTGGCGGGCGAACAATGTTCGCCCCTATAACTACTATTATAGTAGCATATTTGCAGAGCAAGAGCAAGACAGCAAAAAGGAGCGACCCTGCCGTAACCCGTTAGTGGGTTTTCATGGCAGTGTCGCCCCTCATCCGGCCTGCGGCCACCTTCAGTCTGCGCGCCAAGAGCCGCCTGCGGCGGTTGCGCTCCGACACGCGCCTGCGGGCGCAGCCCCAAGGGGGAAGGCTTTTGCTCGGCTATATTTAGTCCGGCAGACTGTCGGCGTAGTCGTTCTCGCCGCCGACGGGGTACTGGGCCACAACGTCGGTGTCGGCGGCAGTCTCGGCGGTGGCGGTATCGTCGTGCAGCGACTCCTTCGTCACGGCAAAGGCGGACTTATGGTCGGCGTTGACCTCATAGACCAGCGTCGGCGCGTCGGAGCTGGCAAGGTAGCACAGACTGTCGTCGGACGCGCTCGCCGTGCCGAACCGCACCGTCAGGCTTGTGCCGTCGGTGAAGGACAGCGTCGCGGTCACGTCAGGGGCATCCAGCCCATAGGCGCTGTCAGCATCGGGCGCGGTGATGGTCCACGCGGTCTGCATTTCCAGAATCGTACCGGCCATCTTCCTGACGCTGCTCTGGGTCAGGGCGTAGTCCGGGTCGTCGGCCAGCGTCCAGATGCCGTCGGTGCAGGTAAATGTCAGGTCGTTCACCTGCATGGCGGCCACATCGTCTGTCGTCTTGCCGGTCAGTGTCTGGGCCTTGTACAGGTCGCGGGGTGACTTGCTCAGCGTCGCCAGGTCGCTGCGCCGGACCGTGTAGGCTGCGCCGGATTCGTCGTAGACGTAGTAGACGTCTGCCACGCTGTTCAGCTGATCTACCGTCAGGTCCACGGTCTGCTCCCCTGCCCCGAGGGTGATCGTCATCTGCGGGGTGTCACTTTTAGCGGGCAGCTCGGCCAGGTCATCGCCCTCGAGCTTGCGCTGCGCCTTCAGGTTGGCGTAGTCCTCCACAAGGCTCTGCACCTTGGTCTGGTCCAGCGGCAGCGACGGGTCATCGGCCAGCAGCCAGCCGTCGCTGCCCTTGAGGAGCGAGACCTCTACATTGTTGCCCGCGTAGGACAGCGCGTCGATGTCATCCGCCGCAAGGTCACACAGCGGCAGCGTCGTGTCGGTCTCCGCCTTCCCGTGCAGCGTCAGCACGGCCAGCAGGATGCCCAGCAGCGCAACGACGCCCACAAGGATGACAAGCGGCAGAAATTTCTGTTTTTCATGGTTCTCCTTTATCTGCGGCGGCGCACAACGCAGACCACCGCGCCCGCAATGATGCAGACGATGGGCAGCACCAGCGTGAACAGTACGCCCAGCGGGATGGCCGCCGAGGTCGGCACGCTCAGCGAGGCCGCGCTCATGCTCTTGGCGTTGATGACCGCTGTCGTCTGCTCGCCGTTCATCCAGTTGACAACGCTGCCCAGGAATTGGGCGTTGCCGCCGGAGACGGCCTGGTTGATGTTGCTTTCCAGCAGGTTCGGGCAGTTGACCCAGACGACGCGCGCACCGGTGGCGGAGTTATCCGCCGCCACAGCCACGGCAAAGCAGCCCTCGGGGTCGGTATCGGCCTTCTGGGCGGTCTCGGCGGTGGCATAGTTCTCCATCGAGTAGGCGTTATCACCGGTGGTCAGCAGGTCGGTAAAGGTGAACTCGCTGTCGTCGTTCGTCGTGATGCCCTGGGCAATGGGGGTGTAGATCATCATGCTCTGGGACACGCCCGCGGTGATGTCGTTGCCGGCCAGCTTGGGCAGCAGGTAGGTCTGGGGGTAGCCGTAGGGGTAATGGTCGGTGTCGGTCTCGATCAGCAGGCCGGGCTGGCGGGCCATGCCGCAGTCGGCCAGCACACTGTCAAGATTCGGCGTCCCGGTGGTGAAGTCGGTGGTCACAAACAGCTTGCCGCCGTTCGCCACGTAGTCCTTCAAAATCGTCGTCTCGGCATCGGTCAGGTCTGCGCCCGGCGCGTTGATAAGCACGGCACTCACGTCCGCCGGGATGCTGCCGGCGGTGGTCAGGTTCAGCGAGGTCACGGTCACACCGGCGTTGGACAGCGTGTCGGTAAAGTCGTCGGACAGCGCGGTCTCGCCGTGGCCGGTCAGCTCGTACAACTGGTAGGCCGCCGTGCGGGTGACCTTGGCGATGCCGGAGGTCAGGGCGTTCTCGGCCTGGAAGCTGTAGTTGGCCGTGCCGGTGGTGTAGTAGCTCTCCAGGTCCATCTCGTACATGTCATTGTAGGAGAGCACGTCGCTGTTGTCGCCGCAGACCAGCACAACGCTGCCCGCCGACGCGCCGTCATACTGCTGGGCGAACGTCGGGTAGAGCACGGGGTCGCGCTGCTGCCAGCTGAAATGGCTGCTCTCGCCCGCGTAGCGGTCCAGCAGGCGGGTAATGTTCGCGTCCTCCTGCCCGCTCTCGGCCAGATAGTAGGCCGTCACATCGGCGTTCAGCTCATGGAGCAGGTTCTCGGTGGTGTCACTTAACGTGAAAAGCGACGTCGTGGAAATATCGTACTCGGTATATTTGGTGGGCAGTGCGCGGATGACGAGGTTGACCAGAATGATCACCGCCAGCACCACCACCGCCAGCGCACTGGCGTACATACCGCTGTGCAGGGCACGCTTGCTGCCACCCTGCGGGAGCTTTACATTCAACTTTTTCATGGCGTTTCCCTCCTCAATTCCAACGGCGGCGTTCCAACGCCTGCCCGGTCAGGAAGAGGAACAGCCCGATGACCGACAGATAGTACACGATGGCCGGGATGCTGAACATACCGCCCACAATGTCCTGGAACGGGTCAAACAGCGCCAGCGCGGACAGCACCGCGTTGAAGGCCGTCAGCAGCCACGCCGGGCGCAGCCGGAACAGAATGAACAGCACGACAGCCCCCACGCAGAACACCGTGACGCCCGCGGTCAGCCGCTTGCAGATAACGCCGACGAGAATCGACGCGATGAGCACGACGACCATAAAAGCAATGAACGCCAGCAGATTGCCGGTGGTGAACATGGTCTGGATGCCGTCCATAATGTAGGCAACAAGCAGTGCGCCGAAGGTGGCGAGGTAGGCTAAGATCTGGTTCTCGGTCAGGGCCGAGATCCAGGTGCCGACGGCCAGGCAGGCGCTGCCCAGCAGCAGGTAGCCAAGCACGGCACTGTACGCCGCAACGAGCGAGACCGTGCCGAACGCCTTTAAAATCAGCGGCATGAGCACGGCGGCGGCCAGCGGAAGGGCAAAGACCGCGACCTCGGCCAGAAACTTACCGGCCACGATGGCCGGGATGCTGACCGGACTGGTCAGCAGCAGCTGGTCGGTGCGGTTCTTGCGCTCCTCCGCAAAGCTGCGCATACTGATGGCCGGCAGCAGGAAAAGCAAAATCATCGTCATGGTGTAGAGCACCGACGCAAAGTCCGACGAGGCGTAGAGCAGGTTGCGGTTGGTGTAGTACAGCCCCAGGAAGAAAAGGCTTACGGCAGCAACGACCCAGCCGATCATGCCGGTAAAGTAGCTTTTGACCTCGCGTTTAAAGATTGCTTTCATCGCTGTTCGCCTCCTTTTCGTTTGCTTCTTCTGCGGCGGCTTCCGCAGGGGGATTTTCGGCGGGGGCAGCGGCGCTTTCCGGCTTGCCGCTCTCGGGTGTCTCGGTCAATTGCAGGAATACATCCTCCAGGCTCATCGTCTCGGCGCTCAGGCTCAGCACCGGGCAGCCCGCCTGGGCCAGCGCCAGCGAGAGCGCACCGCGCAGGTCAGTACCCGACGTGCTGACGGCGGTGAAGCTGACCTCGCCGCCTTTCTCGTCGGTGACACGCAGGTCGGTCAGGCCGGGCACCTTGCCTGCAGCGGCCACAACGGCCTCACGGCTGCCCTGTGCCGTGGCGGTGATCGTGCCCTTGGCGGTCAGCTGGGCGGCCAGCTCCTCCGGTGTGCCCTGCGCCACGAGCCTGCCGTGGGCAATGATGAGCACCCGGTCACAGACGGTCTGGACCTCGCTCAAAATATGGCTGGACAGGATGACCGTGTGGGTCTTGCCCAGGTCGCGGATGAGGGAGCGGATCTCGATCATCTGCGCCGGGTCCAGGCCGACGGTGGGCTCATCCAGAATGATGATCTTCGGCGTGCCAAGCAGCGCAGCGGCAATGCCCACACGCTGACGGTAGCCCTTGGACAGATTGCGGATCAGGCGCTGCTCCATGCCCTGCAGGCCCGCGCGGGCCACGGCGTGCTCCACTGCGGCGGCACGATCCGCCTTTTTGCGGGTGCCCTTCAGCTCGGCAACGAACAGCAGATACTCCTGCACGGTCATCTCCTGATACAGCGGCGGCAGCTCCGGCAGGTAGCCGATGCAGGCCTTAGCCGCGGCGGGCTCGTCGGCGATGTCGTGGCCGTCGATTTTGACCGTACCGTCCGTGGCCGAAATGTAGCCGGTAATAATGTTCATGGTGGTCGATTTGCCCGCGCCGTTGGGGCCGAGCAGGCCGTAGATGCCGCCATCCTCCACGGTGAAGCTGATGTCGTCCACCGCGGTGTGGCTGCCGTAGCGCTTTGTCAGATGCTCTACTTCGATCAAAGTGCGCACTCCCCTTTTCATTTCATAATGTCTTTTATTATAGTGATAAATTGTGATAATTTTGCGACAATGGTTTGAAGAAGTGTGAAATCGTGCGCGGGGCTTTGCCAAAAAACGCCGCGGAAACAGGAGCAGCTCCCGTTTCCGCGGCGTTTCGCGGGTTTATTCTGAATCAGAAGTCCATGTCGTTGGGGTAGGTATCATGCCGCACAAAGCCGCCGAGCTCGTCGGTAGTCGTCATGCCCATGGCCAGTGCCTTGCTGCGCATGGCGGCGTAAAATTCCGCGTAGGTTGCCTGCATGTACGGTTCCAAAAAGAAGCCGCCGATGCCGAAGGTGAACACGCAGAGCAGCAGCCAGCCAAGGAAAGACAGCTTGAGGATGAAGAAGTTCCACTTCTCGCCCTCCATCATCTCCTTGCTCAGTTCCATAGCGCGGGTGGCGGACATATAGGGGTTTTCGGCCAGCAGGTAGGGCACCAGCTCATAGCAATACTCCCAGTAAATGCCCGGCACAATGAGCAACAGGAAGCCCAGCGCGATTTTCAGGTCGGTAAGCAACTGCACCACGATGGGGTTGCCGTAGGGGCGGCGGAAGGTGCTGACGACGGTGGAGACGGGCGTCAGGGACTGGCGGCTCTCCATAAAATAGCGGCAGCGGCCGACGTTGAGCGGGTAGACGACAAAGAGTGCCCAGCAAAGCGCGGCAATAGAGCCGATGAGCATACCGACGAGGATTGCCCCCAGCATACTGTCGGGGATACTGTTGAGGATGTCATAGGCCGTCGTGTCGTCCGTAACAGTGCTGACAGCCTGATGCGCCGCATTGCCGCTGTTGGCCCCTGCCCCGCCCAGCCCTACAAAGCTGAGCACCAGACAGATCCAGAAGGAACGCCAGTAGCGTCCCTGCAGGGCCTGCTTGGCGTTGGTTTTTAAAAGTTCGCGTGTCCACATAGTGGGTCACCTCCATAATTCATGCTTTAGGGATGGGCAAAGCTCCGATTTGTTCTCAAGGGCGTGCAGCATATAGTTGTGTTCGGCTTGTCTTTCATCTGTATACTGCATTTTGATTTCGCAAAACATGCGTTTTGCTCACGGTTGCATGCTTTTACTGTATGCTTTTATTATAACAGCTTATGGCGCAAATGCAAGTTTTGGCGCGGCACGTTTTGACGTTTTTACGAAGTTTTTACGCATGTTCACAAAAATATAAAAAAGTTTGGCATTTTTTGCGGAAAACGCTTGACATTTGTTTGCGGTTTGGCTATAATAATACACGTCGTCAGGGCCAAGGCCCACGGCGAAAAGAATATGCGGATGTGGCGGAACTGGCAGACGCGCTAGATTCAGGTTCTAGTTCCCTTAAAAGAGTGTGGGTTCAAATCCCTTCATCCGCACCAAAATCCTCGAACGTTTGTTCGGGGATTTTTTGTTTTAGTGATTTGTTTGGGATGACAAGCATCGTCCCCCGCACCGCAGGGGCGGATTCCGTATCCGCCCGCGGAGCCTTGCCATGACTGCAAACGTCCCGGGTCGCTGGCGAGCATTGACCCCTGCGGCGCGGTAGACTTGCTGCCCTATGCAGCTGCGAAATGTACGCAGTACAAATACACCTATCCTTCGCACAAAAACATTTTTTGCAATTTTTTTCCCGCGCTACACCGACCAAAAATGACTGTTTTTGCAGACGCTACAGCTGTACTTCTCTTGCAATCTGCACGGGATGCGCTATAATGTGGATTGTCACGCGAGCCGCCTGTGCGGGCGGCTGCAAACGGCACACACCCTGCAAAACGTGCCCGACTATTATAATAAGGAAGAGGAGCTTCACATGAATCAATTCACCAAGGCGGTCAAGTCGCTGGCCGCCAAGTACAACGAGACCAGCTTGATCCTGCGTATTGCCATCGGTCTGCTTATCGGCGCGGCGCTGGCACTGATCTGCCCCGGTGCCGTATGGCTGGAAGAATTCGGCAGCCTGTTTGTCGGCGCGTTGAAGGGCATTGCCCCGGTGCTGGTTTTCGTCATCGTTGCTAGCGCACTGGCACAGGGTTCATCCAAGCTGGACCGCCGCTTCGGCACCGTTGTCTGGCTGTATATGCTGACGACCTTTGTGGCCGCAGCGCTGAGCGTGTTGACCAGCAAGCTGTTCCCGCAGACGCTGGTTCTGGCCGAGGCCGCCACGGCGGACGTTGTGCCGCAGGGTCTGGGTGACGTCATGCACACGCTGCTGGCCAACATTGTTTCCAACCCGGTGGCGTCGATCATGAACGGCAACTACATCGGCATCCTGATGTGGGCCTGCCTGTTCGGCCTGGCGATGAAGCGCCTGGGAAGTGACACGACTAAGAACTTTATGGCCAACACTGCGGACGCGGTCTCCACCATCGTGCGCTGGATCATCAACCTGGCACCGTTCGGCATCATGGGACTGGTTTTCGCCAGTGTGTCGGACAACGGCCTGTCTATCTTCACTCAGTATGGCCGCCTGCTGCTTTTGCTGGTCGGCACTATGCTGCTGATGGCGATGGTCATCAATCCGCTGATCATCTTCATCTATCTGCACCGCAACCCGTACCCGCTGGTGCTTCGCTGTCTGCGTGAGAGCGGCCTGACCGCCTTTTTTACCCGCAGTTCCGCGGCCAACATCCCGGTCAATATGTCTCTGTGTGAGAAGCTCGGCCTGGATAAGGACATCTACTCCGTCTCTATTCCGCTTGGTGCGACTATCAACATGGACGGCGCGGCCATCACCATCACGATCATGACGCTGGCTGCGGCCAACACGCTGGGCATGGAGGTCTCTTTGCCCGCCGCCATCCTGCTGTCCATCATGTCGGCACTGGGCGCGTGCGGTGCCTCCGGCGTTGCGGGCGGTTCGCTGCTGCTGATCCCTATGGCCTGCTCGCTGTTCGGCATCTCCAATGACATTGCGATGCAGGTCGTTGGTGTCGGCTTTATCATTGGTGTCATCCAGGATTCGGTCGAGACAGCGCTGAACTCCGCTGGCGACGTTGAGTTTGCCGCTACCGCCGAGTATCACCAATGGCTGAAGGAGGGCAAGCCCCTGCCGGATTTCATGGCGTAAAGTGGATGTAAAATCGTACAGCCCCGGTTCCAGTGCAGGACCGGGGCTGTTGCTGTATCTATAGCAGAAAAGCGCGAACCGCCAGCGCCGCGGGGGACGATGCTTGTCATCCCAAACAAATCACTAAAACAAAAAATCCCCGAACAAACGTTCGAGGATTTTGGTGCGGATGAAGGGATTTGAACCAATATTCAGCGGTGCTGTGTTGTATAGTTGTACTCGCAAACCCGCATAACAAAAGCGTCCTTGCGGTTGTCCGCTCTGCTGTGAGAGCGGCGCAGGACGCTGTAAAAATCAAGTGTGCGGTAAAAAGTGCGGTATAGGTTAGGCGTTCTTCAAGACTTGCAGGAACACACCGTTGACCGCCTGGGCAGTATGTTCAGCGTCCCCGGTCAGAGCGTGGGAGTATACGCCAAAGGTGTCCATGTCCTCGCTGTGGCCTACGAGGTCTTTGACTTCCCCGGCGGGCAGGGTCTTAACCACAGAAACAAAAGTGTGACGCAGTTCGTATAGGCTACACTGTGTCAGACCGTTGGCGGTGCAGTACGCTTTCCAGCGGCGGTAATATTGCTGCTCATTGAGGATGTGAAACACGCTGCCAACGCCGCCGGTGGCTTCCCGCTGCTCCTCAAGGACGTGCCGGGCCAGCGTGGACAACTGGAACGAGCGAACCGCATTTTCATTCTTGCCGCGTGTTTCTTCCCCGATGATGTTGATTGACCGGCACACGTTGACCGTGTTGCCGTGGATGTCTGCCCAGTCCAAGCCTAGCAGTTCACCAGGGCGCAAGCCAGTCAAGACCTGGAAACGGTAGGCGTTTATGTATTCATCATGCACAGTCTGGCCCCGGTAGGTTGTCGTGTCTACATTGAACAACTTTACCAGGTCAGCAGGCTGCAAGATGGTCTTACCTTTGTACCGCGCCCCGGCAGGGATTTTTAAATCCTCTGGAATGTATGCGGACAGCTTTGCTTTGCGGCAGTATTTGCAGAACGCCCGCATATCTGCGGCCAGCAGTTTCAGCACCTTGCGGCTCCGCCCGGCGGTGTATGCGTTGTTTATGACTTCTTGCAAATCCTGGTCTGTCAACTTGTTTACCCTTAGTGTGCCGATGGCGGGCAGTATCCAGTTGCGCCAGCGGCTTTCCGTGGGGCGGTAGTTGGTCGTGCAGGTCGTGACTTCCACCTCATGCAACCACAGATTGCCCGCATCGGCTACCCTGGGCGCTCTGGCTGCTATGCCGTCATCTAACCATGCGTCCGCTTTGGCGTTCGCTTCACGCTGCCCAGTGCGGCCCGGGCGGCTGCTGTAGAAGCTCTTGCGCTTTCCGTCCTGCTGAACGTCAATGCGCCACATCTTGCCCGTCCAGCGGGCTGTATTCGTGCGTTTACCCATAAAATAAAACCTCCTTACAGGTACACTTTGACAAGCCCACCTGAAAAGAGGTATAATAGCCTTGCGTGGGGGCTTTACTCCTCTTTTGGGGTGAGCATCCTATTCAAAACCGTTCACGGCTGCAACCGTGGGCGGTTTTTTCTTTTGTATGCAGTATAACCAGCGCGGCCCGGCGCTGATCGGCGCGGTGCTTCGTCTTGCTGCATGTATACTATACCAACTTTGCGCCGGGTTTACATTCTGTGCGGAAAAAACTTTTTTGAAAAAATTGGTATAGTAATAAAGCAAGCAGAGAAACGAAAGTGACAGCGGCCAGATACACGCTTGAAGTTTCCTGCGTGGCCCGGCGGGCGGCTGATTTCTCACTGCTTCTATACTATACCAACATTACTATACCAACATTTATTTTCTTGCAGTTTGTTTACTGCGAAAAAGTTGGTATAGTATCAGAGCGGCGGAATGGTGGCGGGATGTGTCCAATGTGGACACGCTTTTATTATTCTGTGCTGTTATCCTGATTGTCTGTAATCTTATATTTGGGGATTTGTGTTAGTTCTTCTATTCGTTCTATTGCAACATCTTGCCCGTCACGATTTAGTAATTCTAGCAAAGGTTTTATTCTTTCTATGGTGTCTTCTAAATACATGTCGAAATTTGTATTATTTTCGCTATGATTAAAAACGATTTGGTCATAAGAATCTGGATGATTTTCTATCCAAAGAGCTAATTCATCTTGTAAATCCTCAATAATCAGTGTTGGTAAGACACCAAGGGCCTTTGAAATTTTAATAACTGTTTCAAGATGTGGCTCTCTGGCTCCTCGTTCATATTGCTGAATTGTTATAGCAGCTAATCCACATTTTGCGGCTTAACTCTTTCTTGAGTTAGGTGTTGCTTTTTTTCTATATTTTTTTATGTTTTCTCCAGTAGTCATAATTTCACCACCAAATTATAGTTTAATGTTATATTACCAGAAAAGCAAAAAACATTCAATAGAATTATTTAAAAACTATTGACACATTCACGCGAATATATTATAATGCATACAAACGAATGCAAAAGAGGTGATTTAAACATGAAAATCAATAGCCAGAAAATTGAACTCATGGCCGCAAAGCAGGGCATGACCGTCACTGACCTGGCAAGGGCCATGAAGATGACTTACCAAAACTTCAATACGGTTCGCCGCCGTGGCAGTTGCAAAGCGGTTACGGTTGTACGCATTGCCCGCGCCCTGAACTGTGAGCCGGAAGAAATCATTATCCCGGAGAGTTAAGCAGAATTAGACAGTACTAAAATCTAGCCGCACATTTAGGGGTTGTATGCCTCGGTAATGAAGTTATATACCCCCATCCAAGAAAAAAGCCGTAGCCCCCAAAAAACAGGGCTTCCCGCGCATTTAAGAGCGAAAGCAGAAAGGAACTTGCAAAATGATCTACTTAACCGATGAAATTGCACTTACCGCTGATTCTATCCAGTACATTGTCGGAAAGCCGGTGCAGCGCCCCGGCAAAGGGGTTGAAATGCAAAACCCGAAATACTACCACAAACTAAGCGCCGCCTTGCAACAGGCTGTTACAGACTGCGTCCGTGCAGGTGTGGCAGATAACCGCATTACCGAGCTGCGCCAGATTGTGACCGAACAGGCCCGGCTTGAACAGGAGTTCAGCGAGAAGCTAAAGGGGGTGTATGTCTGATGGTTCTTTACGCTACCGACCATGAGCGGCAGCTGATTGTTGCCGCGTTAAGTTTCTACGCCCAGCATCTGGGCAACATCGCCAGCCCTGCCGAACAGGTCCGGGCCACTGCTCTGGCCGATGAAGTCGAAGCAGCAAACCGGTAATCTTCACCGCCCCGGCGGGGCAGATGAACGCCAATAATTAAGCGTATTCCTCGCGCGCGTAGTATGCGCGCGAGGATAAGCACTGTCTTTGCAGCGAAAAAGTTGACTTTTACATGTAACACAGTTCACGCGCCCGCGCGCGTATATAAAGCACACTGGAAAGGAGTATTGACCATGTATAAACCGTTCTATAATTTGCGTGTGCGTTTTGCACAATGCGAGATGTCGCAAAACGAAGTCGCCCGCGCTGCCGGTATGGCATCCAGCACCATGACTGCCCGCATGACCGGCGCACAGCCTTTTGATGCGTGGCAGATTGAGAAGATCGCCAAAACGCTGAATATTCCCCCGGAGGAATACAGCAAATACTTCTTCGACCACAAAAAGGCGGCGGTCTGATGGCACACCGAAGAATGTTTAGTCTTGCTATTGTTGACACAGATCGCTTTCTTGAAATGCCGTCCAGCACTCAGGCGCTGTATTTTCATTTGGGTATGCGGGCCGACGATGACGGCTTTGTAGCTGCTCCGAAAAGTATTGCGGCAATATGCAACTGCTCCGTAGATGACATACGGCTATTAGCAGCTAAAGGCTTTGTAAAGGCGTTTGAAACAGGCGTTCTTGTTATCACAGACTGGAAAGAGAACAACAAAATCCGAAAAGACCGTTACACGCCAACCAAATTCACGCATGAGAAATCGCTTTTAGGTGACAACCAAAATGACAACCAGAGTGACAACCAAACCGCTACCGAATGGTTGCCACAGGATAGGTTAGGTAAGGTTAGGATAGGTAAGGTAAGAGAGAGTAAAGAGAGAAAAGCGGACAACGCCGCTTTTCCGCCCTCTCCCTCTGACTGTGATAAAAGCAAGCTAAAGCAGAAAAGGCAGGGACAGCAGCAAGAAACAATCGCCGATGTATTCAGAGCATTTGCGGCAGGTGATGCCGAGCTTGAAAAGGCCCTCACGGATTTTAATGTCTTGAGAGCTACAAACAAAAAGCCCTTGACCCCGCGCGCGGCTGAATTGATTTGCAAGAAAATCATGAACCTTGCAAAAGATGCAGCTGTAAGAAATACGCACGGTTACATGATTGCAGTCTTGGAACAGAGCATTGAGCGCGGCTGGGATGGCGTATGGGCTTACAAGGGTGACTTTAAAGATGCCCCCACCGTTCACGGTTCAAACGGAAAAGACAAACCGCGCGAAATTGGCCCAGACGATGATATTACCAAATATCTGTAATGTGTCCACATTGGACACGCCAGCCCCGGCGGGCTGTTCAGAAAAAACAAAAGCCGCCTTAGGTGCGACCAACACCCAAAGCGGCAGGCGGTAAAGCGTTTGACAGGCGATTTTACCGCCCTCAGTATAACCTATACGGAGGAAAAAAGCAAATGAAAACTGAAAAGACAATAAACCTGACCGCTTACACGGTGGAATACATCGACCAGCGGGAGCCGAAGCCGCGCACCGTACATGCACAGACCGTAGTGCTGGACGGCGGCAAGATCAGCGCCTTGAACCGTCTTGACATGCGCCCGGCGGGCTGGATCACACAGCAGTTCGAGAAGGACGGCTACACCGTGGCCAGCATCCACAAGGGCGAGACCATCGCCGCCCGCGTTGACCTTGCCGAGCTTTGGCAGCATACCGCCGCGGCGGCAGAGCTGGCCGAGACAAAGAAACAGCTTGCAAGAGTGATTGAGCAGCTGAAGGAGGCCGAAGAATGACAAACCCGCAAATTATAACGCCTTCTGAAGCTTACGAGCTTGCGTGCTGCACTGGCGTAGAATCGGACGGACTGCCCGGCGGCCTTTATGAATTCTGCAATGAAGTCTTGAAGTTATGGAACGCTAGACCGGTAGACGATGAAAGCTGGGTAAATCTTGTATTTATGCTTTCCTCTGTGTTTGTCGCAGGCATGGTATATGCGCGCGATGGGGGTTATTTCAAGAGTGAAGATTAAAATAACATATACAGCAGAAGAGCAACAGCTATTTGAGCGTGTCCGCGCCGAACTGCTGCAAACCATGCCGACAGCACGGCAGCATGAAAGCAAAGCCCCGGCGGGTACAAAGATATTTTATATTACCACTTGCAAAAAAGACCGCCCCACGGTATAATAAAAAGCACACAGAGTACCGCCAATAGGTAAGCCGCACAGGCGCAGGGAAAAGCAAACGCTTTTTCTTGTGCCTGTTTTTTTATGCTGTTTCGTTTGGGCTTGATGGCAGCAGCGGCGGCGGCGCTTAGTGTGCGCTTTGCTGGCCGTGGGCGTTTTTTCGTAGGTCGTTGCTTTGATCTTTAGCTTTTCTGTGTGTCTGTATGAAAATTACGCAAAGTTGCCAATGTCGGGCAGCAGATGCCAAAAAGCGAAAAAGAGGCAAAAACTGCAAAAAACACACAAAAAGCGCTTAGAAAGTTAAGCATATAGGGTGCCTGCAGGGGGTGGGGGAGAGTCCCCCGCCCCCGCCCGCAGCGCCCCTGCTGCTGTCCAGCGCCGATTTACACACAGGGAGTTTTTAAGCAGAGGGTAGAAAGCGGCAAAGACTGCTTTTTGCATAGATTACGCTACGGCAGCGGTAAAGCCGGGAAAGGATAACACTACATGGGAGAGGATAAAAGCGCACTTTCTACGGAGGTTCATATTATTTGCGGACCGCCTGGTTCAGGCAAAACCACTTTTGTACAGAAACACATGCAGCCAGGCGATTTAATCCTTGATATGGACGCAATCGTGGCCGCATTAACTGGCAACAAAAGCACACACCCGGACTATTCAAATGTTATGAACACAGCGTTGGCTGTAAGGGAAACCATATACAAATCTATTGAATCTGGCAAGGCAGGAAAACGGGCTTTTGTCATCACTGCTACTTCGGACAAGCAACAGGTCGAGAATCTATCCCGGCGGCTTCACGGATCTATGCACTATATGGATACGCCAGAAGCAGAGTGCATCAAACGAATTTGCAATGACCCTACCAGACCAGATAAAGAAAAGGACCGCGCACTTGTAAAGCGTTGGTTTTCCGTTAGTAAGTCAACCGAGAAAGGAATCCCCATGAACGAAACTGTAAACCAGGAAACTAACGGCACTGCTGCCGCACAGCAGGAAAACCGCACGTTCACCCAGGACGAGGTAAACGCCATTGTGGCCGACCGTCTGACCCGTGAGCGTGCAAAGTATGCTGATTATGACGATCTGAAAGGCAAGGCAGGCCGCGCCGATGAAGCCGACAGCCGTGCCGCTGCATTACAGCAACAGCTTGACGCCATGAAAGCCGACAACGACCGCCGCGAGATGAAGCAGCGCGTTTCAGCTGCTACCGGCGTACCGGCGGCTCTGCTGACCGGAGACACTGAAGAAAGCTGCACAGAGCAGGCACACGAAATTATGCAGTTTGCTGCACCTTCTTACCAGGCTATACCGGACGGCGGCACGGCTGGAGCGGTTGGAAATTATCAAGATGTTTTTTCGCCCGCTTCCGATAATGCGCTATCTAATGCATTTTGCCGGGATAACAAGCATAAGCCGAAGCCTTACCCGCCCCGAATCTATTAAGCGAGGTTGAATTTATGTCCGTTGAACTTACTACAAAATTTGCACCTAAAACCGATGAACTTTTCAAGGCTGAAAGCAAAATCAGCCTGCTGACTAACACCGACTACGATTGGACGGGGGCGCACGCCATCAAGCTGTACAAGATCAGCACAAGCCCGATGAACGATTACGCCCGCAACCGCAGCGCGGCCCCGGATGACAGCAGCGAGTCTTTGTCCCGCTATGGTCAGTTGCTTGATCTGTCCGCCACTACCGAGGAGCTGTTGCTGAAACATGACCGCTCTTTTATCTTCAATGTGGACAAGCTGGACGAGGACGAGACCCAGGGCCAGCTTGAAGCAGGCACCGCCCTGGCGCGTGAGCTGCGCGAGGTGGTCGTGCCGGAGGTTGACACCAACGTGTACAAGGTCATGACCGACGGAGCAGGCACCAAGCCCGCCGCCGCTGCGCTGACCAAGTCGAACATTTACGCGGCAGTGCTGGCAGCTTCCCAGGCGCTGGACGATGCGGAAGTGCCCGAGACCGAGCGCGTGCTGACCGTCACCCCGTCCACCTATGCGCTGTTGAAGCAGGCCGTGGAATTTGATCATACAGAGATTGGCGCAGAGATGCGCGCCCGTGGCGTTGTGGCCATGCTTGACGGTGCGTCTGTGGTTAAGGTTCCCGCCGTGCGTCTGCCTGCCAAGTTTGGCTTTATGCTGTCCCACCCGTCCGCCACTGTGGCCCCGGTCAAGCTGGAAGATTTCGGCATCCACAACGACACGCCGCTGTCCAGCGGTACGATTGTGACCGGCCGCGTCTGCTATGACGCGTTTGTGCTGGACAACAAAAAGACCGGCATTTATTACCAGGCTACCACCTGATTGTGCTAAGTACCTGTTTGCGTGGCCTGATCCACGCCGGGCTGTGCCCGATTCAATAGCAAAATGCACAAAAAGCGCGCGGGTTTACAGCCTGCACGCTTTTCTTGTTTATAGGGGGGATTCTATGGAGACAGCAACCAAAGCCAGCGACCAGCAAGCCACAAACGCCGCCCTTGCAGCCCTGGCTGCCACCGGCAACAGCTACGCCCTGGGCCAGCTGTGGGAGCTGAACAAGGGCCTGCTGCGCTCTATGTTCTGGAAGTGGTACCCGGCGCACAAGGCCCAGGCAGATGCCCACGGCCTGACCGCGGACGACTTCGAGCAAGAGGGCTTTTTTGCTGTCCAGCACGCCGCCCAGACCTACGACCCGGCACAGGGAGCCTTTACCACCTGGCTGACTGCCGCCATGCAGCGCCAGATCCAGCGCACCCTTACCAACGGCCACGCCCGCAACGTGACCGGCGATGACGGCAAACTGCACACCACCAGCGCCGACCCGCTGAACCACTGCACCAGCCTGGACGTGCCCCTGGACGATGAGGACGCGACAGCGGCGGCAGAACTGGACGCGGTGGAAGATAAGTTATTCCAGGAACAGCTGCACAGCGCCCTGGAAGAAGCCCTTGCAAAGCTGACCGACCGGGAAGCCGATGTACTGCGCCGCCGGTATTACCAGCAGCAGCCCTTGCGGGAAGTGGGCGAGGCCTACGGCGTGGCATGGAGCCGCGCGCAGCAGGTAGAAAAAGCAGCTATGCGCAAGCTGCGCCGCAATCCGGCGCTGTGCCGGTTTCACGATGAAGTTATACAGCACCATGCATACAGGGGCACAGGCTTTGCAGCATGGCAACACGGCGGCAGCGTAGAAGAACACATAATTGAATACTTGGAAAGTAAAAGCGCCGACCTGTATGCGGTGCGGTAAAAAGTGCTGTACAGCAAAAAGAAAGCACCTAAAAACTTACGTTCTTGGGTGCTTTTCTTTGGTGCGGATGAAGGGATTTGAACCCACACTCTTTTAAGGGAACTAGAACCTGAATCTAGCGCGTCTGCCAGTTCCGCCACATCCGCATATTCTTTTCGCCGTAGGCCGTGGCCCTGACGACGTGTATTATTATAACGGCTGGCAGAAGAAATGTCAAGCGATTTTTTGAGAAAAATGCTGCTTTTTTCAGCGAAAAATGCGGTCCTCCGCTTTTCGACGAAAGACCGCATTTTATGAAAAGATTACCAGAGGTTGACGACCTCGTTGTACAGGCCCTCGTAGCTCTTGGCGGAGTTGGACCAGCTGAAGTCACACTCCATGGCGCGCTTGACCAGCACGGGCCAGCCGTCCTTCTGCCAATAGCCTTCCTTGGCGCGCCAGCAGGCCTCATACAGCTCATGGGCGTTGTAGTTGGCAAAGGTAAAGCCGTTGCCGTAGCCGTCGCCGGAGTCGTGGATGGAGTCCTTCAGGCCGCCGGTCTCGCGGATGACGGGGATCGTGCCGTAGCGGCAGGAGACCATCTGGGCCAGGCCGCAGGGCTCGGAGCGGGACGGCATCAGGAAGATGTCGGCACCGGCGTAGATCTGCTGTGCCAGCTTGGCGTTGAAGCCGATGTAGACGCCGACGCGGCCCGGGTTGCGTGCGCACAGCTCGTTGAAGAAGTTCTCATACTGGGCCTCGCCGGAGCCGAGGATGACCAGCTCGATGCCCTGCTGCAGCAGCCCCTCGGCGATGGCCTGAACCAGGTCAACACCCTTGTGGCCAACCAGACGGGTGACCATGGCCATGACCGGGCTGCCGTCCTTATGCAGGCCGAACTCGTCCTGCAGGGCCTCTTTGCAGACAGCCTTGCCCTCCTGGAAGGTCTCGGCGTCGTAGTTTTTGGCAATGTCAGGGTCGGTGGCAGGGTTAAAGACATCGACGTCAATACCGTTCAGAATGCCGCACAGCTTATACTGCTTCTGGCGCAGCAAGCCGTCCAGACCGTGGCTGAACCACGGGTCGAGGATCTCCTGCGCGTAGGTCGGGCTGACGGTGGTGACCTTGTCTGCGCACTCGATGGCGCCCTTCATGAAGTTGGCGCAGCCGTCATACTCCACAACATGGGCGTCACGTGCGCCGATGCCGCAGGTATCCTCGAGAATATCCAGACCATACTTGCCCTGGTAGGCAATGTTGTGGATCGTGAACACCGTCTTGATGCGGCTGAACTTATCCAGATGGCGGTAGTACAGGTTCAGGTAGACGGGCGTCAGTGCAGTCTGCCAGTCATTGCAGTTGATGATGTCCGGCTCAAAGTCGGTGTAGAACAGCATCTCCAGAATGGCGCGGGAGAAGAACGCGAAACGCTCGCCGTCGTCATAGAAGCCGTACAGGCCGCTGCGCTTGAAGTAATACTCGTTGTCGATGAAGTAAAAGACAACGCCGTCGCGCTCGGCTTTGAACAGGCCGCAGTACTGGCTGCGCCAGCCCACGGGCACGCTGAAGTTGGTGACATAGGTCAGCGTATCCTTGAATTTCAGGTCGCCGTACAGCGGCATAACGACGCGGGCGTCGATGCCGTCGCGGACCAGCGCCTTGGGCAGAGCGCCCGCAACATCGGCCAGGCCGCCGGACTTGGCAAAGGGTGCAGCCTCGCTGGCTGCGTACAGGATTTTCATAAGCACCTCCGTGCGAGTTTCACAAAATGAGGGCGAGGGAAAGTCTGGCTCTCCCCCGCCCTCTCATCAAAGTCGTCTCCGGGGAGAGGGAGTTCGACCTCTATGAGCGTTATGTCTCCCCTGTGTCAGCGTTTTGCTGGCGGGGGTATTTTATACGCTGTGGCCCTTGGCGACGAACACCGGGAAGGTGTCGGTGCCGGCCAGCTTCTTGTCCTCGGTGATGTGGACGTTCTTGTCGGTGACGACGTACTCCACATTGCAGTTCGGCTCAACAACGGTATCCTGCATCAGGACGCAGTTCTTGACAACAGCGCCCTTCTTGATCTTGCAGCCGCGGAACAGCACGCTGTTCTCAACGGAGCCCTCGATGACGCAGCCGTCAGCCAGCAGGCTGTTCTTGACAGAGCTGCCCTCCAGGTAGCGGGTCGGGTTATCGTCACGAATCTTCGTGTAGATGGGCGCGGGTCCGAACAGGGCGTCCATGCTGCCTTCCCGGAGCAGACGCATATTCTCGTCGAAGTAGCTCTTCATGTCGGAGACGCGGGCGACATAGCCGTCGAACCGGTAGGCATGGACGTTCAGCAGCTTGAGGTTGCGGGCCAGGATGTCGCGCTCGAAGTAGACGAGGCCGCGGACGGAGGCATCGTGGATCAGGTGGATCAGGCTCTCGCGCTCAATGATATAGATGTTCATGGCGAGGTTCTGCTCACCGATGCGGTAGTCGTTGGACAGAATCTCAACAACACGGTCATTGTCATCCAGACGGATGGTGTAGTTATCACTGCGGGCACCCTCGGGGATGGCGGCGCGGTTGTAAACCATCGTGACGTCAGCGCCGGATTTGACATGGGCATCGATCAGCTTATTGAAGTCGAAGTTCATGGCAATGTAGGAGTCAGACAGGATGACGTAGCGCTCCTTCTGCGCCTCGAGCCAGTTCAGGATGCTGTCCAGTGCGTCCACACGACCGGAGTACAGCTTGACGCTGCGCTCGGCAAAGGGCGGGACGATGTTCAGGCCGCCGCGCTTACGGGTCAGGTCCCACTCACGGCCTGCGCCCAGGTGATCCATCAGAGAGTGGTAGTTTTTACGCACGATGACGGACACGTTGTCGATGCCGGCGTTGGCCATGCTGGACAGCGTGAAGTCGATCAGGCGGTAACGTCCGCCGAACGGGATGGAGGCCATGGAGCGCTCCGCCACCAGTTCGGGAACGAGGTTATCATACGTATTGGCGAAAATGACGCCGAGAGCATTCACATTGCTGTTTACCATTGTTCCTCACCATCCTTTACATCGCTGGAGACCATTGCCTTGGGGCCAACCACTGCGCCTTTGCCGATGACGACGCCGGAGCCGACGGTGGCGACATCGCCGGGCTCGGCAATGTTCAGGCCGCCCTCGGGCATAGCGCCGACGGTTGCGCCCTCCTCGATCGTGACGTTCTCGGCCACGATGCAGTGCTTGACGGACGCACCGGCCTTGATGACTGTGCCGCCCATAACGACGGCTGCTTCCACCGTAGCGCCCTTCTCAACGACTGCGCCGGGAAACAGGATGGAATTGTTGACCGTACCGTTGACCTTGCAGCCCTCGGAGATCATCGAGTTGGAAATGGTGGCGTCGCTGCCGATCTGCTGGCAGGGACGGCCTGTGTTGCGGGAGTAGATCTTCCAGTTCTCATCGAACAGGTTGATGCCGGAATGCTTCGGGTCCAGGACCTCCATGTTGGCCTGCCACAGGCTGGAGATCGTGCCGACGTCCTTCCAGTAGCCGCTGAAGTGGTACGCATACATACGGCGGCCATCCTTCAGCAGGTTGGGAATGACGTTCTTGCCAAAGTCGTTCTCGGAGTTGGGGTCAGCCTCGTCCTCGCTCAGGTATTTCTTCAGGATGTCCCAGTTGAAGATGTAGATGCCCATGGAAGCCAGGTTGGACTTGGGCTCCTTCGGCTTTTCCTGGAAGGCGTTGATGCGGTCATCCTCATCGGTGACCATCAGGCCGAAGCGGGATGCCTCGCTCCATGGCACCTCCATGACGGCGACGGAGAACTCTGCGTTCTTCTCCTTATGGAAGCGCAGGAAGTCAGAGTAATCCTGCTTGCAGATCTGGTCACCGGACAGGATGATGACATACTTGGGGTCATAGCGGTCAATGAAGGACAGGTTCTGATAGATGGCGTTGGCCGTGCCCTTGTACCAGTCAGAGCCGGAGGCCTGCTGGTACGGCGGCAGAACGTGAACACCGCCGTGCAGGCGGTCAAGGTCCCACGGCTGGCCGTTGCCGATGTACTCGTTCAGGACGAGGGGCTGATACTGGGTCAGGATGCCCACCGTGTCAATGTCAGAATTGACACAGTTGGACAGCGGGAAGTCGATGATACGATACTTTCCGCCAAACGGAACTGCCGGCTTGGCGAGCTTCTGGGTCAGCGCGTACAGACGCGAGCCCTGGCCGCCTGCCAGGATCATTGCGATCATTTCTTTAGCCATAAGATTTCTCCCCTTAAAATTTTGGCAGAATGCCGTTTTTAACATATATCCAAAGACGGCTTACACCGTCGTTTTGGCCTTGGGCGGACGTCCGCGGCGCTTGGGAGCCGCCTCGATCCCGGCGTCTGCGGCAGGGGCCGCAGTCTTGGCAGTGGTTTTTGCCGTCTTTTTGGCGGCGGGCTTGGCGGGCTTTTCCGCTGCCTTGTCCTCCGCCTTGGCGGCGCGCGGCTTGCGGGCAGCGGGCACGCTCAGGTAGAGGGTGGACAGCGGCGGCAGCGTCAGCGAAATATGCTGGTCGAAGCCGTGCATCGGGCCCTTCTTCGTCTTGACCGTGCCGTTGGTCACACCGGAGCCGCCGTACTTCTTGTCGTCGGAGTTGAGGATTTCCTTGTAGCTGCCGGGGTTCGGCACGCCCATCTGGTACTCCTTGCGCAGCACCGGGTTGAAGTTGCATACGACAAGCACCATCTTGCCCGCAGCGTCGCGGCGCAGGAACGCGATGACGCTCTGCTTGCTGTCGTCGGGCACGATCCACTGGAAGCCCTCCCAGCTGTAATCGACCTGCCACAAGGCGGGCGTGTCACGGTAGAAGTGGTTCAGATCCCTGACGTAGCTTTGCAGCTCACGGTGCTTATCGTAGCCGAGCAGCATCCAGTCGAGCGGCTTCTTCTCGTCCCACTCGATAAACTGGCCGAAGTCCTGGCCCATAAAGAGCAGCTTTTTGCCGGGGTGGGCCATCATGTAGCCGAAGAAAGTGCGCAGGTTCGAGAATTTTTCCTCATAATCGCCGGGCATCTTGTTCAGCAGGCTGCACTTGCCGTGGACGACCTCGTCGTGGCTGATGGGCAGCACGAAGTTCTCACTGAACGCATAGAAGAAACTGAACGTGACCTTGCCGTGGTTGCCGGCGCGGAAGAGCGGGTCGGTTTTCATGTAGCTGAGCATGTCGTTCATCCAGCCCATGTTCCACTTGAAATTGAAGCCCAATCCCCCGTCGGACGCGGGCTTTGTGACCAGCGGCCAAGCGGTGGATTCCTCGGCGATCATCATTTTATGCGGATAGCGGCCCAATATAGCCGTGTTCAGCTTCTGCAGGAAGGCGATGGCCTCGAGATTTTCCTTGCCGCCGTTGACGTTCTGCTCCCACTCGCCGTCCTTGCGGTTGTAGTCGAGGTAGAGCATACTGGCGACAGCATCGACGCGCAGACCGTCCACATGATAGCGGTCCACCCAGAACATGGCGCTGGAGATCAGGAAGCTCTCGACCTCCTTCATGCCGTAGTTAAAGACCATCGTGCCCCATTCCTTGTGCTCACCGCGGCGGGGGTTGGGGTCCTCATAGCAGGGGGCGCCGTCGAACATGTACAGGCCGTAGCCATCCTTCGGGAAGTGGGCCGGGACCCAGTCCAGAATGACGCCGATGCCCGCCTGATGCAGTTTGTCGACGAAGGCCATGAAGTCCTTCGGCGTGCCGTAGCGGCTTGTCGGGGCAAAATAGCCCGTGACCTGATAGCCCCAGCTGCCGTCGAAGGGATACTCGGTGATGGGCAGCAGCTCCACGTGGGTGTAGCCCATTTCCTTTATGTACGGGATCAGCTCGTCGGCCAGCTCGGCATAGTTGTAGGGCACGCCGTTTTCGGGATCCTTCATCTTCCAGCTGCCGGCCTGCAGCTCGTAAATGGACATCGGGCTGTTGATGACATCCCGCTTTTCCTCGTCACTGACCCAGGCGGCATCCCCCCAGGTGTAGCCCTCAATATCATAGACCTTGCTGCCGTTGGACGGGCGGGTCTCGGTATGGAAGGCATACGGGTCAGCCTTATAGACCAGCTCATCCGCCGGGGTGGTGATGCAGTATTTGTAGACGTCAAATTGTTTGATGCCGGGAACGAAGCGCTCCCAGATACCGTCCGTCACCTTTTCCATCGGGTGCTCGCCGGGCGTCCAGCTGTTGAAGTCACCCACAATGGAAACGGCCTTGGCGTGCGGTGCCCAGACACGGAACACCGCGCCGGCCTCGCCGTTTTCCTCGCACAGATGCGCACCGAAGTAGCGATAGGCCTCCTGATTGTTGCCCTGCTTGAACAGATAAATGGGCAGATCGGAGCTTTTGGGCGTTTCTTTGCGCTGTTTCAACGTAATCTCCCCTTTTGAGCGGTGCTGTAGTGAATACAGTACACTGACTCTGTATAATCTCTGTCTCTATATTACCTGTTTCTTACAGGAAATGCAAGGTCTTTTGTGTAATATTCTGCTAAAATTTTCGTATGTTACCCATTGGTTTTGTACAAGTTCGACATAAATCGGGTGCTTTTTCGGACAAATATACAAAAAAAGTCCCCTGTAAGGTGCTTTTTACACTTTGCAGGGGATTTGTGCAATCCGGGAATTATTTTCAGGTCCCGTAGATGTAGTACGGGTTCTCGCCGCTGTAGACGCTGCGGCGGTTCCAGACCGTGTGGGTGGCCAGATATTCAGCCCAGGCATGGTAGCCTGCGGCATTGAAGTGGACGCCGTCCTTCGTGGCGTAGTCGTCGATCTGGCTGCCGTCGGCGGGGTTGGTCAGGGCCTCGCGGATGTTGATATAGTAGCAGCCCTTTCGCAGCGCCATGTTGGCCAGCAGGTCGTTGACCGCGGCAATGCGGGTGTTGTCCAGACCGGGCTTGGAGGCGACCACATCCTCCTGTACGCCGGGGATGGACTGGATATAAATCGTCACGCCGGGGTTCAGCTGCTCACGCAGCATATCAATGAGGCGCTCGTAGTAGGCGATAAAGCTGTCCTCACTGCCCTGCACGACGAGGTTGTTCGTGCCGACAAGGATATAGAGATAATCCGGCTGGCTGGCGGCAATGGTTTCCATCGGGGTCTCGTTCGCACCGGTGACGGCGTTCTTGACGCTGACATTGTTGACAAAGGTCTGCACGCCCGCGCTGACGTAGGTGGCGTAGTGGGCATTGTGGTAGCCCGTATCGTAGATGCCAAGGCCCGACGCGATGCTGTCGCCCGCGAAGGTGACGGTGTTGAAATAGTCGTTCGTCACGGTGCCCAGCATCGGGACGGCCACCATGCGGTGATCGGTGTTGCGGTACTCGGTGTCGATCGTGGCCGCGACTGCCTCGGACTTGTCCCACGCGGCGGTATCGACGCCCGGCAGGATGCGCTGCGGCTCGGCAATGTCTGCCGGGGCTGCCGAGGGGGCCTCGGTGGGCACAGCGGCGGATGCGGCCTGCTCCGGCGTAGCGGATTCCGCCGGGGAAGTCTGAGCCGGGGCACTCTGCCGCGTGAACCAGAAGTAGCCCACGCCGATGCAGAGCACCACTAAAACAACGATGAGGATCAGGAACAGTCTGCGCTTGCGGCGCCTGCCTGCGACCTCATTGCGGTAGGTATAAAAATCAGCCATAAAAGCTCCTATTCTTTACGCAATCAAGCATGTATAGCTATTATACGCCGGAACCGCACCGGGTACAAGTGGCCACAGCAAATTTTACAGACCAAAAAAGGGACGTTTGCAAAAATCAGCTTGACGCTTTTCTCCTGTACCTCTATAATAAGAGTAAGAATAGACGTGACCAATCATCACAGAACGGAGGTCCTGCCCCATGGCATGGATGATCGTATCCGACAGCTCCTGCGAGATCCGCGAGCTGAAAAACCCGGCACCGGGCGTGCAGTTTGCCCTTGTACCGTTTAAAATCCGCGTTGGTGAACGCGAGTATGTTGACCTTGCCACGCTGAACACCCAGCAGATGCTGCAGGCCATGACCGACTACAACGGTGCCAGCACCACCGCCTGCCCCAGCCCCGAGGAATGGGCCGAATATTTTTTGCAGGCGGACAACGTGTTTGCCCTCACCATCAGCAGCAACCTGTCCGGCAGCTACAATGCCGCCATGGCCGCGCGCGAGATGGTGCTGGAGGAGCACCCCGAAAAGAAAATTTTTGTGCTGGACACGCTGAGCTGCTCCGGTGCGCTGGCCGGTGCCGCCGAGCTGGCCAACAAGCTGATCGGCGAGGATCAGGCATTTGACGACATCTGCTTTGCGCTGAAAAAGTTTGCCGATAGCACCCACATCCTGTTTGCACTGGCGAGCTTTGACAATCTGGCCAAGAACGGCCGTGTCAACAGGGTAGTTGGTTTTATCGCAGGCCGCCTGAACATGCGCGTTCTGGGCCGCCGCACGCCGGACGGCAAGATCGACTTTTTCTTCAAGACCCGCGGCGAGACCCGCGTGCTGGCAAAGATTCTGGAGCAGATGGACGAGGATAAATACGATGGTGTCCATCCGGTGCTCATCAGCGAGTGCGGCAATCAGAACGCCGCCCAGCTTTTGCATCACGGCATTGAGGCCAAGTGGCCCGGCGCTCCGGTGAAGATCGTGCCCTGCTCCGGCCTGTGCAGCTTCTACGCGCAGGATCAGGGCATCATTATCACGTATTGAGGCAAACATATACCGCCGTGCATGGATTTGCACGGCGGTTTTTGTTTTGTTGACTTCCCTCGCCCGCGGGGGAAGGCATTCTTATTCCGGCAGCCGCTCCTTTACGAAATCCAGGAACGCCTGGGCGCGGGGGCGAGGTTCTCGCCGCAGGCGAGACCAATCTCCATCATCTGGTGGGGATTCATCGGGCGCTCCACGACGCCGGGATAGCCGTCCTGGTGGTTGATGGCGTTGTTTACGCTGATGCCCAAGCCCGCCGACACCATGGCATAGGTCGCCGTGATGTCCATCGTGGAATAGCGCGCGTCGGGGCGGGCCTTCAGCTTGTCAAAAATCAGGGTGATGTCGGTCTCCATGCCCGGGTAGCTGTCGATAAACGGCTCGGTCTTCAAGCTTTCCACCGGGAAGGACTCGCGGTCCGCCAGCGGGTGGTTTTTGGGCAGCAGGACCATCAGCTCGTCCTGACGGATGGGCAGCCAGACCGGCAGCGAGTCACGGTGGCTGATGAGGCAGAAATCCGTGCGGTGATCCAGCAGCATCTCGGCCAGCTCGCTGCTGGTTCCGTTGACGATCTTGATGACCACGCCGGGGTGCCGTGTGCGGAACGCCGCCATCATCCGGGTGACCCACTCATAGTAGCAGTTATACGCCGTACCGATGACAATAGTGCCGCAGTCTGCGCCGCGTACCTTGGCTGCGGTCTGTTCCAGCCGCTCCTGCGCAAACAGCAGCTCACGCACCGACGGCAGCAGCTGGCAACATTCCGCGGTGGGCTGCACGCCGCTTTTGGCGCGGTGCAGCAGGGCAAAGCCCAGCTCCTTTTCCAGCGTTGCCACGCTGCGGCTGATGCCGGAGACCGTAAACCCCATCTCCTCCGCCGCCGCACGCAGGCTGCCGCGGTCGATTGCCTTTAATAAGATCTGCCAGCGTTCTGTATCCATCTTGTACCCCTTGTTGCTATATTTGCAATTTTGTAAAAATTGTGTTACGTTTTCATCAATCATAAGACAGAACGCCGGATTTGTCAAGAGCGGGAGGACGGAAATTAAAAAAGCCTCCCCCGGTTACGAGGGAGACGGCCCCAAGAGCCGGAGCTTGGGGTTCATCACTCTTTTATATTCCGCTCCTGCTTGCGCTTCATGCGCTCAAGCAGAGCTGCCTTCTGCTTGTCCCATTTGGCATCGTACTCCGGGGTAGCCGGGTCGATGCAGCGGGCAAAGCTCCAATGCAGGCCGTCGCGGCGGCTCAGCTTAAAGCGCAGATACCAGTGCCCGCAGTAGGGGCAGGCTGCTCTGGTAAAGTAGCCCGTGTTGCCGCGCTTGAGCCAGACCTCGTCGTTTTGCAGCGGCGCGCCGCACTCAGGGCAGTCGGCCTGATACAGCTCGGGCACGCTGCGGTAGTCGTCGTGTTCCATGCGGTTCATGAACAGCTGCACGTCGCGGCCCGTGTTCTCGGCACCGAGCAGCGCCTCGGTCAGCAGCTCCTCCTCCGTCGGATAGGTCGCGAGGCCCTCAGCCAGCGGCAGCTTGCGGCAGACCCTGGCCGTATAGAGCGCGTCGTCCAGTGCGTTGTGGAACGGTTCTTCCTTGGGGATGCCCAGGCGGTCCACAACGCTTTCCAGGGTCAGGCCCTCTCCCTCCTTGCGGGGGTAAGCCTGCAGGAAGATGCGCTGCAGGTCGTACCAGCGGTTCGGCCAGTTTTCATCCAGCCCGACGAGGAACAGGTTTTGCTTTAAAACCGGCACGTCGTCCAGACCCCACTCGGCCAGCTCGGCATCGTCGCCCGCCCAGTCAAGAAATTTCTGCAGGCCCTCCTTCATCGGCAGGCCCGCGTCCAGATCGCCCTGGGACAGACCCGTGACCTTGGCGATATGATGCTGCAATTTGCGGAAAATGTGCGGCTTGAGGTTGACCTCAAACGTATCCAGCACGTCGCCGCGGTCATTGATGCGGGCCGCGCCGATCTGAATGATTTCACCGCGCAGCGTCAGCTCTGTGCCGTGATAGAGGAAGGTTTTCGGCTGGTAGCCGATGTTCCATTCCAAATCGAAAACGATCAGATTCACAGGTCAGGTCTCCTCATTCAAAATAAACTTTTCCACTGCCAGGCCCACGCCGTCGTGGTCGTTATCGGCGGTCAGGTAGTTGGCTGCGGCCTTGACCGGCGGCTGGGCGTTGCCCATGGCCACGCCCATACCGGCCAGGCGTATCATCGGCAGGTCGTTCCAGCCGTCACCGCAGGCCATCAGGTTGGCGGGGGTCAGGCCCTTGGCGCGCAGCAGAATTTCCAGCGAGGTATCCTTGCCGACGCCGAGGGGCATTGTTTCAATAAAGAAAGGTGCGCTGCGGCAGATGGACAGCTTGCCCGCAAACTCCTGCTGCATCAGCTCCTCGACGTGCGGCATGTCGGCGGGGTCGCCGGTCAACAGCAGCTTGTTGATGGGGTAGGTCACCTCGGCGGGCAGGTTTTCCACCTTGCGCACGGGGATCTTGTTGATGCGGGCTTCCTCCAGCACGTAGGGGGCGTCGGGAACCTCGGTCACGATGCCGTTTTTATCGTAGGTCAGCGGCACGACGTTCCAATAGCGGCTGAACGTGCAGACCGGCTCGATCAGGTCTGCCGGGAAGGCATGCTGCACCAGCGTCTGTCCGGTCCGGCAGTCGATGATCTTGCCGCCGTTGTAACTCAAAATACAGCCGCCGTACTTTTCGAGCTCGAGCTCCCTGGCCAGCGGCTCAATGCCGACGGTGGGCCGCCCGCTGGCCAGCACGATGCAGACGCCGCGGCGGGCTGCCTCCTGCAATGCCGCCTTTGTGCGCGGCGTGATGACTTTTTCGGTGTTGGTCAAGGTGCCGTCAAGGTCCAGCGCCAAAACTTTATATTGCATGGTTATTCCCCCGGAATGCAGATTTGTGTATATTGTACTCTAAAATTGGGGATTATGCAAGCATCTTGCCTTCCCCTGTGGGGCTGCGCCCGCAGGCGCGTGTCGGAGTGCAACCGCCGTAGGCGGCTCTTAGCGCGTAGACTGAAGCTGCCCCCGCAGGGCCGGATGAGGGGCATGGTTGCCATTTTTACCCGTTGGTGGGATACCATGGCAGGGTCGGCCCTCATCAGTCAGTGGTCGGAGCCACTGACAGCTTCCCCCGCAGGGGAAGCCGTCTGTTATGATTAGCCATTTCTAACGTATTGACAAGCATTCTCACCTATGCTACACTATCCGAAGCAATAAGGGAGTAGTCAGCGCAGCGGTGGAGCAGCCGCCGCGCAGTTCTGCCAACACAATGAGCGTTTGCTCTGGCTTTACTTTAAACGACGAGACTTATCTGCCCGTTTTCACGGGTGGATAGGTCTTTTTTATTGTCTGCACCCTGCCAAAACGGAGGAGAAAATCATGACTTTATTCGACCTGATCCTGATTGCCGTCAGCCTCTCGATGGACGCATTCGCCGTCTCGATCTGCAAGGGGCTGTCCGTCCGCAAGGTAAGTCTGCAGCACGCTATGATCTGCGGCGTCTGGTTCGGCGGGTTTCAGTTTTTGATGCCTGCACTGGGCTATTTTCTCGGTGACCGCCTTGCCGCGCTGCTGACGAAGTTCGGTCCGTGGATCGCGTTTGTGCTGCTGGCGCTCATCGGTGCGAATATGATCAAGGAGAGTTTTGGCGGCGACGAACAGCTGGACGACGACTACTCCGCCAAAGCCATGCTGCCGCTGGCCATAGCCACCAGCATTGATGCGTTCGCCGTCGGCGTCAGCTTTGCAGCCATGCAGGTGGACATTCTGCCCGCTGCCGGGCTGATCGGCGTTATCACCTGCCTGCTGTCCGCCATCGGCGTCAAGGTCGGTGCCATGTTCGGCGACAAGTACCGCGCCCCTGCCGAGCGCATCGGCGGCATTGTGCTGATCCTGATCGGTGTCAAGACGCTGCTGACGGGGCTGGGTGTGCTGTAATTTGGTGTACCTGTAGGGGCCGGGCATGCCCGGCCCGCGGCTTACCCGCAAACGCCCGGATGAGCGGGCGGATATGGAATCCGCCCCTACGGCGTGGGGGTCGATGCTCGTCATCGCCCCGGAAGCGCCTGGGCTGCCGGAAGCTAACGGGTCGCGATGTGCGGTCCCTGCAACGCTGCAAGACAAGCAAAAACGCTCCGGGCGGTATGGAACATTTTCCATACCGCCCGGAGCGTCATTTATTATTGTAGGGTTCAGCGCAGCACCAGCTGTCCGTTCCCATCCGCATCCACGGTCAGGGTGTCCCCTGCCGTGTGGGCGCCGCCGATGATCTCCTTCGCGATCATCGTTTCCACATGGGACTGGATGTACCGCTTCAAGGGGCGGGCGCCGTAGATCGGGTCATAGCCGCCGTCGATGATGGCGTTCTTGGCCGCGTCGGTGACAACCAGTTTCAGCTGTTTTTCCTCCAGACGCTTGCGCAGGTCGGCCAGCATCAGGTCAACGATGGAGCCGATTTCGGTCTTGGTCAGGCTCTTGTAGTAGACAATGTCGTCCAGACGGTTCAGGAACTCGGGGCGGAACTGGCGCTTGAGCAGCTGGTCAATGGCGTTTCTGGCCTCGTCGGACAGCTCGTTGCTGCCGTTGGCACGGCTCTTTTCCAGATCCTCCAGAATCAGGTCGGAACCCAGGTTCGACGTCAGGATGATGACGGTGTTCTTGAAGTCCACCGTGCGGCCCTGGCTGTCGGTAATGCGGCCATCGTCCAGCACCTGCAGCAGGATGTTGAACACGTCCGGGTGGGCCTTTTCGACCTCATCGAACAGCACAACGCTGTAGGGGTGGCGGCGCACGGCCTCGGTCAGCTGGCCGCCCTCCTCATAGCCGACGTATCCCGGAGGCGCACCGATCAGACGCGAGACGCTGAATTTCTCCATATACTCGGTCATGTCGATACGGACCATGTTCTTCTCGTCGTCAAACAGGGCCTGCGCCAGCGCCTTGGCCAGCTCGGTCTTGCCGACGCCCGTGGGGCCGAGGAACAGGAAGCTGCCGATGGGGCGGTTCGGGTTCGCGATGCCGGCGCGGGAGCGCAGGATAGCGTCCGAGACCTTCTGCACGGCCTCGTCCTGGCCGATGACCCGCTGATGCAGCGTGTCCGGCAGGCGGAGCAGCTTCTCGCGTTCGCCTTCGACGAGCTTGGAGACCGGGATGCCGGTCCAGCGGGCGACGATGTTCGCAATTTCTTCTTCCGTTACGCGGTCACGAAGCAGGCTGGATTCTTTCTTTGCTTCGGCCAGCTTTTCTTCTTCCTCCAACTGCTTTTGCAGGGTGGGCAGCTTGCCGTATTGCAGCTCACCGGCCTTGGCGTAGTCGCCGGTGCGGGTCGCCTTTTCGATCTCGGCCTTGGTGGATTCCACCTCGGCGCGCAGGCTCTGCACCTTGTTCACGGCGTTCTTCTCGTTCTCCCACTGCGCCTTCTTGCTGTTGAAGCTGTCGCGCAGCTCGGCCATCTCCTTTTCCAGCGTGGCCAAACGCTGCTTGGACAGCTCGTCGGTCTCTTTCTTTAAAGAGGCCTCCTCGATTTGCAGCTGGGTGATGCGGTGGTTCATCTCGTCCAACTCGGCGGGCATCGAATCCAGCTCGGTCTTGACCATAGCGCAAGCCTCATCGACGAGGTCGATGGCCTTATCGGGCAGGAAGCGATCCGTGATGTAGCGGTCCGACAGCGTCGCGGCGGCGATCAGGGCGGCGTCCTGGATCTTGACGCCGTGGTAGACCTCGTAGCGCTCCTTCAGGCCGCGCAGGATCGAGATGGTGTCCTCGACAGTCGGTTCATTGACCATGACCGGCTGGAAACGACGCTCCAGCGCGGGGTCCTTCTCGATATACTCGCGGTACTCGTCCAGCGTGGTCGCGCCGATGCAGTGCAGCTCGCCGCGGGCCAGCATGGGCTTGAGCAGGTTGCCGGCATCCATCGCGCCGTCGGTCTTGCCCGCGCCGACGATGGTGTGCAGCTCATCGATGAAGAGGATGATCTTGCCCTCGGACTTCTTGACCTCGTTGAGGACGCTCTTCAAGCGTTCCTCAAACTCGCCGCGGTATTTTGCACCTGCGACCAGCGCACCCATGTCCAGGCTGAACACGGTATGATCCTTCAGGTTTTCGGGCACATCTCCGCTTTCGATCCGCTGCGCCAGCCCCTCGGCGATGGCGGTCTTACCGACACCGGCCTCACCGATCAGCACGGGGTTGTTCTTGCGTTTGCGGGACAGAATACGGATGACATTGCGAATTTCCGTATCGCGTCCAATCACAGGGTCAAGCTTATGCGCCTTTGCCATCTCGACAAGGTCCTGACCGTACTTTTTCAGAGCGTTGTAGGTGTCCTCCGGGTTATCACTCGTGACCCTCTGATTGCCACGCACCGTACTCAGCTGCTTCATAAATTTTTCGGTTGTGATGCCGAAAGTCTTGAAGATTTCACTGGCAGCCTTGCCTGGCCGCTGCAAAATTCCGAGGAATACATGCTCTACGCTGATGTATTCATCCTTCATCTGCTTGGCCTGCTGCTCGGCGGCGTTGAGGGCGCGGTCCAGATCGTTGGAGATGTAAATTTTCTCCGGGTCACGGCCCGAGCCGGTCACGCGGGGCAGCGCCTCGACCTTCTGCAAGGCCGCCTGGGAAAAGGCATTGGCGTCAATGCCAAGGGTCTGCAGCAGCTGCGGGATAAGCCCGTCCTGCTGCTGGGCAAGGGCGGCCAGCAGATGCTCCTGCTCCACCGCGTTGTTGGAATATTCCACCGCGATGCGCTGTGCAGCCTGCAAAGCCTCACGGGTTTTCTGTGTCATTTGTTCGATGTTCATAGTGCGTACCTCCTTTAGTGCAGATAGCGCATTGTTCTGGCAGTCTCGCACGTAAAGCGCTTGGATTTTGCAGCTCAAGAATCCGCTTTCGCAAATTCTGTGTGTTTGTTTTTCTTTAGCACTCTATCTGTTAGACTGCTAATATTGTAGCACATTCGCATACCATGTCAATAGGAAAATTGCAAACAAATTGTGAATTTGCAGGAAAAATCATTGGTAAAAGTTGGAGAAACAGTCGGAGGAGAACGGATAGTTAGATATTTTTCAAAATATCTATTGACAGCGGCAGGTGCATAGGAGTATAGTAAAGGCATAGACCGTTAGACGTTTATCTAATTGTTTATCAGGAAAGGAGTTGTTCTGTTTGGGAGATGCTTTCAAGGCGCTGGCCGACCCGACGCGGCGGCGCATTTTAGAACTGCTGGCACAGGGCGATCTGACCGCCGGGGAGATCGCCGCACATTTTGATATGACAAAGCCGTCCGTCAGTCACCATCTGAACATTTTAAGAAGTGCGGCGCTTATTACCGATGAGCGCCGCGGCCAGAACATTGTGTACAGTGTGAATCTGACCGTATTTCAGGAATTGATGAAGTGGTTTTATGACTGCGGACTTGTAAAGGGAGACGATAGCAATGAAAAAGAATAAGCTGTTCTGGATTTTAACCGTGGTCTGCGTGCTGAATTTTGCCGCGCACCTGTACTTCTACCCCTCCCTGCCGGACATTGTGCCCACCCACTGGGGAGCCAGCGGGCAGGTCAACGGCTGGGGGCCGAAATCCACGGTTTTGATTTTGGCCGCGCTGCCGTTTGCGATGTTGATTTTGTTTGAGGTCATCCGCAAAATCGACCCCAAACACCAGAATTTTGAGAAGTTCGGCAAGGTATGGAACCTGTGCGTAGTGCTGTTCACCGTGATGATGGCCGCATTCAGCTGGCTGAGTGAGCTGGCTGTTTTCGGTAAGCTGCCGGACAGCAGCAACCTCGTCAGCATTCTGGTCTGCGGCGGCATCGGCGTATTGTTCATCATCCTGGGCAATTTTATGCCGCAGATCAAGCAGAATTATACCTTCGGCTGCCGCACACCCTGGGCGCTGAACGACGAGCACAACTGGCAGCGCACCCAGCGCATGGGCGGGTACACCTTTGTCGTTATGGGCATTGTCCTGTTGGTGCTTTCCTTCCTGGGCGGCCTGCTGGGCGACATTGCTACGCTGATTGTGCTGCTGGCCGCCGTTTTTGGCGGGAGCGCGTGGATTTATTTGTATTCGTATCTGGTGTATGTGGGGAAGATGAAGTAAGAGCCTAAAGCCTTCCCCTTTGGGGGAAGGTGGCCCCGCAGGGCCGGATGAGGGGCGGGTGTGCCATTGCTATCCGTTAGCGAGTTTTGACGGCAGGTCGCCCCTCATCAGTCAGCGGGCGGGGCCGCTGACAGCTTCCCCCGAGGGGGAAGCCATATAGGCAAGCAGCCCGTGCTTCGATTGGGAAGCACGGGCTGTTGTTATGTCTTATTCAATCCCTTTTCAATAAACTCAGGGTCCTTATTTATACAGTTCGACCAGATTCAGCAAAATTTCGACGCCCTGATCCATCTTCTCGGCGGTGATGCACTCGCAGGGGCCGTGGAAGTTGAAGCCGCCGGTGCCGAGGTTCGGGCAGGGCAGGCCCATATAGCTCAGGGTCGCGCCGTCGGTGCCGCCGCGGACCGGGGTCTCGATGGGTTCAAGGCCCGCCGCGCGGATGGCCTTGCGGGCGTTCTCGAGCAGATGGAAGTGGGGCTGAATTTTCTCCAACATATTATAATAGCTGTCCTTGATGTCCAGCTCCACCGTGCCCGCGCCGTAGCGGTCATTCAGGCAGGCGGCAATATGCTGCATCTGGGCCTTGCGGGCGGCAAACTTGGCGGCATCATGGTCGCGCACGATGTAGCCCAGGTGCGCGGTGGTCACGTCACCCTGCATACTCGTCAGGTGGAAGAAGCCCTCACGGCCCTCGGTGTGCTCGGGGCGGGAGAAGGCGGGCAGCGCGGCGTGGAACTCCATGGCCACGTTCTGCGCATTGATCATCGAGTTCTTGGCGCTGCCGGGGTGGACGCTGAAGCCGTGCACGGTCACGACGGCAGCGGCGGCATTGAAGTTCTCATAGCTGATTTCGCCGACGTCCTCGCCGTCAACGGTGTAGGCGTAGGCCGCGCCGAAGCCCTCGACGTCAAACAGGCTCGCGCCCTCGCCAATCTCCTCATCGGGGGTGAAGCCGATGCAGAGCTTGCCGTGGGGGCGATTTTCGGCAATGATGCGCTCCAGCGCGGTCATGATCTCGGCCACACCGGCCTTATCGTCCGCGCCCAGCAGCGTCGAACCGTCGGTGGTGATGAGGGTCTGGCCCTTCATCTCGCGCAGGAACGGGAACACCTTGGGGTCCAGCACCGTGCCGGTGGCGGGCAGCGTGACAGCCTCGCCGTCGTAGTTTTCGTGGATCTGTGGCCGGACGTTCTCACCGCTGGCGTCGTCCGCCGTGTCCATGTGGGCGATAAGGCCCAGCGGCGCGGCGCTCTCCTGCCCCGGGGTGGCGGGCAGCGTGGCGTAGACATAGCAGTGCTCGTCCACATGGGCATCGGTCAGGCCCAGCTCCTTCAGCTCCTCAACGAGGATCTTCGCCAGGTCAAACTGGCGCAGCGTGCTGGGGTGGGTGCCGCTGTTGGGGTCAGAGGTCGTGTGGATCTTTACATATTTTAAAAGACGTTCGTAGGCGCGCATGGGCGTGTCCTCCTTGTAAAAAGCATTTTGCTGTGATTTCTTAGCTATTATACCACAAAAAGCAGCAATTTCCAACCCTGTGCCCTTTTCAAGCAGCGATTTTTGTGCTAAAATGAATAAGATTATAAAGGATCACTGTGCCTTTTGCGCAGCCTATTATAAGGAGGATATTATGGCAGACAGCATTTTTAAGGACAAGACCCTTCTCATCACCGGCGGCACGGGCAGCTTCGGGCATACAGTGCTCAAGCATTTCCTGTCCACCGACATCGGCGAGATCCGCATCTTCTCCCGCGATGAGAAGAAGCAGGACGATATGCGCCACGAGCTGCAGGCCAACCACCCGCAGTATGCCGGCAAGGTCAAGTTCTACATCGGCGATGTGCGCAGCCCGCAGTCCATCCGGGACGCCATGCCCGGCGTCAACTACATCTTCCACGCGGCAGCGCTGAAACAGGTGCCCTCCTGCGAGTTCTTCCCGATGCAGGCCGTGCAGACGAACATCATCGGCACGGACAATGTCCTGCACGCCGCCATTGACGCGGGCGTGGAGCGCGTCGTCTGCCTGTCCACCGACAAGGCCGCCTATCCCATCAACGCCATGGGCATCTCCAAGGCGATGATGGAGCACGTCATCTTTGCCAACGCCCGCGTGGCCGCCGAGCGCGGCGGCACGACGATCTGCTGCACCCGCTACGGCAACGTCATGTGCAGCCGCGGCAGCGTCATTCCGCTGTTCATTGACCAGATCCGCGCCGGCAACCCCATCACGATCACCGACCCCAATATGACCCGCTTCCTGATGAACCTGGACGAGGCCGTTGACCTGGTCATGTTCGCGTTTGAGCATGCAAACCCGGGCGATTTGTTCATCCAGAAGTCCGACGCCTCCACCATCGGCGACCTGGCCAAGGCCGTGCAGCAGCTGTTCGGCGACACCGGCACGAACATTATCGGCACCCGCCACGGCGAGAAGCTGTTCGAGACCCTGATGACCCGCGAGGAGCGCCTGCGCAGTGAGGACATGGGCGGTTACTACCGCGTGGCCGCCGATAACCGCGACCTCAACTACGACAAGTTCGTCGTCAAGGGTGAGGTCCACACGATGGCCGACGACTCCTACACAAGCCACAACACGCACCGTCTGGACGTGGAGGGCACGGTTAAGAAAATTTTGACCACCGACTATGTCCGGAACGCCCTGAAAGAGATGGAGGCCGAGAAGGCATGAAGATCCTTGTGACCGGTGCCAAGGGCTTTGTGGGGCGCAATCTCTGCGAGAACCTGAAGGCTGTCCGCGACGGCAAGAACCGTACCCGCCCCGCCTTGCAGATCGAGGACGTGTTTGAGTATGACCTCGACACGCCCCCCGCAGCGCTGGACCACTTTTGTGCGGAAGCCGATTTTGTGTTCAATTTAGCGGGTGTCAACCGTCCCAAAAATAACGACGAGTTCATGCAGGGCAACTTTGGCTTCGCCTCTACCCTGCTGGACACGCTCAAATCTCACGCCAACCGCTGCCCGGTCATGCTGTCCAGCTCGATCCAAGCGACGCTGATCGGCCGCTACGGCGAGAGCGACTACGGAAAGAGCAAGCTGGCCGGTGAGGAGCTGTTCTTCACCTACGGGCAGGAGACCGGCGCGCCGGTGCTGGTCTACCGCTTCCCGAATCTGTTCGGCAAGTGGTGCCGCCCCAACTACAACAGCGCCGTGGCGACCTTCTGCAATAACACCGCCAACGACCTGCCCATCACGGTCAATGACCGCGCCACCGAGCTGGAGCTATTGTACATTGACGACCTGGTGGAGGAAATGCTCGACGCGCTGGAGGGCAAGCCTCACCGCTGCGATTACGACGGTCTGACGCCGGTTTTCCATGACAGTGGGCGCTACTGTGCCGCGCCGGTGACCCACAAAGTCACACTGGGCGAAATTGCGGACCTGCTGGAAAGGTTCAAGGCTCAGCCCGCAACGCTCGTACTGCCGGAGATTCCGGCGGGCAGCTTTGCAAAAAAGCTGTACTCGACGTATCTGTCCTATCTGCCCAAAGAGAAGGTCATCTTTGACCTGAAAAAGAATGAGGACGCCCGCGGCAGCTTTACCGAGCTGCTCAAAACCGAGAGCTGCGGCCAGTTCAGCGTCAACGTCTCGAAGCCCGGCATCACAAAGGGTCAGCACTGGCACAACACGAAGTGGGAGTTTTTCATCGTGGTTTCGGGCCACGGTCTGATTCAGGAGCGCCGCGTCGGCAGCGCCGAGGTGCTGGAATTTGAGGTGACCGGCGACAAGCCCCAGGCCATCCACATGCTGCCGGGGTACACCCACAACATCATCAATTTGAGCGAGACCGAGAACCTCGTCACCCTGATGTGGGCGAACGAGCAGTTCGACCCGGCCCACCCGGATACATTCTTTGAAAAGGTGTAAAACGGGCGCATTGTAGGGGCGAGCAGTGCTCGCCCGTGCCCGTGTGCGGCAGCGGCAAAGTTCCCGGGCGGATATGGAATCCGCCCCTGCGATGTAGAGGGCGATGCTCGTCATCGACCCGGAAGTTTGCCCCGGTCGTAACGTTTCTGCGGGCGAACGATGTTCGCCCCTACATCCCCTGCACATAGTAGCTACTAAGGAGGAAAGTATGTCTGACTACAGCAGCATTCCCTTTAAAAACAACGGCAAGCTGAAATTGCTCATCATCGTCGGCACCCGCCCGGAGATCATCCGTCTGGCCGCCGTCATCAACAAGACTCGCAAATATTTTGATGTTATCCTGGCCCACACCGGCCAGAACTACGACTACAACCTGAACGGCGTGTTCTTCCACGACCTCCAGCTGGCCGACCCCGAGGTCTATATGAACGCCGTCGGCGCGGATCTGGGCGAGACGATGGGCAACATCATCTCGGAGAGCTACAAGCTCATGGCCGCCATCCGGCCCGACGCCGTGCTGGTGCTGGGCGACACAAACAGCTGCCTGTCCGTCATCGGTGCGAAGCGGCTGCACATCCCCATCTTCCACATGGAGGCCGGCAACCGCTGCAAGGACGAGTGCCTGCCCGAGGAGACGAACCGCCGCATCGTGGACATCATCTCCGATGTGAACATGGCCTACTCCGAGCATGCCCGCCGTTATCTGGCCGACACCGGCCTGCCGAAGGAGCGCACCTACGTGACCGGTTCCCCGATGGCCGAGGTGCTGCACCAGAATCTGGAAAAAATCGAGGCGTCCGACATCCACCAGCGTCTGGGTCTCGAGAAGGGCAAGTACATTCTGCTGTCTGCCCACCGCGAGGAGAATATCGACACTGAGAAGAACTTTACCTCGCTGTTCACCGCCATCAACAAGATGGCGGAAAAGTACGATATGCCGATCCTCTACTCCTGCCATCCGCGCAGCCGCAAGCGTCTGGAGCAGAGCGGCTTTAAACTCGACAAGCGCGTCATTCAGCATGAGCCTCTGGGCTTCCATGACTACAACTGCCTGCAGATGAACGCCTTCTGCGTCGTGTCCGACTCCGGCACGCTGCCCGAGGAAAGCAGCTTCTTCACGAGCGTCGGCCATCCGTTCCCGGCGGTCTGCATCCGCACCTCCACCGAGCGTCCCGAGGCGCTGGACAAGGCCTGCTTCATTCTGGCGGGCATCGACGGCGACCACCTGCTGCAGGCCGTGGACGTGGCTGTGGAGATGAACCGGAACGGCGACCTCGGCCTGCCCGTGCCCAACTACGTGGACGAGAATGTCTCCGACAAGGTCGTCAAGATCATCCAGAGCTACACCGGTGTTGTCAACAAGATGGTGTGGCGCAAATACTAAGCGACAGGAACACGATATATTATGCGCATACTGGTAGTGACCCAGCATTTCTGGCCGGAAAATTTCCGCATCAACGATATTGTCGAAGGCTTCGTGCAGGACGGTCTCTCCGTGGACGTGCTCTGCGGTCTGCCCAACTACCCGAAGGGCGAATGGTTCGACGGCTACAGCGCCGACGGCCCGTTTGAGGAAGTCTACAAGGGTGCGCGGGTGTTCCGTGCGCGGGAGATCCCCCGCAAGGGCAACACCGGCAAGACGATTTTTCTGAACTACGTCAGCTGGCCGCTCTACGCGGCGGGGGCGTTAAAGCGTCTGCCCGGCGGGTACGATGCGGTGTTCTGCTTCAACACCAGCCCCGTGCTGATGTGCTGGCCTGCCATCCGGTATGCAAAAAAGTACCATATACCGTTTACGAATTACGTCCTTGACCTCTGGCCGGAGAATCTGTACAGCGTGCTGCCGGTCAAAAACAGGTTTATGCGCCGGGTCGCGCAGTCGGTCAGCGACAGCCTGTACAGGCGCTGTGACCGTCTGATCGCCATGAGCGGGCCGCTGCAAGAGCGGCTGTGCGCCCGCACCGGCAAGAGCACGGCGGACGTGGTGGTCATTCCGCAGTACTGCGAGGATTTCTATGCCGTGCCGCAGCATGACGCGGCGCTGGAGGCTCAGTTTGCGGGGCGGTTCAACGTAGTGTTCACCGGTACGTTCACCCCGGCACAGAGCCTGGACATGGTGATTCGTGCCGTGCTGGACGCCCGCGCCGCCGGGGCGGAGCACCTGCATCTTCTTCTGGTCGGCGACGGCATGAGCCGCGAGGCTTTGCAGAAACAGGCTGCCGACCTGCACGCCGGGGACGCCGTGACGTTTTACGGCAGTGTGCCCGCCACTGATGTGCCCCGGTTTACGGCGCTGGCCGACGCACTGCTGATCTCGCTTTCCGACTCACCCGATCTGGGACTGACCGTTCCCGGCAAGCTGGCCAGCTACATGGCCGCGGCCAAGCCGGTGCTGGCCTCGATGAACGGCGCGGGCTATGCGGCAGTCCTGGAGAGCGGCGGCGGGCTTGTCAGCCCGGCCTGCGACCAAAAGGCGCTGGCGGACAATATGCTGGCGCTGTACCGCATGACCGACGCCGAGCGGGCCGCACTGGGCGCGAAGGCAAAGGCGTATTACACCGCCCACTACCGCCGTGCCGAGCTGCTGAAGCGGCTGGAGGAGTTTACGGTCAAAGGCGTTTGAGCGGAACCGCGTTGTAGGGGCGAGCATTGCTCGCCCGCAGCCGTGTGCAGCAGCGGCAGGTTCCCCGGGCGGATATGGAATCCGCCCCTACGATGTCGGGGCGGTGGTTGGCATAATCCCGGGAGTTTTTGCTCTCCGCAAGGCTCCTGCGGGCGAACAATGTTCGCCCCTACACACCTTTTTAAGCCGTCCCCGTTTCCAAAATGCTACACTACCCAAATTGAGAGGTACACCCCTTTGGATAAAAAAGTTCTTGTTATCATCCCGTGCTACAATGAGGAGGATAACATCGTCAATACGGTGGAAAATCTGCGCGCGGAATGCCCGGAGGTGGATTTTCTCGTCGTGAACGACTGCTCTACCGACAGCAGCGCCGAGCTGCTTCGCAAGCATCATTACCCGTTCCTGGACCTGCCGGTCAATCTGGGCATCGGCGGCAACGTGCAGTGCGGCTACCTGTACGCCGTGCGCAACGGCTACGATGTGGCCGTGCAGATGGACGGCGACGGCCAGCACGACCCCGCCTACCTGATGGAGATCGTGCAGCCCGTGCTGGACGGCGAATGCGATATGTGCATCGGCAGCCGCTTTGTCAAAAAAGAGGGCTTCCAGACCAGCTTTATGCGCCGGGTCGGCATCCGGTTCTTGAGCGGGCTGATTTTCCTGCTGTCCGGGCATAGGGTGCTGGATGTGACCAGCGGCTTCCGCGCGACCAATGCGCGGATGACCGCCTATTTTGCCCGGCACTACGCCATTGACTACCCGGAGCCGGAGGCCGCGCTGGCCGCGATTTTGGCGGGCTTCAAGGTGGCCGAGGCCCCCGTCATCATGCGGGAGCGGCAGGGCGGCGTGTCCAGCATCCACAGCTTCAAGAGCGTCTACTACATGATCAAGGTCTCGCTGGCGCTCATCATTGACCGTCTGTCCATCCGCAAAAGTAAGGGGGGCCGCGCATGACCGCACAATTACAGCTGTTTATGATTCTGGGCGCGGTGGTGCTGCTGCTCATCATCTTTGCGTTTTTGAAGCGCGGGCTGATGAGCGTCAAGTACAGTCTGCTCTGGCTTGCGCTGGCCGTCGGGCTGGTCATTGCGGCGGCGTTCCCCTACGTGGTCTACGTGCTGCGCGACCTGTTGGACATTGAGATGCCGGTCAATCTGGTGTTTTTGTTAATGTTCTGCTTTGTGCTGGTGGTACTGCTCTCGCTGAGCATTGCCATCAGCCAGTTGGCCGACAAGTGCAAGCGGCTGACCCAGGCCAACGCCATGCTGGAAAAGCGCGTGCGCGACCTGGAAGAAAAGAAATAATTGCGGAGAATAGGAATCATGACGATAACTTGGGAGCAGGTCCTCGCTTTCCTGTGCGAGGATCAGACCATGGCAATTACCTCGCTGTTGTTCCTCGCCTTTTTTGCGGCAGTGGCGCTCATCAACTATGCCCTGCCCCGTGTGCTGCGGCCCTACTTTCTGCTGGCCGCCAGCTACGGCTTCTTCTGCTATGACCCCGTCAACCGCCCGCTGGTCTGGGTGATCGCCGCCGCCACGGTGCTGACCTGGCTGTGCGGCCTGATCATCGGCAAGGTCAGGGCCAAGCCCGTGCGGGTGCTGGCACTGGCTGCGTCGGTGGGGTTCGGCATCGGCATCCTTGTCTACTACAAATACTGGAACCTGCTGGCAGACACGGTGGGCGGCAGCATCCTCTCCCACCGGGAGAATCTGCTGGCCCCGCTGGGGTTGAGCTACTTCACGTTTGCGGCGATGAGCTACACCATCGACGTTTACAAGCGCCGCTGCCGGGTCGAGACAAACCTGCTGCACTACGCGCTGTTTGTCAGCTTCTTCCCCACCCTCATCAACGGGCCTATTGAGCGCTACCCCCAGATGCGCCCGCAGATCCAGAAAAGCCGCCGGTTCAGCTATGGCCGCTGCGCGGGCGGCGCGTTCCGTATGCTGTGGGGCTACACGAAAAAGATGGTCCTTGCCGACAACCTGAGCCACTATGTCTCGCTGGTCTACGGCGATGTCGGCAGCATGAGCGGCCCGAACCTTGTGGCCGCCACAGTGCTGTTTGCCGTGCAGCTGTACATGGACTTTTCCGGCTGCTGCGACATTGCCCTGGGCGCGGCGCGCATTCTGGGCTATGACCTGATCGAGAACTTCCAGTCCCCGTTTGAGGCACGGACCTTCAACGATTTCTGGCGACGGTGGCATATCTCGATGACGAGCTGGTTCCGCGACTACATCTATTTCAGCCTCGGCGGCAGCCGCTGCGCCCCGTGGCGGCACTACTTAAACATCGTCATCGTCTTTGTCTGCTCCGGCCTGTGGCACGGCGCGGACTGGCGGTATCTGGCGTGGGGCCTGTTCACGGGTCTGCTGGCCGCCTTCGGTGTCATGACCGCCGGGGCGCGGCAGAGAATCAACCGCTATAACCCGCTCTACCGCATGGGCTGGTTCAAGGTATTCTGGCAGTGTCTTTTCACCAATGCGCTGTTCTGCCTGACGCTCGTGTTCTTCGCGTCGGCCATCTACAACACCGACCCGTTTGCCGTGTACGGCTCGCTTTTACAGGGCTGGGACGGTCTGACAGGGTCGTGGGCGCAGGTGTCGAATCTCATCTACAGCAGCGGCATTGATGGCCGTTTGCCCGTCGTGCTGCTGTTTGGCTGCTTCGTCGTCTTTGCGGCGGAGCATAAGGGCCGCAGCGTCGCCCGCTGGATCCGCCAGCAGGTCTGGCCGCTGCGCTGGACGCTCTACTACGGCATGGCTGCAGCGATTCTGTTCTTCGCCGCCTTCGGCCAGTCGGCGTTCATCTACCAGCAGTATTGAGAAAGGCGGTGTATCATGGCGAAATCCCCTACCCCGATTCCCGCACCGCCGGTCAAGATTCACCGCGGTGCCCCCGGCAGCGCACCCGCCCGGCAGCGCACCCGCAGAAAGAAGGTCAACCCGCTCGTGCTGTTCCTGCGCGGGCTGGCGCGGCGGCTCTACTTCGGCATCAAGACGGCGTTCAAGTTCCTGCTGTTTGTGCCGGTGCTGGTGTTCATGGTGGCGTTCAGCTACAATGTGGACCGCAGCGGTCTGTTCCAGGGCGCGCTGGCACCCCGCCGCATCGTCGACTTGATGCTCCAGGGCTACGACGTTACAAACTTCGAGCAGATGGACGAGCGCGAGGTGGTACAGTTATTTGCACAGGATGTGCCCGAGACGCCCGAGGCCATCGGCATCGGCTCGAGCCGTGTTCTGCAGTTCAACCGCGAGAACACCGGCGTCGAGAGCTTCTTCAACATGGGCGTCACCGGCGCGGACGTGCGCGACAACATGACAAGCTACTACAAGATGGTCACCTACGGCAAGGCCCCGAAGGTTCTTTTGTGGAGCATAGACCCGTGGGTGTTCTACGGCAGCGAGGCCGCGTTTGACGCGCGCGCCGACGCCGACTTGTACAACGAGTTCCTGACGAAGGTCCTGAACGTGCCCACCGATTACGAGGAGCCCGACAAGGTCGAGCTGTGGAAGGCGCTGGCCGACCCGGCGTACTTCCAGGGCAACGTAGACTACTACATAAAGAACCGCGGGCAGGCCACCGTCACCGACGACGAGGGCAACACGATAGAGTTTAACCCCGTCGAGGGCGACCCCTACAACCAGACCACGTCGATCAAGCGGTCCGACGGCAGCGTTTTGTACGATGTAGCGTTCCGCAATCAGTCCGAGGACCAGATCCGCACGCTGGCCGCCGAGGCCTGTATGAGCTTCAACAGCGTACACATGGAGGGCTTTGACGAGCTGAGCCAGACTCAGATCCAGGCGTTCGACTCCTTCGTCAGATACGCCCAGTCGCAGGGCACAACGGTCATTCTTGTGCTGTCGCCGTGGCACCCGTATCTGTACGGCTACCTGCTGACCGAACCGGAGAACCACAAGGGCTTCTTCCAGGTGGAAAACTGGCTGCGGCAGTACTGCGCCGACAACAACGTGCCGATTTACGGCAGCTACGACCCCGCGTGCATTGAAGGCTTGCAGGAGACAGACTTCTTTGACGGTCTGCACTGCGGTGGCACCGGCATTGCCCGGTTCTTCCCCGGCATCCCCCAGGCCCTGAGCGACCTGCAGAACGGCACACTGGCCAATCCGCTGGACGTACACCCCCGTACCAGCCTGGAGGACCCCAACGCACAGCCCGCCGAGGGCGAGACCCCCGACGGTGAAGTAACCCAACAGGAGGGATAATTATGGCATTCATTGAGATCGGTTTCAACACAAAGCGCCCGCTGATCCTGGGCCGCGGCGGCTTTGGCACCCAGCTGAACGACTGGCTGATGGACGAGGGCTGGGGCAGCGCGGACTTTCTGGACGACAACGCCCCCGACGCCGTGGGCGGCCTGCGGGATTACGTTGACCCCGCGATCTTGAAGCGCGGACGCCCCGCCTTTGTGGCGCTGGGCGACAACAAGCTGCGCGTCGAGCTGCTGCAAAAGCTGGCAGCAGCGGGCTACAGCACGCCGGTTTTTATCAGTGACGCCGCGTCTGTTAGCCCCAGCGCCGTGCTGGAGCCGGGCTGCATCATCCTGCCGCAGGCGTATGTCGGTGCGGACGCCCATCTGGGCGTGGGCTGCATCGTCAACGCGGGAGCCATCGTAGACCACAACGCCCATCTGGGCCGCGGCGTGCATGTAGCTCCGGGCGGCATCGTCAAGGCCAGCGCAGAGGTCGCCGAGTTCGGCAAGGTCGATTCCGGCGAGATCGTGCGCTCCCCGTGGGAGAATCAATAATGCCTCAGCGCCGCGATTATATTGACGAGCTGAAGGGCCTTGGCATCCTGCTGGTTGTGCTCGGCCATTTTATCGAGCAGTACCGCATGGGGTATTCCTTCGTCAGTGCGTCGTTTTTCTGCATCTATGCGTTCCACATGGCGCTGTTCTGCATCTGCAGCGGGCTGGTAGCACGGTTCAACCCGCGCAAGCTGGTCACACAGCAGCTATGGCTGTACCTTGTGGGGCAGACGCTGATGCTGGCGTTCCGTGCCGCCGTTCTGCGGGAAAATTTTGCCGAGACGGACGGCCTGCTGGCCGCGTGGCTGCTGCCGTGGCGGCATATATGGTATCTGTACGCTCTGATCTTCTGGCATCTGACACTCCCGGTTCTGTGCCGGCTGCGGGACAGGCTGGGCCTGGCCGGTTCCTGCCTTGGCATGGCACTGGCCGTGGGGCTGGCGCTGGCTGCCGGGCTGGTGGACTGGCCCTTCACGCTGGTGCGGGTATTTGCATTCTACCCGTTTTATGCGTGCGGGGTGCTGCTCCGCCCGCAGCTGGACAGGCTGGCCGCGTTTGCGGCGGAGCACCGCCCGGTGCGGCTTGTGGCTGCGGCGGGGCTGATGCTTGGCTATGGAGCGTATTTTCTCTGGGTGCTGCGGGCTGACCCGATCATGGACCACAGCGCGGAGCTGTTCCACGATGTGAGCTATGCGGGCGGCGACAGGGTGCAGTACCGGGTCGTGTTCTACCTCGTGGGCATCGCGACCACGGCGGCGCTGACTGCGCTGGCCAGCCGTCGGCATCTGCTGGCCGGGCTGGGGCGGCACACGCTGGCGATCTATCTGCTGCATCTGCCGGTGCAGGCGCTGCTGGTCGAGCTGGGTCTGTACGACCTTATGCGCGGGAAGGCGACGATTGTCGTTGTGCTTTGGTCCGTGCTGCTGGCCGCGGTGACGCTGGCCGTGCTGAACCTTAGCCCGGTGCAGCGGGCGTGTGACGCGGTGGCGAATTGCTGGTACAAACGAAAATAACCTCTGCGGGCGGCAGTCTCTTGAAAAAGGGACTGCCGCTTTTGTCTATTCTACACAAAAATGCGGGTGGGATTTCTGCTTGACATTCCCACTACTTTGCAATACAATATAGGCAGAGAACATGGTAATGCAAGGTAGTCAAAGGAGGTGAGCCGGTGTTTGACCAGGCACAGCTGCGCAAGGGCACGCTGGAAGGCTGCATTTTAAAGATCATTGACCGGGAACCGACCTACGGCTATGCCATTGCCACCACCCTGCGGGACAGCGGCTTTGCCGACCTGACCGAGGGCACACTCTATCCCCTGCTGCTGCGGCTCGAGCGCAAGGGGCTGATTGCCGCCGAGTACCGCGCGGGTTCCGGCGGGCCGAGCCGCAAGTATTACCGCCTGACCCCCGACGGGGTGCAGTACCTTAACGAATTTACGGAGGCATGGCAGAACGCCAGCGGCACTGTGAACCGCATTTTGCACGACAAGGAGGGCTGAACCATGAAAACAATGCGCAACGAATACCGCGACTTGAAAAAAGAGAACGACCTGATTTTTTCAACGCTGGCAGAGTACGACCGCGACACCATCACGGAAATCATCAGCGTGGTAGACAACACACGCGGCATTGGGTACGAGATCGAGCTGATCCGCAAGGACCTGATTGCGATGGCGGCACAGGCCGAGGCCCGGCGCGACTATCTGCCATCGGTCATCGGGGATGTAGATGTTTTTAAGCGGAATCTGCTGGCAAGCATGCCCAAGCCGAAGTTTGCGGATTACATGGCAGACAGCCTTGTGTGGCTGTGCACGTTTGCGTTGGTTTCCACTGCGACCTATACGGTGATGGGCCGCCCGTGGGACTGCCATTATGACGCGGTCTGGCTTGTGCTCTGCATTGCCATTATGATGCCCAGTGCGTGGCTGCTGCAGCGCATTGTCCCCGCCGAGTGGGCGGCCTCCACCGAAAAAGGTGTGCGGTACGGTGTCATTACAGCCGCCATGCTGTTTTTGTGGTTCGTGGAGTTTTGGCTCGTCGACAAATGGATCACGCCGCTGCTGCCCGCGGTGGGCCTGCCCAACCTTGCGGCAGTCATCCTGTTCGGCGCGGCACTGGCAGCGCTGCTTATCTGGCGCAACCATCGCCGCAACGAGCTTGCCGAAAAACGGCCCTGGCGGGATGTGATGGAGAAATAAAAGCGTCCCCCGATGGTGCGGAACCATCGGGGGACGCTTTGCCTTCCCCTGCGGGGGAAGGTGGCCGAACACAGTGAGGTCGGATGAGGGGCGAGCTTTCCGCAATTACCCATAAACGGGTTGCTGCGGGAAGGTCGCCCCTCATCAGTCACCTTCGGTGACAGCTTCAGTCTACGCGCCAAGTGCCGCCTACGGCGGTTGCGCTTCGACACGCGCCTGCGGGCGCAGCCCCGCGGGGAGAAGCCTTTTAAATATGCTCCAAAATCTTGTTGCCCATCTCGGTGCAGCCTACCCTGGTGCAGCCGGGAGCCATCATGTCGGCGGTGCGGTAGCCCTCGTCGAGAACAGCGTTGACTGCCGCCTCGATCTCGTCGGCCTCGGCGGGCATATCGAAGCTGTAGCGCAGCATCATAGCCGCAGAGAGGATGCAGGCAATCGGGTTGACGACGTCCTGCCCGGCAATATCGGGCGCAGAGCCGTGGATCGGCTCATACAGGCCGCAGGTGCCCTCGCCCAGCGAGGAGGACGGCACCATGCCGATGCTGCCGGTGATCTCACTGGCCTCGTCGGAGAGAATGTCGCCGAACATATTTTCCGTCACAATGACGTCAAACTGCGCAGGGTTCTTGCAGATCTGCATGGCGCAGTTGTCCACGAACATCTCGCTGTACTCGACCTCGGGGTACTCGGCCTGCAGGCGGTGCATGACGGCGCGCCACAAGCGGCTGGTGTCCAGCACGTTGGCCTTATCCACACAGGTCAGCTTTTTGCGGCGCTTCATCGCCGTCTTAAAGCCGATGCGGCCAATGCGTTCGATCTCGTGCTCGGAGTAGGGCATCGTGTCAATAGCGACCTTCTCGCCGTTCTGCTCGATGGTCTTATGCTCGCCGAAGTAGACGCCGCCGATCAGCTCACGCACAACGATGAAGTCAATGCCCTGGTCAACGATGGACTTTTTCAGCGGGGAGGCGTCCGCCAGCTGCGGCCAGATCTTGGCCGGGCGGTTGTTGGCGTAGAGGCCCATGCCCGCGCGCAGGCGCAGCAGTCCCTTCTCGGGGCGCTGGTCGCCGGGCAGACCCTCCCACTTGGGGCCGCCGATGGCACCGAGCAGGACGCTGTCAGAGCTTTTACACTTTTCCAGCTCCGACGCGGGGAGCGGGTCACCGAACCTGTCGATGGCCTCGCCGCCCATGTAGGCGCGGGTGTAGGTGAAGGTGTGGCCATGCCTGGCCGCGATCTTATCCAGGACGCGCACCGCCTGGGTCACGATCTCGGGGCTGGAGCAGTCGCCGTAGATCAGAGTGATGTTTTTGTTCATGGGTGTCTCCTCTCGCATATAGCCTTCCCCTGAGGGGGAAGGTGGCCGAACGTAGTGAGGTCGGATGAGGGGGAGCTTTCCGCAACTGCCCATAAACGGGCAATAAAGGCAGCGCCGCCCCTCATCAGTCACCTTCGGTGACAGCTTCCCCCGCGGGGGAAGCCTTTTTAATCCTTCAAGCTGTTCATCAGGCCGCCCTTGGCGATGATGTTCTGGATGAACGGCGGGAACGGGGCGGCCTGGAAGGTCCGGCCCGTCGTCTCGTCGGTGATGACGCCGGTGTCGAAGTCGATGCTGACCGTGTTGCCCTCAGCAATTGCCTCACTGGCGGCGGGGCACTCCAGAATCGGCAGACCGATGTTGATGGCATTGCGGTAGAAGATGCGGGCAAAGCTCTTGGCGATGACGCAGCTGATGCCGGATGCCTTGATGGCGACGGGCGCGTGCTCACGGGAGGAGCCGCAGCCGAAGTTCTCGCCGCCGACCATGATGTCACCGGCCTTGACGCGGGTGACAAACGTCTTGTCGATGTCCTCCATGCAGTGGCTGGCCAGCTCGGCCTCGCTCTGGGTGTTCAGGTAGCGGGCCGGGATGATGACGTCGGTGTCGATGTTGTCGCCGTATTTGAAAACAGGACCTTTTGCGTTCATAGCTCAAACCTCCCTCGGGTCAGTGATGCAGCCGGTCAGTGCGCTGGCCGCCGCGGTGGCGGGGCTGGCGAGGTAGACCTCGGAATCCACATGGCCCATACGGCCCACGAAGTTGCGGTTGGTGGTGGAGACGCAGCGCTCCCCCGCCGCCAGAATGCCCATGTAGCCGCCCAGGCAGGGGCCGCAGGTGGGCGTCGAGACGATGCAGCCCGCGTCGATGAACGCCTCGGTGTAGCCGCGCAGGATGCACTCCTTGTAGACGGCCATCGTGGCGGGGATGATGATGCCGCGCACGCCCTTAGCAATGTGTCTGCCCTTCAGAATCTCGTAGGCGGCCTCCATGTCCTCAATGCGTCCGTTCGTGCAGGAGCCGATGACGATCTGGTCGATCTTGATGTCTTTGCCCTCTTTCGCAAGGTGGGTGTTCTCCGGCAGGTGCGGGTAGCTGACCGTCGGCTCGAGCGCGTCAAGGTCGATGACGATGCTGCGCTCATACTCGGCGTCGGGGTCGGCCTCGTACTTGACCCACGGGCGCTGGCTGCGGCCCTTCAAATATGCCTCGGTGATTTCATCCACCGGGAAGATGCCGTTCTTGGCACCGGCCTCGATGGCCATATTGCAGATGCAGAGGCGGTCCTCCATCGTCAGGGACTTCACACCGTCACCGACGAATTCCAGGCTCTTGTACAGTGCGCCGGAAACGCCGATCTCACCGATCAGATGCAGAATTACGTCCTTGCCTGTGACAGGCTTGTGCAGCTGACCCTTGAGTTCGACCTTGATGGCGGCGGGGACCTTGAACCAGGCCATGCCCTTTGCCATACCGGCGGCCATATCCGTGGAGCCGACGCCGGTGGAGAACGCGCCCACCGCGCCGTAGGTGCAGGTGTGGCTGTCCGCGCCGATGATGCAGTCGCCCGCGGTCACGATGCCCTTTTCGGGCAGGAGCGCGTGCTCAACGCCCATCTGGCCGACGTCGTAGAAGTTGAGGATGTCGTACTTGTCTGCGAACTCGCGGCACTGCTTGGACTGGGTCGCGCTCTTGATGTCCTTGTTGGGGACAAAGTGGTCGAGCACGATGTTGACGCGGGTCTTGTCAAAGACGGAATCAAAGCCCGCCTTGTTGAACTCATTGATGGCCACCGGGGTCGTAATATCGTTGCCGAGCACGATGTCGAGCCTGGCGTTGATGAGCTGGCCCGCCGTAACGGCTGCTTCCCCGCAGTGGGCCGCTAAGATCTTCTGGGTCATGGTCATGCCCATGGTCGTGTACCTCCGTTTTGTTGGGATAAGGGCGGTTGTTTAAATAATAAAGAATAAATAAGAAATAATAAATATGGTGGAGTTTTTGCCCTTATGGGCAAAAACAAATCTCGTAGGGGCGGATTCCATATCCGCCCGTGCCCGTTCGCGGCTGAGCATACTTCCGCGGGCGCATATAGAATGCGCCCCTACGGGAGTCCTTTTTTGAGCGGAGCGCAGCGACGCGGTCCACAAAATTTATTATTTATTATTTCTTATTTTTTATTTGCTGTCTGCTCACTTATTGTTAATAGCGCTGACTAAAGCCTTAATGCCCGCCACGATAATATCGGTGTGGGTACCGCAGCCCCAGGTTTCCTCACCGGAGGCCCATTTCAGGCCGACGTAGGAGCAGGCGCGGGAGTTCGTGTCGGAATCCAGGGCGTGCTCGCTGTAGTGTACGAGCGTAAAGTGCATCCCGGTCTGCTGCTCGATGGCCGTGGCAACGGCATCCAGGCGGCCATTGCCGGTGGCTGTGCACTTGACCGTGCTGCCGCCGCTGGTGACGACGACATTTGCCGTAATGCTGCCGTCCGAGTTCTGGATGAAGTGTGCGTCCGGCACATTGAGCGGCTGGGTGTGGTTGAGGTAGCTGTTCTCAAAGACGCCCAGCACCTCTTTCACGCTCAACTCGCGGTGCTCGTGGTCGCTGACGTCCTTGACGCGGTAGCCGAGGTCCTCGCGCATCTTCGGCGGCGGGTTGTAGCCGTAGTTCTGCTGCAGCAGGAAGCCGATGCCGCCCTTGCCGCTCTGGGAGTTGATGCGGATGACGTCGGCATCGTAGGTGCGGCCAATGTCGTGCGGGTCAATGGGGATGTACGGGCAGGTCCACTGGTGGAGCTGCTTTTCTCTGCGCCAGGTCATGCCCTTGGCGATGGCGTCCTGATGGCTGCCGCTGAACGCCGCGAACACCAGTGCGCCCGCATAGGGCGTGCGCTCATAGACGTGCATCCGGGTCACGCGCTCATACACCTCGCAGATGGCGGGCATATTGCTGAAATCGAGATGCGGGTCTACGCCGTGGCTGTACATGTTCATGGCCAGCGTAATGGCATCGACGTTGCCGGTGCGCTCGCCGTTGCCGAACAGGCAGCACTCGATGCGCTGGGCACCGGCCAGGACGGCCAGCTCGGCGTCGGCAACGCCGCAGCCGCGGTCATTGTGCGGATGGGTAGACAAAATAACGCTGTCACGATATTTCAGGTGTTTGGAGCACCACTCGATCTGGTTGGCGTAGATGTGCGGCATGCTCATCTCCACCGTGACCGGCAGGTTGATGATCATGGGGCGATCCGGCGTGGGCTGCATGACGTCGAGAACGGCGTTGCAGACCTCGACGGCGTATTCCGGCTCGGTGCCGGTGAAGCTCTCGGGGCTGTACTCGAACAGGAAGTTGCCCTCGTACTCCTCGCTCAGCTGCTTGACGAGCTTGGCACCATCGACGGCAATCTTTTTGATCTCCTCCTTCGACTTTTTGAATACCTGCTCACGCTGGGCGACGCTGGTGGAGTTGTAGAAGTGGATGATGGCACGGGGCGCACCCTTGACGGCCTCAAACGTCTTGCGGATGATGTGGTCGCGGCACTGGGTCAGGACCTGCACGGTCACGTCCTGCGGGATGCGGTTGCCGTCGATCAGGGTGCGCAGGAACTCATACTCGGTCTCGCTGGCAGCAGGAAAGCCGACCTCGATCTCCTTGAAGCCGATTTTGACCAGCATATCGTAAAATTCGAGCTTTTCCTCCAGACTCATCGGCACGATGAGGCTCTGGTTGCCGTCGCGCAGGTCCACGCTGCACCATGCCGGGGCCTGCTCGATATGGTCCTTCTGGGGCCACTCATAGACATGGCCGGGCTCTACCGGCGGCGGATAATACCCTACACTGTACTTGGTTGCGTCCATCATAATAAAACTGCCTCCTTCAAAGCGTTCGGTTCGCGCTTTGAAGGAGGCATACATAAAACCGTCCCCCAAAGGCGAAAGACCTTTGAGAGACGGGAGCAAGATCAACGTTGCTGTACCCGCGGTACCACTCTCATTGCTGTAAAACAGCCGCTCTGTACGATCAGCCACCGGGCGAATCGCGCCTGCATGATAACGGTCAGGTTCCGTCCGCGCCTACCTGTCAGCGCGGCTGCTCCGGGGCCAGTATACAGCGCCTGCCATACCGCCTTGCACCGTCCGGCGGCTCTCTGAAATGGGCTCAACTCTGCTTTTTCCCCTTCACTGCATTTGGAATGGTTTTATTTTAGCGGATTTTGGGGGGAATGTCAAGAGATTTTTGCTGTTTTTTCAAGGATGTGTTTTGGTTGGAGCAACAATGTTTGTAGGGGGCGGCGTCCTCGACGCCCCGCGGGCGCATATAGAATGCGCCCCTACTTTTCTTTTTTTATTATGTATGCTATAATGTTTTCACTTGATTTGAAAGGATTCATCTATGCTTTACCATAAATACAAGCCGCTGGCGTCGCGCGTCTACTGCACGGGGCTGGCGCTGTTGCTGGTGCTGTCCGAGGTGTTCAGCTCCAACGTACAGGATACGCTGCCGGGTTTCAGCCGCATCATGCGGCTGGGGCTGACCGGGTGCGCCGTGCTGCTTCTGGCCGGGAAAATTATCCTGCTGACCGGGTACGAGGCCCGCTGGCAGAAGGTGCTTATCGCCGTTGTGCTGGTCTACACGGCGTTTTCGTCATGGTATGGCGGCGATCTGTGGTTCTTTTTGGCCGCACTTATCGGGCTGGGGGCCAAGGATGTGGATTGGGAGACCGCCCTGCGCGTCTATCTCGTCACGGCGGTGGCCGGGCTGGTGCTGGTGCAAGCGCTACACTTTGCCACGCCGCTGATGCCCTACAAATTCTACTGTCGCAACTGGGATTTCGGCTACGGCCACTACAACGGCTTTGGCGCGCGGCTCGTCGGCGTGTTTTTTGCGTGGGGCTGGCTGCGGCATGACCGGCTGCGTGCCTTTGACTGGGCGGGGCTGGCCGCGCTGGCGATCTTCACCTACAAGGTTCCCGGCAGCCGCGGGGCGTTTGGCGGCATGGCGGTGCTGTTTGTGCTGTTCTTTGTCCAAAAATTTCTACCGAGACTGTTCGACAGCAAAATCTTTTACGGACTGGCGCTGGCGCTGCCCGTCGCGCTGGCAGTGTTCAGCCTCTACGCTGGGTATGTCTACAATCCCGAGTGGCCCTATGAGCGGATGGCGCTGCTGCTGTTGAGCATTGCGTTGTCGGGGCGTTTTGAGATCTGGCACAACGTATTCTGGAGCGCGCCGCTTTCTTTATTGGGCGGCCTGCCCACCGATGGTGACGAGCACCACGCCATCGACAACACCTTTTTGGCCGTGCCGATGAACAAGGGTCTGCTGGGCGCGATCCTGGTTGCAGCGGTCTTTCTGCTGCTGCTGTGGCGGCTGGCAAAAAAGCATCGCTCCACCGAGGTCATCTGCCTGGTAGCGCTGACGCTGTATCTCTTTATGGAGAATAAGCCGTTTTTGCTCTCCGCCAACCCGTTTTTGCTGATGCTGCCGGTGGTGTTTTTTAACGCAGAGACCGGCAAAGCACAATCCGAATCGTAAAAAAAAGCCGCCGACCGGTTTTGTCCGGTCGGCGGCAATTTTTATTATGGTTTAGCGGTTCTGCGGGCCGTTCTTCAGGATGACGTCATGGCTGCCGCCCTCGACAATGGAGGTGGAAGAAACGACGGTCAGGCGGGCTTTTTCCTGCAGCTCGGGGATGGAGAGCGCACCGCAGTTGCACATGGTAGAGCGCACCTTGTACAGCGTCGTCTGCACGCCGTCGGCCAAGGGGCCGGCGTAGGGCACGTAGGAATCGACGCCCTCCTCAAAGCTCAGCTTCTGGGCGCCGCCCAGGTCGTAGCGCTGCCAGTTGCGGGCGCGGTTGGAGCCCTCGCCCCAGTACTCCTTGACGTAGTTGCCGCCAACGCGCAGCTTGTTCGTCGGGGACTCGTCGAAGCGGGCGAAGTAGCGGCCCAGCATAACGAAGTCCGCACCCATGGCCAGCGCCAGCGTGATGTGATAATCCTGCACGATGCCGCCGTCGGAGCAGATGGGGATGTAGACGCCGGTCTCCTTGTAGTACTCGTCGCGGGCCTTGGCGACCTCAATGACCGCCGTAGCCTGACCGCGTCCGATGCCCTTAGTCTCGCGGGTGATGCAGATGGAGCCGCCGCCGATGCCGATCTTGATGAAGTCTGCGCCGGCCTTGGCCAGGAACAGGAAGCCCTCGCGGTCAACGACGTTGCCTGCGCCGACCTTCACCTTGTCGCCGTAGTTCTCGCGGATCCAGGCGATGGTACGGGACTGCCACTCGCTGAAGCCCTCGGAGGAGTCGATGCAGAGCACATCCACACCGGCCTCTACCAGCGCGGGCACGCGCTCGGCGAAGTCGCGGGTGTTGATGCCAGCGCCGACAATGTAGCTCTTGTTTTCGTCGAGCAGCTCGTTGACGTTCTCCTTGTGGGAGTCATAGTCCTTGCGGAAAACCATATACTGCAGGTGGCCTTCCTCATCGATGAGCGGCAGGGAGTTGATCTTGTTGTCCCAGATGATGTCGTTGCAGTCATGCAGGCTGGTGGTGGCAGGGGCCGTGACCAGCTTGTCCAGCGGGGTCATGAACTCGGTGACTTTGAGGTTCATCGTCATGCGGGACAGGCGGTAGTCGCGGCTGGCCACGATGCCCAGCAGCTTGCCGTGGGCGGTGCCGTCGTCGGTGATAGCGACGGTGGAGTGACCGGTACGGGTCTTGAGGTCGAGCACATCGCCCAAGGTAGCCTCCGGGGGCAGGTTGGAGTCGGAGGTGACAAAGCCCTTCTTGTAGGCCTTGACGCGGCGGACCATATCGGCCTCCTGCTCAATGGTCTGGGAGCCGTAGATGAAGGAGACGCCGCCCTGCTTGGCCAGGGCAATCGCCAGCTTCTCACCGGAGACGGACTGCATGATGGCGGAGACCATCGGGATGTTCATTTCCAGCGGGCAGGCTTCCTCGCCCTTGCGGTACTTGACCAGCGGGGTTTTCAGGCTGACAGCCGTAGGGACGCACTCCGAGGAGGAGTAGCCGGGGACCAGCAGATATTCACCAAAGGTACGGGACGGCTCGGAAAAATAATATGCCATAATACACGCTCCTGACTTTCCTGTTTCGATGTTATTTGCTTATTAAAAAGATTGTACCACAACCACGGACAAAATACAAAGTTTTCTGCGGAAATCTTTCTTGCACTGTCAAAACGAAAGTTGTGGATTTTGAACAATGGATTGGGTGTGTAGTATGACTTTGGGGCGGCCGGGCGGGCCGATGCGAGCATCGGCCCCTACAAGAGCGGCAGCTATGGCGAGGCGGCAAAGCCCCTCAGGCCTTGCTGCGCGCGGCCAGCTCCCCACTTCGTGAGGAGCCTTTTTGCGCGGGCGGGATTACTGCGTCGTCGTCAGCACTACATCGCCCATCGGCGCGGTAAGGGTCACGCTGCGGGGCGCGGCGGCTGTTTGGGTGTAGATGCTGCTCATCGTCCTGCCGTTGAACACCACATTTCCCATGGACGTTTGCAGGTCAAGCGCGTAATCGTCGGGCCTGCCGTCCACCGTCAGGCCAATATCGCCCATGGCAGCTTCGACTTTAGCGGTTTCAACGCCCGCCAGCAGCCCCAAATCAAAATCGCCCATTGAGATATTCGCCGTAAACTGCTCTGCCTGCACGGTGCTACCGGTAAAGTTGCCCATCGCCAGGTCTAAGTCGATGCTGTCGGCGGCGATGGTATTGCTGTTGTCAAATTCTGCATCGCCCATAGCGACAGTGATGGAGAGCCTTTTAAAATGGAAGGTATTCGCATCCGGCACGGACAGGACAAACTCAGGCTCGGGCCCCGGCCCTTTGCCGAGGTTGTAGTTGGCGGGCACCTTGTAGCTGACACGCACCGGGCTTGTGTTGTCGCCCGTGTTGGTAAAGGTGAACCAGTCCTGACGCAGGTTCGTGCAGGAAAGGGTCGGCTCCGCCGCACCACTGTCCACAACGACTGTGACCGCGCCGTAGTCGATGTCGAAGGTTATATTTTTGGCGTCGGCCAGACCGGTGGTGAAATACATCTTCTCCAATGGGCTGCCGCTGTCCGCGTCCTCGGTGGCGGCGATCCCGTTGTAAAAGTCCTCGGTGCGGACAAGACCGGATGCAGCAGTTTCTTCCTCCGTCGGCGCAACAACCATCGACGCTGTGCCGCCGCCGGGCTTTGCAAGACCCAGCACAAGGACGCCCAGCTGAATGAGAAGCGCCGCAACAATGACAACGGCGAAAATCATCCACATGGTTTTTGCCCCGGGACCGTGCTTTTGGGGCCGGGCGGGCTGTGGGTCGGCGGCGGGCGGCTCCGGGGTGGCGGGCGGCACAGCACCGCCGCATGCGCTCTCGGGTGCGGCAGGGTCGGCCTCCGGCGTCAGCCCCTCCCCTTCCAGAATCTTGCGGGCGGCCTCGGCAGGGTCGCCCAGCTCGGCGGCGGTGGCGTCCTCGTTGTCGGGGCCTGCGGCGTCGAAGTATTCCTCATAATAATTCAGTGCGTCGCGGCGCGCATCAGCAGGCAGGGCAGACAGCCGCTTTTCCAGCTCGGATAAGTACTCGTATTTTTTCATTGCTGCTCCCCCTTAAAGAGCTTGTTGATCTTTGTGGTGTAGGCTTCCCACTCGGCGGTAAACTCTGCCAGCCGTGCGCGGCCTGCGGGCGTGATTTGATAGTAGCGGCGGTTGCGGCCATTGAAGGCTTCGTCATGGACGGTCAGGCAGCCGTCCTTTTGCAGGCGGCGCAGCACCGGGTACAGCGTGGATTCCGACAGGTCCAGCACCGTGCGGACCTCCTGCGTGATCTTATAGCCGTAGGTGCCCGTTTCCTCCCGCCCGACGACAGCCAGCACAATGGTATCCAGCAGCCCCGCCGTGGTGTTGATGGCCATAGGGTGCCCCCTTTCCGGGTGTATGGTGTATAGGGTTATATATTATATAGCATATAATATTGTAGATTGCAATAGGCTGCCGCAACAAAATTATGTAGGGGCGGATTCCATATCCGCCCGTGGACGTTTATCTTGCCGCAAGCTCCCCGGGCGCATATAGAATGCGCCCCTACGATTCCGCCTTCACTTCTCTATTTCCTTATATAAATACCCCAGCGCGTCTCTCAGGCCGCCCAGCTCGTCTATGAGTCCCTCCTCCACGGCCTGCCGGCCATCCAGGACCGTGCCCATGTCCATGACCAGTTCCCCCGTATTGTGCATGAGCTGGGTGAACCGCCGGGCCGTTATTTTGGAGTGCTCCGTCACAAAGCTGACAATGCGTTCCTGCATCTGCTCAAAATAGCGCAGCGTCTGCGGCACGCCCAGCACCATGCCGGAGTGGCGCACCGGATGGACCGTCATTGTCGCGGTGGGCACAATAAAGCTGTGCCGCGCCGCGACGGCCAGCGGGATGCCGATGGAGTGCCCGCCGCCCAGCACCAGCGTGGCGCTCGGCTTGCTGACTCCCGCGATCAGCTCTGCCAGCGCCAGCCCGGCCTCCACGTCGCCGCCGACAGTGTTCAAGATGACCAGCAGTCCCTCGATCTCGGGGTCCTCCTCAATGTCCACCAGCTGCGGGATGACGTGCTCATATTTTGTCGTCTTTTGCGCATCAGGCGAAAGGGTGTGCCCCTCGATCGTGCCGATGACCGTCAGGCAGTGGATGGCGTGGCGGCCCTTCGTCGCAGGCACAATGCCATCGTCGGTGATCAAATCGTGCTCCAGACGCTTCAGCGCGGCGTTTTCGGTGGGGTTTAGCTTGGGGCGGGCCTTGGCTTTGGGCTTTTTTGCGTTCGCTTCCATTCCTGCTCTCCTTATAACAAAAGTAGCTGCACAGACTAAGTCTGCGCAGCGGCAATGCAAAATATGCGCGTTTTCGGGTGACGGGTCAATGGTGTTTGTCGATGTTGTCAAAAAGTTTCAGGTTATTTTTGTACAACCGTCTAATATTTGGGAAATCAGCCAAAAACTTAGACAAAAAATTGACAATTGGTGCGGCACATTTTATAATAGATATAAATGAGTATTGCAGATGTGAGGTAATCGAGCATGGCTGTTCAAAACAAGGTGTCGCTTCCGGTCATTAAGCGGCTGCCGAAATATTATCGGTATCTGACCAATCTTTCTGCCGACGGCAAGGACAAGATTTCGTCCAGCGAGCTGGCCCACATGATGGGCACCACCGCCAGCCAGGTGCGGCAGGATTTCAACTGCTTTGGCGGGTTCGGCCAGCAGGGCATCGGCTACAAGGTCGATGTGCTGCGCGCCGAGATCGGCAATCTGCTGTTTGGCGACGGCGAAAAGCTGCCTACCATTTTGGTCGGTGCCGGCCGTCTGGGTTCTGCGGTGTCCAGCTTCATCAGCCGCGACGCCAACGGCTACAAGCTGCTGGGCGTCTTTGATGTCAACCCCGACCTGATCGGGAAAGAAATGTGCGGCGTGCCTATTCTGCCGCTGAGTGACCTGGACAAATTCTGTGCGGAGCATCACCCCGAGGTGGCCGTGCTCTGCGTGCCGCGCCAGAGTGCCATGGATCTGGCCGGGGAACTGGTGGACCAGGGCATCAAGGGCTTCTGGAATTTCAGCCACTACGATCTGTCCGTGGAGTATCCCGACGTCACAGTGGAGAACGTCCACCTTGGCGACAGCCTGATGAGCCTTGGATACCGGCTGCGGAACCAGGAGAAATAATTCTTGCCTCCCTCGGCGAGACAGACTCCCCCGATACGGGGGAGGTGGCGCGCCAGCGCCAGAAGGGGAGAGGTGCCCCGAAGGGGCGGAGGGAGCGAGCTTCGCCGCGATCCTAACGATTCCGGGTCATGGCAAGGCTCTCTCCCCCACCGCCTGCGGGCGGAGCCCCCTCCCAGAGGGGGCCAAGAAAGCAAGATAAGGAGTCATCATGGCAAAGCTATATTTCCGATACGGCGCAATGAACAGCGGCAAGACTACCGCGCTCATGCAGGTCGCCTACAATTATAAAGAGCGCGGCATGCGCGTGCTGATCCTGAAGCCTGCCATTGACACCAAGGGGCAGGACTCCATCATCTCCCGCCTAGGCATCAGCTGCAAGGTCGATCAGCTGGTCACCCCCGAGATGGACGTTGTTGAACTGGTCAGGGCCAACGAGGCCGCCCATGGTAAAATTGCCTGTGTGCTCTGCGACGAGAGCCAGTTCTTCACGCCCGAGCAGGCCGACCAGCTGTTTCTGGTCACGGTGGACCTGGGTATTCCCGTTATCTGCTACGGTCTGCGGGCTGATTTCATGATGCGCGGCTTTCCCGGCTCGACGCGGCTTCTGGAAATTGCGCACACGATTGAGGAACTCAAAACGATTTGTGCCTGCGGACGCAAGGCCATCTGCAACGGGCGCAAGGTCAACGGCGAGTTTGTCTTTGAAGGTGCGCAGGTCGCCATCGACACGGTGGACGATGTGGAATACCAGAGCCTCTGCCCCCAGTGCTGGTACCGTGAGTACCGCACATTTCTGGCACGGCATCCCAAAAAGTAAATATTTTGCGCTGATTTTCCCGCCGGGTGCCGCCCGGTGGGATTTTTTTGTGTGGTTCGCATCATTTTTCTGCAAATAGCGCACTTATCTTGCACCGCGCAGATTCAGATGCAATAAAATTTGCAAAAACGCATGTTTTTTGCAACGATACTGCATATTTTGCGGTTTTCGGCGTATTTCAGTGTATTTTGCAAGGTAAATATAGTTGCGTTTGCTGCGGTGCCCGCGCGGCGGCGCAGGGGTGTACCCAGCAATATGCACAAACACCATTTGCAATATTCGTATGTTTTGACGGTGATGTCAAATTTGTTACAGCCAACATGGCAAGAATTGTACGTTTCCATGCCGTAACGAGCCAAAAAAGCTGTTTATTTTCTGTGAACGATTTGTTATCATATAGGCAAGCGAACAGCAGATGGTGTGGTACGGTATCCCGCACACAACGGTCTGCAAGAATAAATCGCACAGCAATTTTAGGAGGACAAAAACATGAAAAAGGCAATCTCTCTCGGTGTTGCCGCCGCCATGGCTGCTACTCTGCTGGCTGGCTGTGGCACGGCAGCCAGCAGCGCCGCTGCTTCCAGCGAGGCCGCAAGCACTGCGGACAGCACCACTGCCGAGTCTGCTGCTGCTTCCGAAGCCGCTCCCAGCGAGGCCCACGAGATCAACACCACCGATCCCATTGAGCTGACCATCAGCTGGTGGGGCGGCGACTCCCGCCATGAGGCTTACCAGAAGGCTCTGGAAGCTTTCCACGAGAAGTACCCCAACATCACCGTTTCTCCCACCTACGGCGCATGGTCCGGCTGGGAGGAGAAGCAGTCCACCGCGCTGGCTGCCGATCAGGGTTCTGACGTCATGCAGGTCAACTGGAACTGGCTGTATCAGTACAGCCCCACGGGCGAGAAGTTCGTCGACCTGCGCGAGTACAGCGACATCATCGACCTGAGCCAGTGGAGTGATACCGCCAAGAACGCCTGCACCGTTGCCGACAGCCTCCAGGCCGTGCCCATCTCGATGACCGGCCGTATCTTCTACTGGAACATGAACACCTTCAAGCAGGCCGGCATCGAGGCGGTTCCCACCTCCTATGATGATCTGATTGCCGCCGGCAAGGCCTTCCAGGAGAAGCTGGGCGATGATTACTATCCTCTGGCCATCGGTCAGTATGACCGCATGATCCTGATGACCTTCTACCTCGAGTCCAAGTACGGCAAGGCCTGGGTCGAGAACAACGAGTGCCAGTACAGCGAGGAAGAGGTCGTTGACGGCCTGAACTTCATCGACTCCCTCGAGGACAACCACGTTATCCCCACCCGTCCGACCATGATCGCTGCAGGCTTCGACTCCATCGATAAGTCTCAGGAATGGATCGACGGCAAGTACGCCGGCATCTTCGAGTGGGATTCTTCCCCTTCCAAGTACCAGTCTGCTCTGGCTGACAACTCCGGCTTCACCGTCGGTGAGGAGATCAAGTTCGGCGACAAGGCCAACGGCGGCTTCTCCAAGGTCTCCATGGGCATGGCCATCACCAAGTCCTGCCAGCATCCCGTTGAGGCTGCTGCCCTGATCGACTTCCTGTGGAACGGCGAAGGCGCTGCCATCATGGGCTCCGAGTGCGGCATCCCCGCCTCCACTGCCGGTCTGGCTTCTGCTCAGGCTGCAGACGCTGTGAAGCCTCTGGTTCTCGAGGCCAACACCAAGGTTCTGGCCTTCGTTGACATGCCTCTCGATCCGTACTACGAGTCCAGCAAGCTGAAGGACACCACCGACGGCATTTACACCGATGTCTTTGATGGTCTGAGCTACGACGAGTACGACCCGCAGGAAGCTGCCGAGATCCTGCTGGACGGCGTTTCCGGTGTGCTGAGCGCCAACGCCTAAGAGCAATCGAAATCCTTTAAAAAGTAAAGTTTAGCCGGCTCCAGCCCCGTTATCACGCATGGCGGGGCCGGCTATTTATGTTAAAACGCAATACAGCAATTTGTCGATAGGAGGTTTTTGGATGAGCTCTGCAGCCCCCAAAACGGTTCAGCGCACCCCGTTCAAGCGCTGGTGCGACGAAAACACCGGTCTTTTCTTCCTGATTCCCTGGATCCTCGGTTTCCTGATTTTCAAGGCTTATCCGTTCGCCAGCTCTCTGGTATACAGCTTTACTGATCTGAACTTCTTCAAGGGCATCAGCCAGTACGGCGTTATGAACTACGTTGAGATTTTCACCAGCCGCAAGACGGTCTCCGTCCTGCTGACCACCGTAAAGTATGCTTTCATCACGGTGCCCCTCAAGCTGGTCTTTGCGTTGTTCATCGCCTACATTCTGAACTTCAAGATCAAGTTCGTCAACCTGTTCCGTACCGTCTACTACATCCCGTCCATCCTGGGCGGCTCTGTGGCCATTGCCGTTCTGTGGCGTGCCCTGTTCAAGGACACCGGCGTCGTCAACACGATCCTCGGCTTCTTCGGCATTGCCGGTCCCGACTGGCTGGCTGACAAGACCTGGGCGCTGTTCGTCATCTGCCTGCTGCGTGTGTGGCAGTTCGGTTCTGCCATGGTTCTGTTCCTGGCTGCCCTGAAGGGTGTGCCTGCCGACCTGTACGAGGCCGCCACCATTGACGGTGCCTCCAAGACCAAGCAGTTCTTCTCGATCACCGTGCCGATGATCACCCCCGTTATCTTCTACAACCTCGTTACCCAGATCGCACAGGCGTTCCAGGAATTCAACGGCCCCTACATCATCACCCAGGGCGGCCCGCGCAATGCTACGACGCTTGTCTCCCTGCTGGTCTACAACTACGCCTTCAAGTCCAACGAGATGGGCATGGCGTGTGCGCTGGCTTGGGTCATGTTCATTGCCGTTGCCCTGCTGACTGTGATTGCCTTCACCAGCCAGAAGCACTGGGTCTACTACGCTGATTAAGGAGGAATGAAAAATGAAACTTTCTACCGCCCATAAAATCGGCCGTTTCTTCCAGTACTTTGTGCTGATCCTTGTCGGCGTCATCATGATCTACCCGCTGGTCTGGATGGTGGGTGCCACCTTCAAGTCCAACGCCGAGATCTTCGCCGGCATCGGCTTCCTGACCGCGAACCCCACGCTGCAGGGCTACATTGACGCCGTCACCCAGAACTACGGCGGCGACATCAGCATCTGGCGCGCCTTCATCAACACCTACAGCTTCGTTATCCCCAAGGTTATCTTCACCGTTATCAGCTCGGTCATTGCCGCTTACGGCTTCAGCCGCTTTAAGTTCAAGGGCCGCGATATGCTGTTCGGCATCATGATCTCCACCCTGTTCCTGCCGCAGGTCGTTCTGAACGTTCCCCAGTACCTGATGTACAACTCCTTCGGCTGGATCAACAGCCCGTTCTACCTGCCCTTGTGGGTGCCCAGCCTGTTTGCGACGGAGACCTACTTCGTCTACCAGCTGGTCCAGTTCATGCGCAGCATCCCCCACGATCTGGACGAGGCTGCCGCCATCGACGGCTGCGGCCCGGTCAAGATCCTGTACAAGATCATCGCCCCGATGCTGAGCCCCTCTCTGGTGGCCTGCGGTCTGTTCCAGTTCATGTGGAGCTGCAACGACTACATGGGTCCCCTGCTTTACGTCCAGACTCCCAGCAAATACCCGATGTCCATCTTCGTCAAGCTGTCCATGGACGCCGACAGCGGTTTCAACTGGAACCGTATCCTAGCACTGTCCCTGATCTCCATCATCCCGCAGTTGGTCGTTTTCTTCTGCGCACAGGATGCCTTCATCGACGGCATTTCCGCCGGCGCCGTGAAGGGCTAAACGCCGCTTTGGCAGTCCCCAATTTTTTTGTAGCACACGGCTGCCCCGTACCACAGGAATGGGGTACGGGGCAGCCTTTATTTTGAAAACCGGACTCCCCTGCCCTGGCGGGCGGAGGGGTTGTATGATAGAGAGCCTTCCCCGGAGGGGAAGGTGGCCGAGGCTCCGCCCGAGGCCGGATGAGGCGAGACTGTACCGCTATTACCCGTGTACGGGCTGCGGCTGCAAGGTTTGCCCTCATCAGTCCGCTGCGCGGACAGCTTCCCCCGATGGGGAAGCCTAAGGCAACACCGCATAATTCCCGCCTTACGGCTTAAGCACCGCTCCGGCGGCTGCGGCACGGCATCTGCGTTGCCAAAATGCTCGATAATACACAAAGTATTATCTGCGCTTTTGGCTTAGCAGCTGCCGCGCCTCGCTCGCCGTATCGGCACTTAGAATTATGCGGTATTGCCCTAATGAAAAAGCGCCCCTTGCGGAGCGCTTCCCTGTTCTTACTTATTCACTCTCTTATAATACTGCCGGTACTGCTGGGGCGAAAGACCCGTGGCATCTTTAAAGACGCGGCGGAAATGCGCCGTCGTCATAAAGCCGGTCTTTTCCGCAATGTCCGAGATGCTCTCGTTTGACTTCTCAATGAGGTTCTGCGCGGCCTTGATGCGCACGCCGTTGATATACTCGATGAGCGAGAGGTTGATGGACTTCTTGAAAAGACGGCTCAGATAATACGGGCTGATATAGAACTGACTGGCGATGCCGGTCAGGGTCAGCTTCTCGGCGTAGTGCTCGGCGATATAGGCCTGGATCTGATCCACAATGTGGTTGCTGACGCGGCCATTTTCGCCGCCCTGCTCCTGCTGCTGGCGGCAGAGGTCCTTGAGTTCCAGCAAAAGCGTGGCCAGCAGCATCTTGCGCAGTGCATCGGATTCCGGGGAGGTTTCCTCCTGCAGGGCCAGCAGCTGCTGCAGCAGGCCCTGGATGTGGTTCTGCTGCTTGACTGTGATATTTGACAGCAGGTGGTTATGCTCCTCACTCAAGAAGGAGAAGAAGTCCACCTCCGGGAAGATGTCCATAATTTTGTCGAGGTACTCGCGGCTGAAATTCATCACGATACGGCTCGAGGCTGTGTCGCCGAGCGAGGCAGTCTTGTGGATCTGGTTTTCACCGATCAGCACCACACATCCCGCGTTGACGATATAGGCGGCATCCTCAATAAAATAGCGGCGGCTGCCCTCTATCTCATAATAGATCTCGTATTTATGATGGATATGGAAGCTGGCCATCTCATACCCGGAGTCACGGTCCACGCGGTCAATAAAAAAGTCAACGTGGGGCGAGTAGACATATTCCGAAACCATAACACTGCTCCTCACTGCCGTGGTGCGGGGCACCCGGCGATTGGTTATTGTTGTCTTTTTTAGAATAGCACATTTTTTGCTGTTTTTCAAACTATTTTTATACTATTTTTGAACACTTGGGGGTTCACACATGAAAATCACGCTTGTACGTTCTATGGCGCGCAGCGCAGTGTTTGAGCTGGTCAACTCCGGCTGCTACCGCGCCCCGGCTCCTTATACAGTCTCATTGGACGGCGCCACAGTCTGTGAGGGCGATACGAATGTGTTCTCACTCTATTCGCTGGAACCGGGCCGCAGCTACACGCTGGCCGTCACCCTTGACGGCGTGACCGATACGCTGAACTTCACCACCGCGGAGGAGAGCTTCTTTGTGGATGCCTCCCGCTACGGCCTCGTCGCCGACGGCGTGACCGACAACACGGCCAAGCTGCAGGCGGCGCTGTCCACCTGCCCCGCGGGCGGCACGGTCTACGTGCCCGCCGGCACCTACCGCACCCAAAGCCTGTTTTTGCAGAGCAGCACGACGCTGTATCTCGAAAAGGGCTGCACGCTGCTGGGCGGCACCAACCGCACTGACTACCCCATTCTGCCCGGTGTTCTCCCCTGCCATAACGAGAAGGACGAGCACTACCTCGGTCTGTGGGAGGGCAACCCGCTGGACAGCTTTGCGGGTCTTATCAACGTCATCAACGCCGAGAACGTGACGATCACCGGCGAGGGCACGATTGACGCCAACGCCCAGAACGGCGACTGGTACCAGAACCCGAAGAAAAATACTATTGCCTGGCGTCCGCGCCTGTTCTTCACCAGCGGTGCCAAAAACGTCGTGCTGCACGGCGTTCAGGTCTGCAACAGCTATTCCTGGACCATCCACCCGACCTACTCCGAGAATGTGGACATCCTGAACATCCGCATCCGCAACAGCTCCACGAGCCCCAACACCGACGGCATCGACCCCGAGAGCTGCAAGAATGTCAACATCATCGGTAACCATGTGCACGTCGGTGACGACTGCATCGCGCTGAAATCCGGTAAGCTGTTCTTAGGCATGAAGCTGCATGTTCCCTGTGAGAACGTTATCATCCGCAACTGCTGCCTGAGCCGCGGCCACGGCGGCCTTGTCATCGGCAGCGAGATGAGCGGCGGCGTCAAGAACGTCACCGTGACCCAGTGCCTGATGGACCATACGGACCGGGGTCTGCGTGTCAAGACCCGCCGCGGGCGCGGCAAGTACGCCATCATCGACGGGCTGGTATTCCGTGACGTCGTTATGGATGGCGTGCTGGCGCCGTTTGTCATCAACATGTTCTATTTCTGCGACCCCGATGGCCGCAGCGACTATGTGCAGACCCACGAGGCCCTGCCTGTCGACGAGATGACCCCGACACTGGGCACGCTGGAGATGGAAAACATCACGGCCACCGACGCCCAGTACGCAGGCTGCTGGTTCAGCGGCCTGCCCGAGCACCCGATCGAGGGTGTCAAGATGCACAACGTAAAAATCAGCTTTGCGCCGGACGCTAAAGCCGGTCAGGCCGCCATGATGTGCGGCGCGGATGCCTCCTGCAAGGTGGGCGTCCATGCCGAGAACGTGCATAAAATTGAGCTGCACAACGTTGCGATCACCGGCTACGAGGGGGAGCGCCTGCAGCTGACAAACGTAGATAGCTTTGAGGAGGACTGAACCATGACCCATGAAGAGATTCTGACCACGCTGGGCCATTACGTAGACTACCTGATCGCAGGCTCCACCGCCGAGGCACCGCTCTGGAACATCGAGAAGGTCCGCAGCGGCAAGCCCAACAAGTGGAATTACATCGACGGCTGCATGATCACTGCCTGCCTGAGCCTGTACAAGACCACCGGCGACGAGAAGTTTTTGGACTTCTCCAAGAAGTTTCTGGACTACTTTGTCAAGGACAACGGCGTCATTGAGACCTACGACCCCGCCGAGTACAACCTGGACAACGTCAACCAGGGCAAAAACCTGTTTACGCTGTACGACCTGACCGGCGACCAGCGCTACCGCGACGCCATTGAGACGATCCGCGGCCAGCTGGAGACCCAGCCCCGCACGAAGGAGGGCAACTTCTGGCACAAGAAGATCTATCCCAACCAGGTCTGGCTGGACGGCACTTACATGGCCCAGCCCTTTTATATGGAGTATGAGACACGCTGCAACGGGATGCACGGCTGCATTGACAGCTACAAACAGTTCATGAACATCCAGAAGCACATGAAGGACGCCAAGACCGGCCTGTACTACCACGGCTACGACGAGAGCCGCGAGATGTACTGGGCGAACCCCGAGACCGGCTGCAGCGCCAACTTCTGGCTGCGCGCCATGGGCTGGTTCCTGGTGGCCATGGTAGACACGTTGGAGCGGATGGACAACCAACTCTACTACGAGTACCGCGCCATCATGGCAATGCTGAAGGACGCGGTGGACGCGATGATTGCCTTCCAGGATGCCGAGAGCGGCATGTTCTGGCAGGTCGTAGATAAAGCCGGGGTCGAAGGCAACTACCTTGAGACCTCCGGCAGCGCACTGTTCGCCTACGCCGTGCTCAAGGGCGTGCGTCTGGGCTACCTGCCCAAGCGCTACACGGCCTACGGTGAGAAGGCGTTCTACGGCACCTGTGACCGCCATCTGGGCGTGGGCGCGGACGGCGCTTTGCAGCTGGGCGGCATCTGTCTGGTGGCCGGTCTCGGCGGCGCGACCCGCCGCGATGGCAGTCTGGCGTACTATTTCAGCGAGCCCATCGTCGAGAACGACGCCAAGGGCGTAGGCCCGCTGCTGCTGGCCTACACGGAAATTCTGGCCGCACAAAAGCAGTAAGGAGGGCACACTATGCCGAAATTTATCGTCGGTGCCCGCCTGCACGACTACGGCAAGGGCAGCCCGGACGAGCTGTTCGGGCGCGTTTCCGCCGACGGCTTTGCCGCTGTGCAACTGGCCTATAAAAAGTGTGTGCCGTCCGTCAGGAGCTATGCGGACGTGACCGACACGCTTGTCGCCGAGACCGTCGCCGCCGAAAAGGCGCACAGCATTCAGGTGGCCGTGCTGGGAACCTACGTGGAGCTGGCCATCAACGATGAGAGCCGTTTGAAGAATGCGGCGGACTTCAAGAGCCAGCTGGCCGTCTGCAAGGCGCTGGGTGCCGGGTGCATCGGCACCGAGACGACCAGCATGGAAAAGCAGCCTGCCGGTACGACCCGCAAGGAAGCGCAGGAGCTGCTCTGCCGCAGTCTGGCGGACATTCTGCCCGCCGCCGAGGCACTGGGCGTGACCGTCGCTGTAGAGCCTGTAACCTACCACAGCATGAACTCCGCCGCCGCGACGCGGCATATTTTGGACACGATGCGCAGCCCGAACCTGAAGGTCATCTTTGACATGAGCAATCTGGTGGATGCCGGGAACGTCGGCGCGCAGGACCGCATCTGGAACGACGTGGGCGAGCTGCTGGGCAACCAGATCGTGGCCGTCCACTTCAAGGGGCAGGCCTTTGCGCCGGACGGCGGGCTGCTCCACACGAGCCTGGAGGACAGCCTGACCGACTACGCGGGCGCGTTCGCCATGCTGCGGCAGCTGCCGCAGGACGCTCTGCCCGTGCTGCGCGAGGAGGCTGTGCCAGCCCGCGCTGCCAGCGATATTGCATTTATGAGAGGATTTTTTTCATGACCGAAACGGAACGCAAAACATTGGTCGTTGACGAGAGCGGTGCGGGCGACTACCGCACGCTGACCGAGGCCGTTGCTGCCTGTGCGGCCACGCCGGACGAGCCGGTGCGGTTCTGCATCAGGCACGGCATCTACGAGGAACGGCCCTTCATTGAGCTGGCGGACTATGTCATCGAGGGCGAGTACCGCAATGCGACAGTCATCACGGCGTCTGTGGGCGGGCGTGACCCGTGGCCGGGCGAGGTCAAGACCGGCACCTTCCGCAGCGCAACGCTATTTCTGGGCGGCGGCAGGGCCGTTGTGCGCAACCTGACCGTGCAGAACAACGCCGGGGACGGCGCAAAGGTCGGTCAGGCGCTGGCCGTCTACGCCGACGCAAGCCGCGTGCTGATGGAGAATGTGAACCTCTACGGCAACCAGGACACGCTTTTTACCGCCCCCCTGCCCCTGCAGGAGCGCGAGCAGAACGGCTTCCGCGGCCCGCGGGAGAACACGCCCCGGCTGGACACCGTGCAGTACTACAAAAACTGCACGATCCGCGGCAACATCGACTTTATCTTTGGCGGTGCAAACGCTGTGTTCGACACCTGCCGCCTTGAGCCGTGGCATCACATCAGCGGCATCTGCTATATCACGGCTCCCAGCACGCCCGCAGGCAAGCCCGGCTACCTGTTTGTGAACTGCACCGTACAGGGCAGCTGTGCGCCCGGCAGCGTCTATCTGGGCCGCCCCTGGCGCGCGGACGCGGCCTGCTACTGGCTGGACTGCGCGTTGAGCGACGAGGTCTGCGCCGACGGCTGGGACAACTGGCGTGACCCCGAGAACGAAAAGACCGCCCGCTTTGGTGAGCACGGCTCCACCGGCCCCGGCAGCGCCGCCAAGCGCGCCTTTGGCAGCGTAGATGACGATAACGAAGCGAACGCTCAGCGGAAGATGTACGCGCGGGTAAAGGCGGAATTTGGCGTGGAATAAGGCATAGAAAAGGCGGCAGACCGTTTGTGGTCTGCCGCTTTTGCTTTCCTAAGCCTTCCCCTTTTACTGTGCGCTCGTCTCGCCGCCCTCGACCACGAGGCTGTCCTCATAGTCAGTGCCGTAGGTGTCAACGAGAGTGGCCTCATAGTCGGCGTGGAAGAAATTCTCCTTGCCCAAAGCCTTGATCTCGTCGTTGATGGCATTCAGCAGCGTCTCATTGCCCTTGCTGACGGCGGGGGCAATCGTGTCCTGGCTGCCCAGGGACGGGATGCCGACAGTGTAGCCGGGGTTCTGGCTGGCAAACGCGATGACCTCGGTGTTGTCGTTGGCCCAGGCCACGCCGCCGTTCTCCATCGCGCTCTTGGCCGTGGCGTAGGAGTCATACTTCTGCAGCGGGATGTCAGGGTAGTTCTGGGTCAGGTAGGTCTCTGCGGTAGTGCCGGAGATGACGATCATCTGGTCATCGGCGTTCCAGCTGTCCAGCGACGTGATGACGTTGGAGTCCGGGGAAACGACGCCCAGTGCAACGTTCATGTAGGGCAGCGCAAAATCGACCTCCTCGGCGCGCTCCGGCGTGACCGTGAAGTTGGCCAGAATGACATCGACCTTGCCGGTCTGCAGGTACTCGATGCGGTTGGCGGCCTCGGTGGAGACGTAGTTCACCTTGACGCCCAGATCCTCGGCCAGACGGTTGGCAAAGTAGATGTCATAGCCCTGATACTCGCCGTTTTCATCGACGTAGCCGAACGGGTTCTTGTCAGAGAAAACGCCGATGTTGATCGTGCCGTCCGCCTTGATTTCGTCCAGCGTGCGGTAAACAACACCGTCGGCGGATGCCGAGGTCGAGGCAGTGCCCGTGGAGGCGCTGCTGCCGCAGGCGGCCAGAGACAGGCTCAGGGGTTGCGGCCAGGGCCGCGGCGGTCAATTTGATTGCTTTTTTCATGGTGATATCCTCCTTTTTTCGTCTTTCGTGTTCCTCTATGTATTCTTTCCACAAAGGGAATCTATGGTATGCCCCGCGAAGCGGGCGCTTGCCTCCCCTAGCAGGGGAGTGGCTCGAAG
>ENA-OQMN01000011-OQMN01000011.1-human-gut-metagenome-genome-assembly--contig:-NODE-11-length-103946-cov-14.925052_pt1 | contig 103946 bp, 79 predicted proteins | sample MGYA00242765_ERZ504861 | MGnify/ENA primary metagenome ERZ504861 (study PRJEB26092, sample SAMD00036417) | human gut metagenome | host: Homo sapiens | study: EMG produced TPA metagenomics assembly of... | reverse complement strand
CCCAAGTCAGCGACTCTTTTTGTTTTGTAGGAGAAATTCAAGAACTTTTATTGTAAGAGAAACGGTGGCATATATGCAGCTGCCAATAAAAGTAAGCAGCAAAATTATTTCCTGAAAACTCAAGAGTTCACCTCCCGCATAATTTGGAGGCGACAATCAAGAGCCAATTATAGCAGAAGGGGAGAGGACTGTCAAAATAGGCTCGCCAATTCCTTAATGGCGGTTTGTTGGTACAATACCAACCAGTCAGGCTTTGCCAGACTGTGGATGATATGTATCAGGAACATAGTCAGAGGATTTAAGAAAAAGCAAGCCGTCGCGGGGGAGCCATTCCGGCAGACTGGTGGCTTTTTGTACACGGCTCCAGCCGGCGGGATTTCTCTTAGCGGGCCTTCCGGGTGTGATGCGATAAACAATGTAATGCTCGCCGTTGCAAAATTGCAAGATAGCAATTTTACCGGTAGGAAAATCAGTGTCTGTGTCTGCCAGCGAAAACTGCCACTGACATTGCGTGTCAAGTTCAGATAACTCTATGATTTGTTTGGCAAGTTTATGGGCCGTATCCTCATTGGGCTGTTTAAACCTGCCTTTGTTGTCGATGGGCAATTCGCCTTTCGCATACGCCTCATCAATTGTCGCCTGGGCGGCGGTCATGAGGGAGCGGGCCTGGAGCATGACGCGCTTTTCAACGGCTTTGTCGATATAGCCGGTCAGGGACGGGACCAAAAGCGCTGCCAATACGGCCAGGATGACCAGGACAACGATCAGTTCAACGAGGGTAAGCCCTCTTTTTTGGTTGGAATCACAGAACCGGGCCATAGCGCACGCCTCCCGCATCAGTATAAAACCGTACAAATAAAGTATAGGCACATAACGATGCTGCGTCAATTGTGGGGAATGCCAAATTCTTTATACATTATTTGTGAATAATGTGATATTATAATTCGATTTGAAAAACGCAGACGACGGCGGCAGTAAGACGTACTGCCAAAAATCCTGCCCCAAATTTGTCGATTATGCCAAACGAATAAAGTTGCAATCCGATTTGACTTTTTGTATACTATACCTATATATATTATACAAAATAATCGGAAATATTATAAAAATTTTGGTTGGAAAGCGGGCCGGGTGTTGAAAAAGATTAGGATACAGCGGGTGAGCATCTTTGATATTGTCGCCACGCTGGTGTTGGCGGTGGTGCTCGTCGCGTTCGCGGTGCAGGGCACGGGGGAGTTGGCTCAAATGCAGACCGCCACGGACGATTACATCCAGTGCGAGACACTGGCCCGGCAGCTGCAAAGCGGGTCGGACTACCTGATCGAGCAGGTGCGGATGTACACCGCCACCGGTCAGCGGGAGTACATGGACAACTACTTTGAGGAGCTGAACACGACCCGCCGCCGCGAGAACGCTTTAGAGTATTTTGCAGAGCATTACGGCGACACCGATGCTTTCACGCTGCTGAAATCCGCCATGACAACGTCGCAAAATCTGAGCTATACGGATCGGTATGCCATGCGGCTTGTGGCGCAGGCCACGCTGGCGGACGAGTCGAGCTGGCCGACGGAAATCCGGTCTGTCTCGCTGCATGACAGTGACATAACGATGGCAGACAGCGAGAAAATGCGCAAGGCACAGCAGTTGGTTTGCAACGACCAATATCAAAATATGCGCGATGATGTGAACGAAAAAATCACCGAGAGCATGGACAGCCTGACCGCACTGACACGCAGCCGTCAGAGCGGAGCGGAGGCCGTTTTCACCGGCGTGTACCGTAAAATTGAGCTGTGCGCGGCGCTGCTGGTACTGCTCATGCTGGAAATCTGCATGATAACGCGCCATTTGGTGGTAAAACCGCTGATGGACTACGGTCAGAGCATCCGGCGCGGGGAGATCTTCCCGGTGGTGGGCGCGGCAGAATTGCAGGACCTGGCACTGACCTACAACGAAGTCTACCGCGAAAACCAGGAGACGCAGAAGATCATCCGCCACGAGGCCGAGCACGACGCGCTGACCGGCGCACTGAACCGCGGTTCGTTTGAAAAGATCCTGAATATCTATAAGAACGGCGAGAAGCCGTTTGCAATGATTATCTGTGACATTGACATTTTTAAACATGTCAACGACACTTACGGACATGCGGTGGGTGACGAGATCCTGAAAAAGGTCGCAAACCTCTTGCAAACGACCTTCCGCAGCGTCGACTATGTCTGCCGCATCGGCGGTGACGAGTTCGCCGTTATCATGGTGGATGTGAATCAGGAATTGAGTTATACCATACGTGAGAAAATCACGGTGATCAACAAACAGCTGTACTGTCCGACGGACGACCTGCCGGCCGTCTCGCTGAGCGTGGGCGTGGCCTTTACGGATCGCGCAAACCCCGGCGAGAGCATCTTCAAGGATGCTGACAAGGCGCTGTACCGTGTCAAGCAGAACGGCAAGCACGGCTGCGGCTTCTATTAAGTGCGCACGGATTTTGCGCAGCTGCGCCGTCTGCCGGACCTGCTTTTTCCGCGGCGCTGTCCGTTTTGCGGGTCATTGCTGGGGCCGGACGCACTGCAGGGCACGGTTTGCCCGGCCTGCGTGCCCGAGGAAATGCACTTACAGCACATTCCGGCGCGTCTGCCGGAGGGCGAACACGATTTTTACGCCGTGCGGGAGGCTGCCGCGGCGTATTATTACGAGGATATTGTACGTACAGCCGTTTTGCGCTGCAAGCGGGGCGGCTGCTTTTGGTATGCCCGGGAGCTGGCGGACCGTGTGGCCGTGCTGGTGTTTGGCGCACTGCCGGCCAAACAGCCCGGGAAAATGCCGCAGTATGCGGGTGTGACCGCGCTGCCGCTGTATAGCTGCATTGTGCCGGTGCCGCCCCGCCAGCCGCTGCCCGGTATGCCGGGTCTGCCGCTGCTGCTGGCGCGCCGGTTGGGCGCGGTGCTGGGGGTCCCGGTGGAGACACCGCTGTACATCAAGCGCCGGGGCCGCCCGCAGAAGGAGCTTACCCGCGAGCAGCGCCTGCAAAACGCCAGGGGCGCGTTTGGCTGCCGCCCCGGCACAGACCTGACCGGCAGGCGGGTGCTGCTGATCGACGACATTATCACAACCGGCGCGACGGCATCGGCGTGTGCGCTGGCACTTTTGGAGGCCGGTGCGGTGGAGGTGACCGCTGTGGCGATTGCCGCGGCGGAGGAGCTGCCCAAGAGCCGGAAAAAGCCACCTGAGACAAAACCATAAAAAGACCGAAGCGGTGTGCCCGGAAATCATGGGCGTACCGCTTCGGTCTTTTTCATAGATTATACGAGCTTATACGGGGCATCTCCGCACCATCCGGTATGCCGTGCCTGCCCCGCCCAAAGCCAGCCCTGCCAAAAATAGGGTGAAAAATTTGGCGGTTTTGCCACGCGCATAAAATCTGAACATCCTGTATAATAAAGACATGGATCGATTTTCTGCTGTAAAAAGGAGAAACCGCGATGACAAAGCAAAAATATATCATGGCGCTGGACGCGGGCACCACGTCCAACCGCTGCATCCTTTTTAACGCCCGGGGCGAGATGTGCAGCGTCGCGCAAAAGGAGTTCACCCAGTATTTCCCCAAGCCCGGCTGGGTCGAGCATGACGCCAACGAGATCTGGACGACCCAGCTCGGCGTGGCGCTGTCGGCCATGAACGAGGTCGGCGCGTCGGCGGAGGACATTGCCGCCATCGGCATCACGAACCAGCGCGAGACGACCATCGTCTGGGACCGTGACACCGGCGAGCCGGTCTACCACGCCATTGTCTGGCAGTGCCGCCGCACAAGCGAGTACTGCGACGAGCTGAAGGCCCGCGGCCTGACCGACCTGATCCGGCAAAAGACCGGGCTGGTCATCGACGCCTACTTCTCGGCCACAAAGCTCAAGTGGATCTTGGACAACGTGCCCGGCGTGCGCGCGCGTGCCGAGCGCGGCGACCTGCTGTTCGGCACGGTGGAGACGTGGCTCATCTGGAAGCTGACCTGCGGCAAGATCCACGTGACCGACTACTCCAACGCCAGCCGGACGATGATGTTCAACATCCACACGCTGGACTGGGACGACGAGATACTGAAAATTCTCGATATACCGCGCTGTATGCTGCCGCGTCCCGTGCCCAACAGCGAGTTCTACGAGTACGCCGACCCGATGCACTTCGGCGGCGAGATCAAGATCGCGGGGGCGGCGGGCGACCAGCAGGCCGCGCTGTTCGGCCAGACCTGCTTTACCAGGGGCGAGGCCAAAAGCACCTTCGGCACGGGCGGCTTTCTGCTGATGAACACCGGCGAGAAGCCGGTATTCTCCCAAAACGGGCTGGTCACCACCGTGGCGTGGGGGCTGGATGGAAAGGTAAATTACGCGCTGGAAGGTTCGATTTTTGTAGCGGGCGCAGCTATCCAGTGGCTGCGGGACGAGCTGCATCTGCTGGAGGACGCCCGCGACAGCGAGTACATGGCGCAGAAGGTCAGGGACACGAACGGCTGCTACGTCGTGCCTGCGTTCACCGGTCTGGGTGCGCCGCACTGGGACCAGTACGCCCGCGGCACCATCGTGGGCCTGACCCGCGGCGTGAACAAGAACCACATCATCCGCGCGACGCTGGACAGCCTGTGCTACCAGATCAACGATGTGCTGGCCGCCATGCAGGCGGATTCCGGCATTGACCTGACGGCGCTCAAGGTGGACGGCGGCGCTTGCGCGAACAATTACTTACTGCAGACGATGGCGGACATCAGCAACCTGCCGGTCAAGCGTCCCTGCTGCGTGGAAACGACGGCGCTGGGCGCGGCGTATCTGGCCGGGCTGGCCGTCGGCTATTGGAGCAGCACCGAGGACGTGCTGCAAAACTGGTCGGTGGACCGTGAGTTTATGCCGGGCATCCCCGACGACGAGCGCACCAGACGACTGAAGGGCTGGAATAAGGCGGTGCGGTGCAGCTACGGCTGGGCGAAGGAGGATTGACCCCCAAAAGCCTTCCCCTGCGGAAAAGCCGCTCTGCCTTGCCAACCGGCGGCAGCGGCAAGGCCCCGGGCGGATATGGAATCCGCCCCTACGCTGTAGGGGTCGATGCCCGCATCGGCCCGGAGGGCTTCCGCCACAGCACATGCCCTGCAAACAAACAACACGAGGTATCAATATGTACGACATCATCATTATCGGCGCGGGCGTGTCCGGGTGCGCCTGTGCGCGGGAGCTTTCGCGGTATGACGCGAAAATTCTTGTAGTAGAGAAGGAGGAGGACGTCTGCTGCGGCACGTCCAAGGCCAACAGCGCCATTGTCCACGCCGGGTACGACGCGGCCCACGGCAGCCTGATGGCCAAGCTCAACGTCGAGGGCAGCCGCCGGATGCCGGCCCTTGCGAAGGAGCTGGATTTTGCCTACGACCGGTGCGGCAGCCTTGTCGTCTGCCTGAGCGACGAGGACCGCCCGGCGCTGCAAAAGCTCTATGAAAACGGCATCGCCAACGGCGTGGAGGGGCTGCGCATCATAGAACGGGACGAGCTGGTGGGAATGGAGCCGAACATCTCGGACGCCGCCGTCGCCGCACTGTGGGCGCCCACGGGCGGCATCGTCTGCCCGTTCGGCCTGACGTTTGCGTTGGCGGAGAACGCCGCCAAAAACGGTGTGCAGTTTCGGTTTGACACCAAAGTTACGGGCCTGCACCCGCTGGACGGCGGCGGAACCGGGTGGGCCGTCGAGACCGACCACGGCACGCTGGAAACACGCTGCATCGTCAATGCGGCGGGCGTATACGCCGACACGCTGCACAATATGGCCGACGCGGCGCACCCCATGACCATCACGGCCCGGCGGGGAGATTACTTCCTGCTTGACCACGCGGCGGGGCAGCATGTGCGGCACACGGTATTCCAGCTGCCGGGCAAATACGGCAAGGGCGTGCTGGTAACGCCCACGGTGCACGGCAATCTGCTGGTCGGGCCGACGGCCATCGACGTGGACGACAAGGAGGCCACGGCCACGACGGCGGCGGGCCTGGACGAGGTGCGGGAAAAATCCGGCCTCGCGGTCAAGGACATTCCGCTGCGCCAGACCATCACGAGCTTCGCGGGTCTGCGCGCCCACGAGATGCGGCACGACTTCTTCATCGGCGAGATCGCGCCCGGCTTTGTGGACTGCGCGGCCATCGAGTCGCCCGGCCTGTCCAGCGCCCCGGCCATCGGTGCGATGGTCGCGGACATCGTGCGCGGCAGTCTGCACTTACACAATAAGCCCGATTTTGACCCGACGCGCAGGGGCATTCTGGACCCCAAAGCGCTGGATCTTGCAGCGCGGGCGGAGCTTATCCGGCAAAACCCGGCCTACGGGCAGATTATATGCCGGTGCGAGAGCGTGACCGAGGGCGAGATCGTGGATGCCATCCACCGTGTGCCGGGTGCGCGCAGTCTGGACGGCGTAAAGCGGCGCACCCGCGCGGGCATGGGCCGCTGCCAGGCGGGCTTCTGCAGCCCGCGCGTCATGGAGATCCTGGCGCGGGAGCTGGGCGTGCCGCAGAGCGAGATCACCAAGTCCGGCGGTGCGTCCAAAATCATCGTCGGCACGAACAAGGATAGCCTGTGAAAGGGGGCGTCTGCCATGAAAAACGTTGATCTGGTCATTATCGGCGGCGGCCCGGCGGGGCTGGCCGCGGCGGCGGCCGCACGCAAAAGCGGCGTGCAGGACATCCTGATCCTGGAGCGCGACAGCGAGCTGGGCGGCATCCTGAACCAGTGCATCCACAATGGCTTCGGCCTGCATACCTTTAAAGAGGAGCTGACCGGCCCCGAGTACGCGGCACGGTTTGTGACGCAGGTACGCGAATTGGGAATTGAATACAAGCTCAACACGATGGTGCTGGATCTGGCGGCGGACAAGACCGTCACCGCCATGAACAAGACCGACGGACTGTTTCAGCTGCACCCCAAGGCGGTCATTCTGGCCATGGGCTGCCGTGAGCGCCCGCGCGGCGCGCTGAACATTCCGGGCTACCGGCCCGCGGGCATCTTCACCGCGGGCACGGCGCAGCGGCTCGTCAACATGGAGGGCTGCCTGCCCGGGCGGCGGGTCGTGATTCTGGGCAGCGGCGACATCGGCCTTATCATGGCACGCCGCATGACGCTGGAGGGGGCAAAGGTGCTCTGCGTGGCGGAGCTGATGCCGTACTCCGGCGGCTTAAAGCGCAATATTGTGCAGTGCCTCGATGATTTTGGCATTCCGCTGAAATTGAGCCACACGGTAGTGGACATTCAGGGCAAGGAGCGCGTGACCGGCATCACGCTGGCGCGGGTCGAAAACGGAAAACCCGTCCCCGGCACCGAGGAGCGCTACGACTGCGACACGCTGCTGCTTTCCTGCGGGCTGCTGCCCGAAAACGAGCTGAGCCGCGCCGCGGGCGTGGCGCTGAACCCCGTTACCGGCGGCCCGGCGGTCAATGAGAGCCTGGAAACGAACCTGCCCGGCGTCTTTGCCGCGGGCAACGTGCTGCATGTGCACGACCTAGTGGATTATGTGTCGGAGGAGGCCGCGGCGGCAGGTGAGCACGCGGCGGCATACATTGCGGGCGGCGGGGCCGCGGCGGGCCGCACCCTGCCCGTGCGGTGCGAAAACGGCGTGCGCTACACCGTGCCGACCACCATCCGCCCCGACTGCGCGGGGGATACCGTGACGCTGCGGTTCCGCGTGGGCGGCGTGTACAAAAATAAAAAAATCGCGGTGTACCGCGGTACGGACTGCATCTACAGCCGCAAGCGGCCCGTGCTGGCCCCCGGTGAGATGGAGACTGTGCGGCTGAAGGCCGAGCTTTTGCGCGGCCCGGGCGACGCCGTGACGGTAACGTTGGAGGAGGGCTGACGATGGAAAAACGTGAACTGATCTGCATCGGCTGCCCGATGGGCTGCCCGTTGACTGTGACGCTGGACGGCGGCGCGGTGGTCACCGTACAGGGCAACACCTGCCCGCGCGGCGACGCCTACGCCCGCAGGGAGGTCACCGCCCCGACGCGCATTGTGACCACAACGGTGCGCGTGACCGGCGGCATCCTGCCCGCCGTGAGCTGCAAGACCCGCAGCGACATCCCGAGGGAGAAAATTTTTGACGTTGTCCGCGCGCTGAAAAGCGTCGTGGTGCCCGCCCCCGTACACATCGGTCAGGTCCTGCTGCCCGATGCAGCCGGGACCGGCGTGGATGTGGTGGCGACGAAGGACGTAGCCGAGGTGTAGATCCACCCTGTTATGAAAATAACTTTCCCGAAAAAGTTAAATTTTCAAAGGAATTTGGGCAAAAATCAATGGTATGTTTGAATATTGCACAAAGAAACCGTCGGTTTTTCGGCTTTTTGACAATTTTGCTAAAATCACTTTCTTTTTTATGAAGAATATGTTAATATGAGATTAACAAAGTGTCGCGGCTGCGGAACCAGACGGCCCGGCACTGAGTTGGGAGAGACCCACTCACAATTTTTGGAGGAATGCTTTTATGATGAAGTATCTGCAGAAGCTCGGTAAAGCTTTAATGCTTCCCGTAGCTGCTCTGCCCGTCTGTGGTATCCTGATGGGCATTGGTTACGCTCTGGCTCCCGCTGTTATGGGTGCCGAAGGCCCGACCTCCGGTGCCGCTTACACCGTAGGTTTCCTGCTGATCAAGGCCGGCGGTGCCTTGATCGACAACATGGCTTGGCTGTTCGCCATCGGCGCTGCCGTCGGTCTGTCTGATGACCATGACGGTACCGCAGGTCTGGCAGGTCTTGTCAGCTTCCTGATGATGCAGCAGCTGCTCAGCCCCGGCGTTGTCGGCGCTGTCCGCACGCTGGAGGAAGGCACCGTCGATTACATTGCTTTCAGCAAGATCGCCGGCAACTCCTTCATCGGCATCCTGGCCGCCGTCATCGGTGCTGCCTGCTACAACAAGTTCAAGAATACCCAGCTGCCTGACTGGCTGGCGTTCTTCAGCGGCAAGCGCAGCGTTGCTATCGTGACCGCCGTTGTTTCCATCGTGGTTTCCGTTGTCCTGCTGTTCGTCTGGCCCATCATCTTCGGCGTTCTGGTTGCCCTCGGCAACGGCATTGCCAAGATGAGCGGCATCGGCGCCGGCATCTACGCTTTCCTGAACCGTCTGCTGATCCCCACCGGTCTGCATCACGCCCTGAACAACGTGTTCTGGTTTGACACCATCGGTCTGGGTGATCTGAAGCACTTCTGGGCTGGCGATGTCACCGGTCAGAATGGTGTTAATTGGGACCTCGGCATGTACATGTCCGGCTTCTTCCCCTGCATGATGTTCGGTATCCCCGGTGCTGCTCTGGCTATGGTCCAGACTGCCAAGAACAAGAAGGCTGCTATCGGCCTGGTTGTTTCCGCTGCTATCTGCGCCTTCGTCTGCGGCGTTACCGAGCCGTTCGAGTTCGGCTTCATGTTCCTCTGCTTCCCCCTGTATGTTGTCTATGCTGCTCTGTACGGCATCTTCACCATCATCACCTACTACGTAGGCTTCCGTGCAGGCTTCTGCTTCTCCGCCGGTGCTACCGACCTGATCTTCTCCGCCAGCCTGCCCGCTGCTAACAATACCTGGATGATCATCCCTCTGGGCATCGCCGCTTTCGTTGTCTTCTACCTGGTGTTCAAGTTCGCTATCGTCAAGTTCGACCTGAAGACCCCCGGCCGTGAGGACGAGGACGCCGAGGCTGCTGAGGCCAACATCACCCTCGCCAACAACGACTTCACCGCCATCGCTGCCGGTGTCCTGGCTGCTGTCGGCGGCAAGGGCAACGTTGCCAACGTTGACTACTGCGCGACCCGTCTGCGCTTCGAGATCAAGGATCACACCGCTGTTGACGAGAAGGCTGTCAAGAAGGCTGGCGCTGCCGGTGTCATCCGCCCCAGCAAGACCGCTTGCCAGGTCGTCATCGGACCCAAGGTTCAGTTCGTCTACGATGAGCTGAAGAAGATGCTGTAAAAACAGGCATCATCGGATAAAGGTCTGGTTCCCTTTATCAACTCCGCCGCGGGCGGGCGATCAGCCCGTCCGCGGCTTTTTCTGTGATTTGCTGCAAAAACGATACAAAATCTTGGTACAAATCATGTAAACCGGTCATAGTATCCCGCCCCATGGCGTGGTATAATGAAAAATAGGAAAACTGGGGCAACGCACCCCGAAAAGATCAGGAGGTATTTTCTTATGAAGATCATCCGTGCAAAAGATTACTACGACATGTCCCGCAAGGCCGCCAACATCATCTCGGCCCAGGTCATCATGAAGCCCAACTGCGTGCTGGGCCTGGCCACCGGCGGTACGCCCGTGGGCACCTACAAGCAGCTGGTCGAGTGGTACAACAAGGGCGACATCGACTTCTCCGAGGTCACGACGGTCAACCTGGACGAGTACCGCGGCCTGCCCAAGGAGCACCCCGAGAGCTACTGGAGCTTCATGCACCGCAACCTGTTTGACCATGTCAACATCCGTCCCGAGGCCATCAACCTGCCGGACGGCACCAACATGGACGCCGACGCCGAGTGCGCCCGCTATGACGCGGTCATTCACAATGTGGGCGGCATTGACCTGCAGCTGCTGGGCATTGGCAATGACGGCCACATCGGCTTCAATGAGCCGAACGAGGCATTCGAGCTGGGCACCCACTGCGTTGACCTGAAGGAGGAAACCATCGAGGCCAACAAGCGCTTCTTCGACGGCAACGCCGACCTGGTCCCCAAGCAGGCCTACACCATGGGCATCAAGACGATCATGCAGGCCCGCAAGGTCCTGATGGTCGCCAACGGCAAGGGCAAGGCCGACATCGTGAAAAAGGCGTTCTTCGGCCCCGTCACGCCGGAGGTCCCCGCCAGCATCCTGCAGATGCACCCCGACTTCATTCTGGTCGGCGACGAGGAAGCCCTGAGCGAGATCTGATTTGCGGAGGAACACTGCAATGATTATCAAAAATGCAAAAATCTACAGCGACGGCTGCCGCTTTGTGGAAAAGGACCTCATCATCCGCGATGGCCGCATCGTCTTTGGCGCGGCCCCGCAGGAGGGCGAGGAAGTCATTGACGCGGGCGGTGCCTATGCGCTGCCGGGTCTGGTGGACATCCATTTCCACGGCGCAGTCGGCCACGATTTCTGCGACGCCGACGAGGCCGGCCTGCAGGCCATCGCTGATTTTGAGGCGAGCAAGGGCGTGCTGGCCATCTGCCCCGCAACCATGACGTTCAGCGAGGAGATCCTGAACGGCATCATGGACGTGGCCGCGGCCCACAAGAACGAGCGCGGCGCGGATCTGGTCGGCATCAACATGGAGGGGCCGTACATCAGCCCCAAGAAGGTTGGCGCGCAGAACCCGAAGTACGTCATGGCCGCCGACGCGGGCATGTTCCGCCGCCTGCAGGCGCGCAGCGGCGGGCTGATCAAATTGGTTGACGTCGCCCCCGAGGAGCCGGGCAATCTGGATTTCATCAGGGAATGCCGCGATGAGGTGCGCATTTCGATTGCCCACACCTGCACCGACTACGACACGGCCAAGGCCGCGTTTGCCGCAGGTGCATCCCACATGACCCACCTGTACAACGCGATGCCGGGCATCACCCACCGTGAGCCGGGGCCGATCATTGCCGCGCTGGAGGATGGTGCCGAGGTCGAGCTGATCACCGACAATGTCCACATTCACCCGGCGATGGTGCGGTTCACCTTCAACACCTTCGGGGCGGATCGTGTGATTTTGATTGCGGACAGCATGATGGCCTGCGGTCTGCCTGACGGCCAGTACAGTCTGGGCGGCCAGGCCGTCACGGTGCGCGGACCACGCGCGACGCTGACCGAGCAGCCCGGCACGATTGCGGGCAGCGCGACCTGTCTGTTTGACTGCATGAAGCGTGCGGTCATCGACATGGGCGTGCCCCTTGAGAGTGCCGTCCGCGCCGCGACCCTGAACCCCGCCCGCAGCATCGGCATTGATGCCGATTACGGCAGTCTCGACGCAGGCCGCTACGGCAACGTCGTGCTGGTCGATGATAAGCTGGATATTTTGAAGGTTGTGCGGCACGGAGAGGTTATCGGCTAAAGGATTAGCGGCAGCCTCCCGGGAGGTCCTACTTTCTTTTGTGACCAAAAGAAAGTAGCAAAGAAAAGTCCCGCTGTTGCGGATGCAGCGGACCCCGCCTTAGGGGCTGCACGCCCCTAAGAACCCCAAAAAGGAAGTCGGAAGGGCCGATGGCTAAACGGACGCAGTATTACTGTCCGTTCTTAACGCCATCGGCCCTTCCTCCACTTTTGAGTCGGGAGTTCCCCCGAACCCCCGCAGGGGGGAGGTGGAGGCCCCCTTGTCAAAGGGGGCTGGCCGCGTTAGCGGACTGGGGGATTCCGACGGGCTGTGCGTGGCCGCCCATTCCCGGGCAACCTCCGCACGCGAAAAGGGGCCGGGCTGCCGCCCTCCCTCGCCCCTCTCGTCCACAAGCCGTTTACGGCAGTCTGTAGGGGCCGGGCATGCCCGGCCCGCAGCCTTGCCATTACCACCCCTTTTATCCTTTGCATCGTAGGGAGGGGTCTTGACCGCTTGACGGCGCACAACGAGCGCCGTCAGCCAGCAAAGCTGGCCCGCTCATGCGGTTGTTTGCCCTGCAGGGGCAAACATTGTTCGCTCCCCGATTTCGCTCCGCTCAACCGTGGGCCCACGCTCACAACCCCGCACCTCCGCGGGGCGTCGGGGACGCCGCCCCCTACAACACAATCCGCAGGGCTTCTCATTACCGCAAACGTCCGCGGCGGCCTGGGGGCAGGCCGCCCTACATCCCACTTTACCACATTCCGTGGGGCGGGCCTTCGTCCGCAACCCATTCACACCACCCTGTAGGGGCCGGGCATGCCCGGCCCTCCACCTCGCCATTACCACCTCTTTTATCCTTTGCATCGTAGGGAGGCAAGCCACAGGGCCTTTGCATAACCGCCCTGCCCCTTCAAGCACAAAAATAACCTGCCCGCGACCTTTCGCAGGCAGGCTACTTTTTTGTTTTAAATTCTTTTCGGTTCCTTTTCTTCTAAGAAAAGGAACTGATCCCCGTCTTGTAAAAATTACTTCCGGTCAATCGCCACAACTACGCCGGCCAGCGCCAGCAGGGCCAGCAGGTTCGGCACGGCCATCAGGCCGTTGAACAGGTCGGCCAGCGCCCAGACCAGATCGACCTTCAGGGTCGAGCCGACCAGAATGAATGCAACTACAATAATGCTGTACACCGGCAGCAGCTTCTCGCCGAACAGCGCTTTGAAGTTCGACTGGCCGAAGAAATACCAGCCGATGATCGTCGAAAACGCGAAAAAGAACATGCACACCGCGATGAAGATCGGCCCAAAGCCGCCGAACGCCTGGCTGAAGGCGGCCTGGGTCAGCGACGTGCCGGTCATGCCCTGCGGGATCAGGCCGGACGTGATCAGCACCAGGCCGGTCAGCGTCAGCACAACGAACGTGTCAACGAACACGCCCAGGATCGCCACAGCGCCCTGATCCTGCGGGCGCTCGACCTTGGCCAGCGCGTGGGCGTGGGGCGTCGAGCCAAGGCCCGCCTCGTTGGAGAACAGGCCGCGGGCCACGCCGAAACGCATGGACTGCTGCACGGTCACGCCTGCAATGCCGCCCGCCATGGCCTGCGGCTCAAACGCCAGCACAAACACCTGCGCCAGTGCGCCGGGCAGCGCCTTGGCGTTGATGACCAGAATGACGATGCAGCCCAGAATGTAAAATGCCGCCATGATCGGCACAACTTTTTCCGTTACAGCGGCAATTCTCTGCACGCCGCCCAGGAAGATGAACGCCGCAATGGCCGCCACCACGACGCCCACCGCCAGCCGGTTCAGGCCAAAGGCGTTGTGGAACGCATCACCGATAGAGTTGGACTGCACCATGTTGCCCATGAAGCCCAGCGCCAGAATGATGAGCACCGAGAACACCGTGGCCAGCACCTTGCCGACCTTGCCCTTGAACGCGGCGCGGATATAGTACGCCGGGCCGCCCGTGACATGGCCGTTCACCGTGGTCTTGTAGTGCTGCGCCAGCACGGCCTCGGCGTAAATGGTCGCCATGCCGAAAAACGCCGACACCCAGGTCCAGAACAGTGCGCCCGGGCCGCCGCTGACCAGCGCCGTGGCACAGCCCGTGATGTTGCCGGTGCCGACCTGCGCCGCAATGGCCGTCGTCAGCGCCTGAAAGCTGCTCATGCCCTCGGCGTCCGCCTTTTTGCCGCGCAGCGTAAAGCCGCCGAACACACGGCGGAAGCCCTCGCCAAAGCGGCGCACCTGCACGCCGCGCAGCCGCACGGTAAAGTACACGCCCGTGCCGACCAACAAAAACAGCAGCAGCGAGTTCCACAGAACATCGCTGAACTGCTCAATAAACGTAGTAAATGCCGCCATACTGACCCCCATAACTTTTACATCCAAAATCCCCGCCGCAATGCGGGCGACTTATTTACTATACTATGAATTTGAAGTAAAGTCAAGTGTATTTGTGTGGCGCACACGCTGGCGGCTGTGTCCGGTAAACGGGTGCTTGCGGGAAGCCTGCGGGCCGGGCATGCCCGGCCCCTACAGGCAATCCAAACTTCGCCGCAAAAAAATTCAAAAGACCCCGCCCGTGTCACAACTCGGACACAACCGGGTGGTATGATGGCGAAAACGGAACCGGAAAGGAGACAAACCATGAGAAAACTCGTCCTTCTGCTGGCCGCCGCGCTGGCCCTGACCGCCTGCACCGCCGCACCCGAGGTATCGTCCCCCGCCGAAGCTGCCCCGCCCGCCGAGACCGCAGCCATCGGCGAGGCTGCGGCGGCGTTCCCGGTGGGGACGCTGCAAATGGCCATCCCGGAGGTGATGGACACAGGCGCCGCCTCCGTCGAGATCACGTTCACGGGCCTTGAGACAGAGCCGATTTTGAAGCTCGACTACGCGGTGGGGGTGCAGACAAAGCTCTGCGACATCGACCTGTCGCGGCAGATCCCGGTAGCCATCATGCAGCACGGGGACACGGTGGAATACTTTTGGGACTCCGAGGGCGGCACCGTGTTTGCCCACACGGCCATCCGCCCCGACGGCAGCGTTGAGGAGCAGACCATCCCGGAAAAATTTTACCCCAACTTCTACGACGAGTACGCGGCGTATGACATTTGGGGCACGACCTGCAAGCGGCTGGACTGGCAGACCGGCAAGCTGACCACCGCGTCGCTGCCGTTTGTGCAGCTGGACGGCACCTGCGGTGCGATTGGCAGTAAGGTGCTGCTGACCCGCGTTGTATCCGATACGCCGCTGCCGGAGGGCGAGGGCAACGAGGAAATGCGGGACGCCGTGCTGCAAAACTCGCTGCGGGAGTATGACCTCTACGACCCGGCGACGAACACGATTGAAAAGGTGTTCGACGAGCCGTACTACCCCGAGGAGCACAACGAGCTGAGATCCTATCTGGGCTACTGCGGCGACAAGCTGTATTTTGGGGTCACCTACACGGACAGTGCGGCCTCGTTCAGCACGCGGAACACGCTGGTCAGCTATGACCGCACCGCGGGCACCTGGCAGGAGGAATGCAGCGCCGACTCCAAGGGCGGGGAGTACAGCAATTTCTGGCCGCTTTTGCAGGACGGCCAGCTCAGGCTGGTGGTGCTGTGGCGGGGAACGGACACCCTGACGCTTTACAGCATCGACAACGGCGCGCGGTACGAGGTCCCCTATGAGGAGGCCGGGTCCGATGCCACCGGGAACAGGAATTTCCCGATAGCCCTGACCGACGATGGCCGCATTTTGGTGACGGACGGGTACATTGACCGCAGCGGCGTGGCCGCCAGCCGGTATGCGCTGATCGATTTGGGCGCGTATCTGGCGGGAAGCCGGGAGTATACCGCGGTGGAGATGTGGACGGAGTGAAGCGGTAAAATGCGGACCGCCGGTTATGGGCAATTTGTAGGGAGCGGTCTTGACCGCTCCGGGGACCATGCGTGCGGGCACGCACCGTCCCACACACCTCCGCACGTAGAGGCCGGGCGTGCCCGGCCCCTACAACTCGACAAAACCAAAACGAGCCGCCCCAATCGTTGGGACGGCTCGTTTTTATGCGAATAAATTACTTATTCTTCTTGCTGGCGGCCTTCATGCGCAGGTCGTGATCCAGGATGCGCTTGCGGATGCGCAGGTTCTCGGGGGTGACTTCCAGCAGCTCGTCGGGCGCCAGGAACTCAAGGCAGCCCTCGAGGCTGAACTTGGAGACAGGCACCAGACGCAGGGCGTCGTCGCTGCCGGAGGCGCGGGTGTTGGTCAGGTGCTTCGTCTTGCAGACGTTGACCGTGATGTCCTCGCCCGTCGGGGTATAGCCGACGACCTCACCGGCGTAGACCTTCTCGCCTGCGTTGACGATCAGGGTGCCGCGCTGCTGGGCGTTGAACAGGCCGTAGGTGACGGCGTCGCCGGTATCAAAGCTGATGAGGGAGCCGGTGGAGCGGGTCTGGATGTCGCCGCACCATTCCTCGTAGCCGTCGAAGATCGTGTTCATGATGCCCTCGCCGTGGGTGTCGGTCAGGAACTGGCTGCGATAGCCGAACAGGCCGCGGCTGGGCATACGGAACTCGATGCGGGAGCGGCTGTTCATCATCTGCATGTTCATCAGGATGGCCTTGCGGGCGCCCAGAGCGGTCATGACGTTGCCCTGATAGGTCTCGGGCACGTCGACGACAACGCGCTCCATGGGCTCCATGACCTTGCCGTTCTCCTCGTGGGTCAGAACGTGCGGGGGGCTGACCTGCAGCTCATAGCCCTCGCGGCGCATCGTCTCGATGAGGATGGACAGGTGCATCTCGCCGCGGCCCATGACGCGGAAGGAGTCGTTCGTGGCGGAATCCTCGACCTTCAGGGCGACGTCCTTCAGCAGCTCGCGCATCAGGCGGTCACGGATCTGGCGGGAGGTGACGTACTTGCCCTCCTTGCCGGCAAACGGGGAATCATTGACCGAGAAGGTCATTTCCACCGTAGGATCGTTGATCTTGACGAAGGGCAGGGGCTGCACCTTGCTGGGGTCGCAGATCGTGTTGCCGATGGAAATATCGGGCAGACCCGCAAACGCGACGATGTCGCCGGCCTGGGCGCTCTCGATCGGCTCACGGCCATTGGCCTTGAAGTCGAACAGCTTGGTGATGCGGCCACTCATGTGTACGTCGGGGTTGTGCCAGTCACAGACCTGAATCGGGCTGCCGACCTTGATGACGCCGTTCTGCACGCGGCCAACGCCCATGCGGCCCACGAAGTCGTTGTAGTCAACGCTGGAGACCAGCATCTGCAGCGGCTCGTCGGGCTCGCCCTCCGGCGGCTGCACATATTTCAGGATAGTGTCAAACAGGGGCTTCAGGTCCGTGCCGGAGGCAGGGTCGGTCCAGTCGTAGCTGGCCGTGCCGTTGCGCCCGGAGCAGAACACCATCGGGCTGTCCAGCTGCTCATCGGTAGCGCCCAGGTCCATCAGCAGCTCCAAAATCTCGTCGATGACCTCGGCAATGCGGGCATCGGGACGGTCGATCTTGTTGACGGCGATGACCAGAGACAGGTTCTGCTGCAGAGCCTTCTGCAGAACAAAACGGGTCTGAGGCATGCAGCCCTCGGCTGCATCGACCAGCAGCAGAACGCCGTTGACCATCTTCAGCACGCGCTCGACCTCGCCGCCGAAGTCGGCGTGGCCCGGGGTGTCGACGATGTTGATCTTGACGCCGTTGTACTCGCAGGAGCAGTTCTTGGCCAGAATCGTGATGCCGCGCTCACGCTCGATGTCGCCGGAGTCCATGACGCGCTCGGCCACCTGCTGGTTGGCACGGAAAGCACCGGACTGCTTCAGCATCTGGTCGACCAGGGTGGTCTTGCCGTGGTCGACGTGCGCGATGATCGCGACGTTGCGGAGATTTTCCTGAATCATATACGTTCCCTCTCAAATTGAAAATGCCGATATACTGATATTTGCAGGGGCAAAGCCCCAATATCCACATACTATCTTATAATACGCTATAATGTGGTATTTGTCAAGAATCGCAAAACGCAAAAATGTGTGCTATAATATGGATTATTATAGTGATATTTTACACTAATTAAACAGACCGCCAGACTTGCCTCCCTCTGCGAGACAGACTCCCCCCGATACGGGGGAGGTGGCGCTTGCGCCAGAGGGGGAGCGGTGGCCCGGAGGGAGAGAACCCTGCCATTGCCCCAAGCTACAGACGATGGCGAAGCTCTCTCCCCCAGCTGCTGCGGCGGCAGCCCCCTCGCAGAGGGGGCCAAGGAGATAGAGGGGAGAACCACTATGGCAAACAACACGGTACGCCACATCAACATCATCGGCCACCAGAACCCGGACACGGACTCGATCTGCTCCGCGCTGGCGTATGCCTGGCTGAAAAACCGCGGCAGCCTGACCGGCCTGTATGAGGCCCGCCGTGCCGGACATGTGAACCGGGAAACGCGGTTCGTTCTGCAGCACTTCGGCGTGGAGCCGCCGCGGCTTTGCACCGACGTCAGCCCGCAGATCAAGGACATCGACATCCGCAAGCAGGCAGGCATCGACGGCGAGATGAGCCTGCGCGCGGCCTGGAACCTGATGCGCGACGTCGAGATCGACACGCTCTGCATCGTGGACGGCGACAACGAGCTGCAGGGGCTTATCACCATCAAGGACATTGCCGACGCGAACATGGACCTGTTCGACACGGCAGTGCTGGCCGCGGCCAACACCCGCTGCACGAACCTGCTGGAAACGCTGGAGGCTGAGCTGGTGGTCGGCAGCGCTGACACCCACATTGACAGCGGCAATATCTGCATCGGCACCAGCCCGGAAATCATGGAGGAGCTCGTCAAGCCCGGCGACCTTGTGCTGGTCTCCAACCGGTACGAGACCCAGATGTGCGCCATCGACTGCGGCGCACAGGCCATCATTGTCTGCTGCGGCTCCGCGGTGCCGCGCACCATCGTGGCACGTGCGCAGGAAAAGGGCTGCGCCGTGCTGGCGACCCCCTACGATACCTACGCCGCCGCGCGGCTCATCTCCACCGCCGCGCCGGTGCGCCACTTTATGCGCACGAAGGAATTGCTGAAATTCAGCGTAAATACGCCGATTGAGGACGCCAAAAAGGTTATGGCCAGCGTGCGTCACCGCTATTTCCCGATTCTGGATGAGAACGGCAAGTACTGCGGCGTCGTCAGCCGCCGTAACCTGTTGAACCTGCACCGCAAGCAGGTCATTCTCGTTGACCACAATGAGCGCACCCAGGCCGTGGACGGTCTGGAGCAGGCGGACATTCTGGAGATCATCGACCATCACCGCATCGGCAGTCTGGAGACCACCGGCCCGGTCTATTTCCGCAATGTTCCGGTGGGCTGCACGGCCACGATTTTGTACCAGATGTACGGCGAGCAGGGCCTGACGCCCAGCCGCGAGATCGCGGGTCTGCTGCTGTCGGCCATTCTGTCCGATACGCTGGTGTTCCGCTCTCCGACGTCCACCCCGCAGGACGAAACCGCCGCCAAGGCGCTGGCCGCGCTGGCGGGCGAGGACATCCAGTCCTACGCCGAGCAGATGTTTGAGGCAGGTGCCGACCTGACGGGCCGCACGGCGGAGGATGTGTTCAGCTCGGACTTCAAGGCGTTCAGCCGCGGCGACGTCAAGTTCGGCGTCGGCCAGTCCACCTACATGACCGACAAGTCCCGCGCCGCCGCCGAGGCGCTTGTGCAGCCGTTCCTGCCCGAGGCGAGCCGCCGCGAGGGTCTGCCGCTGATCTTCTACATGTTCACCGACATGAAGACCCAGAGCACCGACCTGATGTTCTACGGCCACAACGCCGAGGAGATCATCCGCGATGCGTTCCACGTCGAGCCGGAGGGGAACATAGCCAAGCTGCCCGGTGTCGTCAGCCGCAAGAAGCAGCTCATCCCGCCGCTGCTGGCAGCTTTGCAGGCGCGGCAGTAAGAGGAAAATGCCCGCGAAGCCGCGCCATTGGCAGACAGGCAGGGGCGGATACAGAATCTGCCCTTATGAATACAAAAACAGACGCACAGCCGTGAAAAGCTGTGCGTCTGTTTTTTATGCCAATTTTTTGACTGCCTTGCTCACCGGGCTGCTCATTGCCGTCAGCACCGCCGCCGGCACAAAGCTGGCGGCGAGATACACCGGGAACATCCCGGCCAGCGGCAGGCCGTGCCCCTGCACAAACGGCAGGAAAACCAGCGTCAGCAGGACATGATGCACCAAGTACACGCCGTAGCACCAGCCCGCCAGCCGCCGCAGGGCGGGGCAAAGCGGTGCGGGTATGTGCTGCCCGGCGGCATAGACTGCCCAGAACAGCACCGCCGCCAGCACCAACAGCACGGCCAGACGCGGCACTTCGTCCACCCACAAAAGCGGGCAGACCGCCAGCCCGATATACAGCCGATAGGACGGCAGCGCGTTCTTTTTCAGCAGCGTGCCGAACCACACCCCCAGCGCAAACGCGGGCAGGCGGCCCAGTACCGTATGCCCGGCCTCCCACGGAGCGGGGCAGACAAGCGGCCAGACAACGGCCAGCACCGCCATGCAGAGCGCCAGCACCCGGCGGTGCGCTGCGGTCTCCATGCACCGGAGCAGCAGCGGGAACACGAGATACAAAATCAGGATAACGCCCAAAAACCACTCACCGATTTTGTAGAAAGTGACCGTCACGGGCGCTAAATACCCATCCAGCCCCAGCACTGAAAAAATCACACGCCAGCGCGGAATATCGGCGTTGTTGCCGTGCAGGACCTCGCCGTACAGGAACAGCGCACCAAACCCCAGCCAGAACGCCGGGTAGGTCGCGGCGGCGCGGCCCACAAAGTAGCGCCGGGCGTCAAACCGCCCCTGCCATTGCAGGCAGAGCGCCGCACCGGACAGCAGGAAAAACCACGCCAGCCCGACCTCGACCCAGTCGGCCATGCCGCGGCCAATCAGCGCCGTCGGCACGGCAAAGCCCAGGCGCGCGGCCTCGATGCAATAGTGGTAGCACAGCACGGGCAGCAGCGCGGCCAGCCGTACCACATCCAGCCCGGGACGATAATTTTGGGGCATCATGCCGCGACAGCGCCGAAGGCGGAGACGCCCAGCACGCTCAGCGCGCCCATGATGCAGCCAGCCAGCAGCACGCCGCCCATGCAGGCGCGAACGCTGGACTTAAAGTCCATGTCCAAAAGGCTGGCGGCCAGCGTGCCGGTCCACGCACCCGTGCCGGGCAGCGGAATGCCGACGAACAGCAGCAGCGCCCACGGCAGGCCGCGGCCCGCCGTGGCCTTCAGCTTCGCGCCGCCCTTGTGGCCTTTTTCGAGGCAGAAGGTGAAGAACTTGCCGATGACCGGCTTATCCGCACCCCACTCCAGCACCTTGCGGGCAAAGAAGAAGATGAACGGCACGGGGAGCATATTGCCGATGATGGCGATGACGTACACCTGCCACAGCGGCAGGCCCATGGCCACGCCCACGGGGATCGCGCCGCGCAGCTCGATCAGGGGGACCATCGAAATAAAGAACACACTCAGGTATTTTGTCAGCATTTGAAAACCTCGCTTATACGTTGAAACAATAGTACAGACAAATTTAATTATACAAAATATTTATGCGCCTGGCAAGAGGGGGACGTGTAAAATTGACGTAAAAATGAAAAAAGCCGCCAGCCCTGGTGGGGATGGCGGTGGAAAGGCTTCCCCCACAGGGGGAAGCTCAGCGTATAGAAAAAGTCTGTTTCCGGGATGTTTGTAGGGATGGGTCTTGACCCATCCGCACATCTGGCCGCGCGCAGCGCATAAAATCGCGCCGAAGGGCGCGCGGTTTTCCCGTCGCGTCGTGCTTTTGGCAAGGCAGCACGGAACGGTCAAGACCGTTCCCTACAAACCAACTGTCCGTCAGCGGGCAATAACGGCAAGCTTGCCCCTCATCCGGCCTCGGTCGGGGCCTCGGCCACCTTCCCCCGAAGGGGAAGGCTTTTGGGGGACACCCCGCAATTCCACAATCAATCCAGCAGATTCGTCATGCTTTTCAGGCTGACACCCAGCGTGGACGCATTATGCAAAAGCGCGGACGTGGCCGGGGGCAGGATGCCCATGGCGCCCAGGACGATGAGGGTGCTGTTGAAGCTCATGATAAAGCGGTAGTTGCTCTTGGTGCGCTTCTGCAGGCCGTTGGCGATGGACTTCAAGATCACCAGCTCGCGCAGGCTGTCGGCGGCAATCGTGACGTCGGCGATTTCCCGGGCAATGGCCGCGCCGTCGCTGATGGCAATGCCGACGTCGGCGGCGGACAGGGCGGGGGAGTCGTTGATGCCGTCGCCCAGCATGATGACGGTGTGCCCGGCGGCCTTCTCCTGCTCGACAAAGTTGGCCTTGTCCTCGGGCAGGACCTCGGCGTAGTAGCTGTCCACGCCGACCTGCTTCGCAATGACCGACGCGGTGCGGTCATTGTCGCCGGTCATCATGACGGCCTTGCGGATGCCAAGGCCGCGCAGTTGTTTCAAAACCTCGGAGGCTTCCTCGCGCAGCGGGTCGGCGATGCAGATGACACCGGCCAGCACACCGCCGATGGCCAGATACAGATGGGAATATTCCGGCGGCAGCGCGTCAAATTTGCCGCACTCGCTTGTCGGAATGCAGCAGCCCTCGTCCTCAAAGACAAAGTGCTGGCTGCCGATAACGGCCTTCTCGCCGCCGATCTGGCTGGCAATGCCGTGGGCGACGACGTACTGCACCTCGCTGTGCATCTCGTCGTGGCGGATGCCCTTTGCGGCAGCGGCCTGCACGACGGCGTTCGCCATCGAGTGGGGGTAGTGCTCCTCCAGACAGGCCGCGATCTGTAAAACTTCGTCCTCGGTGCGGGTGCCGAACGGCACGACCTGCACAACGGTGGGCGTTGCGTGGGTCAGCGTGCCGGTCTTGTCAAAGACGATGGTATCGGCGTTGGCCAGAGCCTCCAGATACTTGCCGCCCTTGACCGTGATATGGTAGCTGCCGCACTCACGCATGGCGGACAGCACGGCCAGCGGCATCGACAGCTTGAGCGCACAGGAAAAATCGACCATCAGGATCGAGATCGCACGGGTCGCGTTGCGGGTCAGCGCGTAGGTCACGGCGGTGCCCAGCAGGCTGTACGGGACCAGCTTGTCGGCCAGCGCGGCAGCGCGGGTCTCGCTGGCGGATTTCAGCTTCTCGGAGTTCTCGATCATTTTGACGATCTGGTCGTAGCGTCCGTTGCCGGCCTGCTGCTCGACGGTCACGGTGATCTGGCCCTCCTCGACGACGGTGCCCGCGTAGACGACGGCCCCCTCGCCCTTGCGGACGGGCTCGGCCTCGCCGGTCAGGGAGGCCTGGTTGACGCTGGCCTCGCCGTCCAGCACCCTGCCGTCCAGCGGGATGACGCTGCCGGTGTGTACGACGATGGCGTCGCCCGCGCACACCTGCGAGATCGGCACAAGGACCTCGCCCTCGGCGGTCTGCTGCCAGACGCGGTCCACGTTCAGCGACATGCAGCGGGCCAGGTCGCCCAGCGATTTCTTGCGGGTCCATTCCTCCAGCAGCTCGCCCAGGCGCAGCAGGAACATGACGGAGCCTGCCGTGCCGAAATCACCGCGCAGCATCGACACGCCGATGGACAGCGCGTCGAGGACCTCGACCTCGAGCTTGCGGCGGAAAACGCACCGCAGACCGCGGAAAATATAGGGCACGCTGCGCACCAGCGTGTAGACCATGCGCAAGGGTGCTGGCAGGAACAGCTTGCGCGCAAAGTGGAAGATCGTCATATTGACGAGCTTTTCCTGATATTCGCGGTTGACGGCGCGGGGGCTGTTGGCGGGCACCTCGGCCAGGGCCTCTGTGTCAAAGCGGAAAGCCGCCAGGCCCCTGACGATGCCGGCGCGGCTCTCGGTATAGACGATGACGACGTCGCAGGTGCGCTCATACACGGCGGCGGTGCGCACGCCGGGCAGGTTGGTCAGATAGTCCTGCAGCTGGTCCGCCTCGGCCAGCGACATGCGCGGCTTACGGAGATGCAGGCGGATGCGCCCGCGGCTCTCATGCAGAATATTCCATTTCATAATTACTCTCCCGGTAAATAAAAAAGGCTTCCCCCGAGGGGGAAGCTGCCGCCAACGGCGGCTGATGAGGGCGGACTGTTCCGCAGTATCCCGTGAACGGGTGGCTGCGGCGAACACGCACCTCATCCGACCTCGCTTTGCTCGGCCACCTTCCCCGCCCGCGGGGAAGGCTTTTGCAGCAGCGAAAACTTACTCAGCCTTCTCCTCGGCGGTGTCCTCCAGAACGGCGTCATCCTCGGCGGCGCGCTGCTCGTTGATCTCCCTGGCGTCGGCCAGGATGTCGCCGCAGTTCTCCTGCAGGGTGGTGGCGGTCTTCATGACCTGGTCCTTCATGCGCAGGACAGCGGCGGTGCACTGGGTATACAGCTTCTTCGCATCCTTGCTGGTCAAAATCTCAATACCGGCGGAGCCAAACAGAGCGCCGCCTGCAAACAGACCAATCTTTGCCCAATTCATAGTTTAAATCCCCTTTACTGTAATATACTTGCGATGGTGTATAAAACGTGCCCCATCGGGCGAACCTGTAAGGTTTACACATAATTCTACAACGGTTAGTCACGACTTTGGTAGACTAAAAAGGCATACGGTGTGCAGAATAGATTTTTTCGCTAAAAATCTCCTTGGCCCCCTCGCAGAGGGAGGCAAGAAAATCTTACGCGGTGTGGCTGCTTGCCGTCGGGCACGCCACCCGCCGCAGCTCGGTGGGGCGGCGGCCTGTGTGGCGGCGGAAGGCTGCGGCAAAGCGGCTGGGGTCCTCATAGCCGACGCGGTGCGCGATCTCGGCCACGGGCAGGTCGCTCTCCTGCAAAAGCCGGGCGGCGGTGTCCATCCGCAGCCCGCGCAGGTAGCTGGCCACCGGCACGCCGTACAGCGCCTTGAAACAGATCTTCAGCGAGCTTTGGGACAGGTGAAATTTTGCGGCCAGCGCGGGCAGGGTGATGCGGCTGCCCTGGTGGGTCAGCAGATAATCGTGCGCTTGGCGGGTGTGCTCCAGCTGCAAACGGTCAAAGTAGGGCGTGCGGGGCGTGTCGGCCCCGGCATAGCGGCTGACCAGCTCGTCCCAGTGTTCCAGCGCGGCGGCGGCCACGCGGGGGTCATACATGATGCCGCTGTTTTTTTCGATCTCGCGGCGGCAGGCAGCGCTGGTCATGGCGGGGCGGTAGCTGCGGCTGCTCATCATCGCATCGATGGAGTCCGCCACGGCAATGACGCGCGACCCCGGCGGGATGTCATGCCCCGACAGCCCGTCCGGGTAGCCGCGGCCATCCCACCGCTCATGGTGATGGCGCACCAGTATGGCAATTTCTTTAAAATCGTCGATTTTGCGCAGGATTTCATACCCGGTCACGGGATGGCGGCGCATTTCCTCCCATTCGGGCCGGGTCAGCGGCCCGGCCTTGCGCAGGACGGAATCCGGCACGGCGATCTTGCCGATGTCGTGCAGGTGGGCGGCCATGTGGATGCGGGTCGTCTCGTCCTCGTCCAGGCCGAGGGCGGCGGCGAGCACAAGCACCATGTCCGCCACCCGGTCAGAGTGACTGGCTGTGTAGGCATCGCGCGCGTCCAGGGCGGCGACGATGCTCTCGATCAGGTCATGATATTGCATCAGATGGCTTGCGTTGTGCAGCGCGGTGTCCGACTGCTGCGGTTGGTTTGCCATGGACCGCGGCTCCTTTCCGTGATAGGATCGCCAAGGGTTAGTATTCTCTAACAGTTAGCGTAAACTATCTTACTGCAAGAAGGGGGATTTGTCAAGAGAGGAGTTGGGAGTGAGGAGTTAGGAGAGAGGTGGGGGCACACTACGCTGTGGAGGGTGCGCCGGCGGAAACATTTCGGGAGGGATAAATCCCGCCAGCTGACTGTCAAAAAAATGTATTTTTGCCTTGTTGCGTGTGTAGGGGCGACCATTGGTCGCCCGCCAGCTTACCGCAGCAACGCATTTTCCGGGACGGTTTCTTGCAAGGCAAACGGGCACGGGCGAGCAATGGTCGCCCCTACAAGAGTGTTTCGACAGTCTGTAGCTGCCCCGCATTTCCGCTGCCCACTGTGCCGAACGGGTGTTTATTTCTCCCTCTTGACAAAAGCGGTTAGTCTATGCTATCTTGTCATTGGTTAGCTTGCGCTAACCTTGAAGTATCGCTTTATCCCATTCCGGGCATACTGAAAAAGCAGTTTATAGAGAAAGGACTTTGTACCATGAGCTATCTGGAAATTGAGAAGGTCATTGGCCGCGAGATCATCGACTCCCGCGGCAACCCCACCGTCGAGGCAGAGGTATGGCTGGTCGACGGCACGATTGGCCGCGGTGCTGCCCCCAGCGGTGCGTCCACCGGTGAATTTGAGGCTTTGGAGCTGCGCGACGGCGACAAGAGCCGCTTAGGCGGCAAGGGCGTCAGCAAGGCTGTTGAGAACATCAACACCACCATCAACGAGGTTCTTGCCGGCATGGATGCCTCCGACATCTACGCCGTGGACGCCGCTATGCTGAAGGCCGACGGCACCAAGGATAAGTCCAACCTCGGTGCAAACGCCATTCTGGCGGTTTCCATCGCGGCGGCCCGCGCGGCGGCCATCTCGCTGGATGTGCCCCTGTACCGCTTCTTGGGCGGCGTGTCCGGCAACAAGCTGCCCGTGCCCATGATGAACATCCTGAACGGCGGCGCGCATGCGGCCAACACCGTGGACGTGCAGGAGTTCATGATCATGCCCGCCGGTGCGCCCAGCTTCAAGGAGGGTCTGCGCTGGTGCACCGAGGTGTTCCACGCCCTGCAGGCGCTGCTGAAATCCAAGGGTCTGGCCACCTCCGTCGGTGACGAGGGCGGCTTTGCACCCGACCTTGCCAGCGACGAGGAGGCCATTCAGTATATCCTCGAGGCCATCGAGAAGGCCGGCTACCTGCCCGGCAGGGATTTTGTGCTGGCCATGGATGCTGCCTCCAGCGAGTGGAAGGGCAGCAAAAAGGGTGAGTATAAGCTGCCCAAGTGCGGCAAGGTCTTTACCAGTGAGGAGTTGGTCGAGCACTGGAAGCAGCTGGTCGAGAAGTATCCCATCTACTCCATCGAGGACGGCCTCGACGAGGAAGACTGGGAGGGCTGGCAGCACATGACGAAGGAGCTGGGCGGCAAGGTTCAGCTGGTTGGCGACGACCTGTTCGTCACGAACACCGAGCGCCTGTCCAAGGGCATTCGCTTGGGCTGCGGCAACTCGATCCTCATCAAGCTGAACCAGATCGGCTCGGTTTCCGAGACGCTGGAGGCCATCAAGATGGCGCACAAGGCCGGTTACACCGCCATTGCGTCTCACCGCTCCGGCGAGACCGAGGACACCACGATTGCCGACCTGGCCGTTGCGCTGAACACCTGCCAGATCAAGACCGGCGCCCCCAGCCGCAGCGAGCGCGTCGCCAAGTACAACCAGCTTCTCCGCATCGAGGAGGAGCTTGGCGGCGCCGCGCAGTATCCGGGATTTGGGGCGTTTAACATTAAAAAGTAAGGGCTGGAGAGGAGATAGGAGAGAAAATGCCGCGGGCGTATGCTCGCATCCGCCCCTACAACTCAAAAATTGTTGCCCAAACAACACACAAAGCCCTGTAATTCTGGTATAATACTCAAAGCCGGGCGAAATACGCCCGGCGGTCCATACATTAAAAGAGGTGCACAATGACAGATTTCAAACAGTGGGAAGGCTTTGAAGGCCGCATTTGGAAAGAGGAAGTCAACACCCGTGACTTCATCCAGAAGAACTACACCCCCTACGACGGCGACGAGAGCTTCCTCGCCGGTCCTACCGACGCTACCAACAAGCTGTGGGGCGCGCTGCAGAAGCTGCAGAAGGCCGAGCGCGCCAAGGGCGGCGTGCTGGACATGGAGACCGAGGTCGTCTCCGGCCTGACCGCCTACGGCCCCGGCTACATCGACCCCGAGCTGAAGGACCTCGAGAAGGTCGTCGGCCTGCAGACCGATAAGCCCCTGAAGCGCGCCTTCATGCCCTACGGCGGCATCAAGATGGCGGAGCAGGCCTGCACCACCTACGGCTACCAGCCCAGCGAGAAGCTGCACGAGATTTTCACCAAGTACACCCGCACCCATAATCAGGCCGTGTTCGATGCCTACACCCCCGAGATGAAGAAGGCCCGCCACAGCCACATCGTCACCGGCCTGCCCGACACCTATGGCCGCGGCCGTATCGTCGGCGACTATCGCCGTGTTGCCCTGTACGGCATTGATTTCCTGATCCGCGAAAAGCAGAACGACTTTGCCAACTGCGGCGACGGCACGATGACCGAGGAGGTCGTCCGCCAGCGCGAGGAGATTTCTATGCAGATCTCCGCCCTGAAGGGCATGAAGGAGATGGCTGCTGCCTACGGCTTCGACATCTCCCAGCCCGCCGCCAACGCAAAAGAGGCCGTCCAGTGGCTGTACTTCGGCTATCTGGCCGCCATCAAGACCCAGAACGGCGCTGCCATGTCCGTTGGCCGTGTGTCCACCTTCCTGGACATCTACATCCAGCGCGATCTGGACAACGGCACCCTAACCGAGAGCGAGGCCCAGGAGCTGATCGACCACATGGTCATGAAGTTCCGTATGGTCAAGTTCGCCCGCATCCCCAGCTACAACCAGCTGTTCAGCGGCGACCCCGTCTGGGCGACCCTCGAGGTCGGCGGCATCGGCATGGATGGCCGCTCCATGGTCACCAAGAACGATTTCCGCTTCCTGCATACGCTCGAGAACATGGGCCCCGCCCCCGAGCCGAACATGACGGTGCTGTATTCCAGCGCCCTGCCCAAGACCTTCAAGGACTATGCGTCTAAAATCTCCATCGACACGTCCAGCGTCCAGTACGAGAACGACGACGTCATGAAGCCTGTCTGGGGCGATGACTACTCCATCTGCTGCTGCGTTTCCGCCACCCAGACCGGCAAGGAGATGCAGTTCTTCGGCGCACGTGCGAACCTCGCCAAGTGCCTGCTCTACGCCATCAACGGCGGCGTCGATGAGAAGCTCGGCGAGCAGGTCGGCCCCGCTTACGCCCCCATCACCGCCGAGTACCTCGACTACGGCGAGGTCACGGCCAAGTACGACGTCATGATGGACTGGCTGGCCGGGCTGTATGTCAACATCCTGAACCTCATCCAGTATATGCACGACAAGTACTACTATGAGGCTGCCGAGATGGCCCTGATCGACACCGATGTCCGCCGCACCTTCGCCACCGGTATTGCCGGCTTCAGCCATGTGGTCGACTCCCTGTCCGCCATCAAGTACGCCAAGGTCAAGTGCATCCGCAACGAGCAGGGCCTCGTCACCGATTACGAGATCGAGGGCGACTTCCCGAAGTACGGCAACGATGATGACCGCGCCGATGACATCGCCGTCGAGCTGCTGCGCAGCTTCCTCGAGAAGATCAAGCGCCGCCACACCTACCGCAACTCCGAGGCTACCACCTCTATCCTGACCATCACCTCCAACGTCGTCTACGGCAAGGCCACCGGCGCTATGCCCGATGGCCGCAAGGCGTACACCCCGTTTGCCCCCGGCGGCAACCCGAGCTACGGCGCCGAGACCCACGGCCTGCTGGCGTCCCTGAACTCCGTTGCCAAGCTGCCCTACCACTGGGCACTGGACGGCATCTCCAACACCCAGACCATCAACCCCGATGCCCTGGGCCACAGCGAGGACGAGCGCGTCACCAACCTCGTACAGGTCATGGACGGCTACTTTGACCAGGGTGCCCACCACCTGAACGTCAACGTCTTTGGCGTGGAAAAGCTGCTGGACGCCATGGAGCACCCCGAGAAGGAGGAGTACGCCAACTTCACCATCCGTGTCTCCGGCTACGCGGTCAAGTTCATCGACCTGACCAAGGAGCAGCAGCTCGACGTTATCGCACGTACCTGCCACAAGGTCCTGTAATTTTGTAAGCAGAATAGGGCCCGCAGCCGCGGCTGCGGGCCTTTTTTGTGGTATACTGTGTTATACCACCCGGTAGGGGCCGGGCATGCCCGGCCCGCAGGTTTGCGCAAGCTACTCGTTCACGTTTTACAGCACCCCTTTTCAAATTGCATTGTAGGGAGGGGTCTTGACCCCTCCGCGGCGGCCAGAGGGCTGGCCGCCCTACAAGCGCCCGCAAAAGGAATGCGCAGGGGAGGAATTTATCCCTCCCGGGACGTGTGCGGCAGCCGCGGGGCGTCGAGGACGCCGCCCCCTACCAATTCATTTTCCCGATAAACGGAGGCAAACTTATGTCCGAAACTCTAGGCTACATCCATTCTGTTGAAACCTTCGGCCTGGTCGACGGGCCGGGCGTGCGGTATATCATCTTTTTGCAGGGCTGCGCCATGCGCTGCCAATACTGCCATAACCCCGAGACCTGGGCGTTTACGAAGGACACCGCCAGCACCCCGCAGGAGGCATTTACTGCCGCCTACCGCTACCGCAACTACTGGCGCGGCAACGGCGGGCTGACCATCAGCGGCGGCGAACCGCTTTTGCAGCTGGACTTTGTCAGCGAGGTGTTCCGTCTGGCCCGCGCCAAAAAGGTGCAGACCGCGCTGGACACCAGCGCCCAGCCCTTTGCGCCCGACAACGCCGAATGGATGGCCCGCTTTGACCGTCTGCTGGAAAACACTGACCTCGTCATTTTAGATTTAAAGGAAATTGACGACGAGAAACACAAAAAACTGACCGGCCACAGCAACAAAAACATTCTGGCCATGGCACAGTATGTGGCGGCCAGGGGCGTGGACCTTTGGGTCCGCCATGTGCTGGTCCCCGGCCTGACCGATGACGCCGACGGCCTGCGGCAGCTGGATGCCTTTATTAAAACGCTGCCCACCGTGCGCCGCGTAGAAATTCTGCCCTACCACACGCTGGGACTGTTCAAGTGGCAGAACCTCGGCATCCCGTACCCGCTGGACGGCGTGCGCGTACCCACGGCGGAGGAGGTCGAAACCGCGGAGCAGCTTTTGCATGTGCGCGATTATCCCGATGCACCCAAGGGCAGCACCACAAAGTAATTTCTACAAAAATACTGGGAATTATTTTGGGAAAATGCTTGACATCACTGCTGCAATATGGTAAAGTATATGCGTGGTTAGCGTCTACTAACCATAACCAACCTCGAACCGTCAACCGGCTGTTTGCCTCTCCGGTGCGGTTCCTGCCAATAACAGGCTGCGCCTCCGTTTTGGCGTTTTGCTCTGCGCCTTTTTAGCGGTCTGCTTATTGCGTTTTGCCCCCATCGTTCTCTGCTCCGGACGGTGGGGGATTTTTTTGTGCGAAGCGCAAAAAAATCGCAGTATCACGGCCACGGGAAACCGCTGCCGCCCCTTTTGCGGTTTGTATGTAGGGCGGGGTGCCCTCACCCCGCCGCGGGGCGTCGGGGACGCCGCCCCCTACAGTGGCGAACCGCGAACTTTCCCGCTATGGCAGACGTCCGCGGCGGCCTGTGGGCAGGCCGCCCTACGCATCGCCCGCAAAAAGGTCATCCCTCCCGGGACTATTGCAACCCTGTAGGGGCCGGGCATGCCCGGCCCGCGGCCTGACGAAAGCGCCCGTCTGCGGGAACCACCCCGGGCGGATATAGAATCCGCCCCTACGGGAAATCGCTGCCGCCCCCTACAGTGGCGAACCGCGGGCGTACATCCCGCAAACCCATCTTTCAACAACAACCGCCGCCCGTCGTGGAAAACTTCCCCGGCGGGCGGCGGTTTATTGTGCGTAAATAGAGTTTAGGCAACACCGCATAATTCTAAGTGCCGATACGGCGAGCGAGGTGCGGCAGCTGCTAAGCCAAAAGCGCAGATAATACTTTGTGTATTATCGAGCATTTTGGCAACGCAGATGCCGTGCCGCAGCCGCCGGAGCGGTGCTTAAGCCGTAAGGCGGGAATTATGCGGTATTGCCCTGGATAAAGTCGATGAGCAGCGACGACACCGTGACCGTAACGAGGGAAAACGCGATGCGCCGGAACGGGATGTAGGACAGCGACGCAAACAGGACGGTCAGATCGGTGAACAGGTAGGCGCGGGAGAGCCGCCACCCGGTCAGCTTATGGATGACAAGGGCGAGGGCGTCGTCGCCGCCGCTGGACCCGCCCTGCCGCACGATGAGCCCCACGCCGACGCCGACGAACACGCCGCCCAGCAGCGCCGCCGCCAGCGGCCAGGGCGTCAGGTCGGGCAGCATCGGGGGCAGGCATTCCCAGATTCTATAGAACCCGGCCAGGCTCACGCTGGCCACCCCCGCCGAGAGCAAAAAGTCCCACCCGAGAAATTTGAACGCCAGCGCGTAGCTGGCCGCGTCGAGCAGGGGCGACGCCACCGACGCGGGCACGCCGAACCAATGGTTGATGAGCAGCACCAGGCCGATGACGCCGCCCTCGGTGATGGCGGTGCGCTGGTGGATATTATGGATGCCGAACGACAGGATGGCCGTGCCCAGCAGGATCATGGCGATCCGTTTGGCGGTGAACCGGCCCAGCGCGCGGCGGATTTTTTGTTGGAGCGTTTGTTTTGGCATAGTGTACCTCTTGACAGTGATATATCCAGTATACCACATCGCGTCAAGTGGCCGGAAACAGCCCCCGTAGGGGCCGGGCATGCCCGGCCCGCGGCCTTGCCATTGCCGCCCGTTTATCTTTTGCATCGTAGGGAGGGGTCTTGACCCCTCCGCGGGGCGTCGGGGACGCCGCCCCCTACAATGATCTGGCAAGGCTGCTCCTTACCGTAAACGGGCACGGCGGCCTGGGGGCAGGCCGCCCTACGTCCCCCTTTTCCACAGTCCGTAGGGGCCGGGCATGCCCGGCCCGCGGCCTTGCCATTGCCGCCCGTTTTCGGGTTATTCCGCACAAAAAAGCAGGGGTTCGCACGCTCGCGCTCCCCTGCCGTTCCTCTTACTGCAATATTCTTATTTCCCCGCCAGCAGCACCGCCAGCACGGCCTTTTCCACGTAGATGCGGTTCTCCGCCTCGTCGAAAATTTCGTCGGCGTGGGCTTCCAGCACATCGGGGGCGATCTCCTCGCCGCGGTGGGCGGGCAGCGGGTGCTGCACCATGCAGTCCGGCTTTGCCAGCGCCATGCGGGCGGCGTCCAGCGTAAAGCCGGTAAAGTCGCGGCGGCGCTGCTCGGCCTCGCGCTCCATGCCCATGCTGACCCACACATCGGTGAACAGCACATCCGCGTCCCGCGCGGCCTCGTCCGGGTCGTTCGTCAGCGTGAACTTATCCCCGTACTGCTTCGCCAGCATCAGCACGTCGGCGGCGGGGCGGTAGCCCTTCGGGCAGGCAATCGTCACCGTCATGCCCACGGCCAGACAGCCCACAATGACGCTGTTTGCCATGTTGTAGCCGTCACCGACAAACCCGGCCTTCAGCTCGGCCAGCGTGCCCTTGCGCTCGCGCACGGTCATCAGGTCTGTCAGCACCTGCAGGGGGTGCGCATAGTCGGTCATACCGGAAACCACCGGTATACCGCTGTATTTTGCCAGCATGTCCAGCGTCGTCTGCTTGTAGGTACGGCAGACGATGGCGTCATAGTACCGCCCCAGCACGCGGGCCGTGTCCTGCACAGGCTCACCGCGGGCGGTCTGCAGGTCGCTGGCGCTCAGGTAGGTGCCCAGACCGCCCATCTGGTAGATGCCGACCTCCAGGCTTGTGCGGGTGCGGGTGGAGTTTTTGGCGAAAACCAGCGCCACCGCCTTGCCCTGCAGATCCTTCGGGTCCACGCCGTCCTTGTGCAGCCGCTTGTACTCGTCGGCCACATCCAGAATGTGCAGGATTTCCTCGGGCGTCATGCCGCCCAGCTTCAGCAGATGTTTCATACGCATTTCTCCAGTACGCTGCGCAAAATCGCCAGCGCGTCGTCCACGTCGTCCGCCGTCAGGATCAGCGGCGGCAGCAGACGCAGGCGGGTCTTGGCGGTCAGCACCAGCAGACCCGCCTTCTCGCAGGCGGCGCGGACGTCGGCGGCCTTGATGCCGTCGTCAAACGCGATGCCCACCATCAGGCCGAGGCCGCTGACCTCCCTGACATGGGGCAGCTTTGCCAGCCCGGCGCGCAGCTGGGCCGCGCGCTCGTTGACGTTGGCGAGGAAGTCGTCGTCCATCTCGTCCAGCACGGCCAGCGCACCGGCGCAGCAGACCGGGTTGCCGCCGAACGTCGAGCCGTGGGAGCCGGGCTTCATGTGGTCGGCGACCTTTTTGTTCATCAGCACCGCGCCGATGGGCAGGCCGCCGCCGAGCCCCTTCGCCAGCGTGACGATGTCGGGGTGCAGATCAAAATGCTCGCACGCCAGGAACTTGCCGGTGCGGCCCACGCCGGTCTGCACCTCGTCCACAATGACGAGGATGTCTTTTTCCCTGCAGAACGCCGCGACCCTGGCGACGTAGTCCGCGTCCAGCGCGACGACGCCGCCCTCGCCCTGCACCAGCTCCATCATGACGGCGCAGGTGTCCTTGTCGGCGGCCTTTTCCAGCGCGGCAAAGTCGCCCGCGGGCACGTAGTCAAAATTTCCCGGGAAGGGGCCGAAGTCGTGGTGGAACACGTCCTGGCCGGTGGCGGTCAGGGTCGCCAGTGTGCGGCCATGGAAGGAGTTGACCAGCGTGATGACCTTATTCCGGCTCTCGCCATAGGTATCTACGCTGTATTTGCGGGCGCACTTGATCGCGCCCTCGTTGGCCTCGGCGCCTGAGTTGCCGAAGAACACGGCGTCCAGCCCGGTGCGGCGGCAGAGCTTTTTCGCCAGCTTGCCGTCGGGGGCGGTGTAATACAGGTTCGACGTGTGCTGCAGCGTTGCGGCCTGGTCGGCCACAGCCCTGACCCACGCGGGGTGGCAGTAGCCCAGCGAGTTGACGCCGATGCCCGACGTGAAGTCAAAGTAGCTCTTGCCGTCGGCGTCCCTGGCCGTCATACCCTCGCCCTCCGCCAGCACGACCTGGCTGCGGCCATAGGTGTGGAGGATGTAGTCGTTATCACGGGAAATAACTTTTTCGGTATTCAATTGGGTGACCCCCTTTTTATCATACGCAAAAGTCTTCCCCTTCGAGGGAAGGTGGCCCGCTTTGGAGCCTTCCCCCTTGGGGGAAGGTGGCCGCAGGCCGGATGAGGGGCAAGTGTCCTGTAGCTGCCCGTTTGCGGGACAGCGCCAAACACTTTGCCCTCATCAGTCAGCGGGCGGGGCCGCTGACAGCTTCAGTCTACGCGCTAAGAGCCGCCTTCGGCGGTTGCGCTCCGACACGCGCCTGCGGGCGCAGCCCCTCGGGGGAAGCCATTTACCGGTTTCCTCTCCGATAGAACATCGTGCCTGCGCCTCTGTCGCTGAACATCTCGAGCAGGATTGAGTGCGGGACGCGGCCATCGATGATGACGGCCTCGTGGACGCCCTGATAGATGGCATCGGCCATGCCCTCGATCTTGGGCAGCATACCGCCCGCAATGACGCCTGCGGCCTTGTAACCCTCGATCTCGGAGACCTCGACCTCGGGGATGAGCGTAGACTCGTCGTTTTTATCGTAGAGCAGGCCGACAATATCCGTCATGCTGACGAGCTTTTCGGCGTGCAGGGCAATGGCGATCTCCGCTGCGGCAGTGTCGGCGTTGATGTTGTAGGGGACGCCGTTGTCGTCCATGCCGACGGTGGCAATGACCGGGATAAAGCTGTCGGCCAGCAGGTGGTCGATCAGCGTCGTGTTGACCTTCTCGATCTCACCGACGTAGCCGAGGTCAACGTCCGACTTGCGCTTGCACATGATCATGTGGCCGTCCATGCCGCACAGGCCGACGCCGCGGCCCTTGAGCAGCGCGACCAGATCCTTGTTGACCTGCCCGGCCAGCACCTGCTGGACGATGCCCATGGTCTCCTCATCGGTGTAGCGCAGGCCGCCCACAAATTTGGACTCCTTGCCCACCTTTTTCAGCATACTGTTAATAGCCGGGCCGCCGCCGTGCACCAGCACGACACGCACGCCGAGCAGCGTCAGCGTGACCAGGTCGTTCATGACGGCCAGCTTGAGGTCATCGTTGACCATCGCGTTGCCGCCGTACTTTATAACCAGCGTTTTACCGTGGTATTTCTGGATATAAGGTGTAGCCTCGCTGAACAGCAGGGCCATTTGTTCGTTTTTCATTGTGCTCCTCCGCATCCCCTACTCCTAAAGCCTTCCCCTTGGGGGGAAGGTGGCCCCGCAGGGCCGGATGAGGGGCAAGCCTGCCGCGATTGCCCATGAACGGGTTATCGCCGTAAGCTCTGCCCTCATCAGTCGGCTTCGCCCGAGGGGGAAGCCATACTTATTTAGGTTCTGTAATCCCCATTGATCTTCACATAATCATACGTCAGATCGCAGCCCCAGGCCTTGGCGGTGGCGTCGCCGCTGCCAAGGTCCACGAGAATGTCGATCTCGTCCTCCTTGAGCACCACGGCGGCCTCGTCCTCACTGTAGGGGTGGTAGGCGGCGTTCTCGCAGACAAAGACCTCACCGGCCTTGCTCTTGAGGCGCACCGACGTCTTGCTGATGTCGAAATCGCCCGGCGTGTAGCCGATGGCGCAGAGCACGCGGCCCCAGTTGGCGTCCGCGCCGAACATGGCGGCCTTGAACAGGGTGGAGTGGATGACGCTCTTGGACACGGCGCGGGCCGTCGCCAGGTCGGGCGCACCGGTCACGGTGCATTCCAGCAGCTTCGTTGCGCCCTCGCCGTCACCGGCCAGTTCGCGGCTCAGATGCTCGGCGACCTCGGTCAGCGCGGCGACAAACGTATCGTAATCGGGCGTGCCCTCGGCAATTTCTGCGCCGGACAGGCCGCTGGCCAGCAGCAGCACGGTGTCGTTCGTGGAGGTATCGCCGTCAACCGAAATCTGGTTGAAGGTGGCGGGCACGACGGTGGACAGCGCCTTTTGCAGCGCAGCGGGCGTGACCTTGGCGTCGGTGGTCATAAAGAGCAGCATCGTGGCCATGTTCGGGTGGATCATGCCGCTGCCCTTGGCGATAGCGCCGATGCGCACGGCCTTGCCGCCGACGGCAAATTCCAGCGCAATTTCCTTCGGGTGGGTGTCGGTGGTCATGATCGCGGTAGCCGCGTCGTGGCTGCCGGCCTCGTCGGCGGCCAGCTTGGCGGCGGCCTCCGGGATGCCCCTGGCGAACGGCTCGATGCTCATGGCCTGGCCGATGACGCCGGTGGAGGACGGCAGCACGTCGTCCGCGCGGATACCCAGTTCCTTGGCGACGATGTCGCAGGTGTCCTTAGCCAGCTGCACACCGTTGGGCGCGCAGGTGTTGGCGTTGCCGCTGTTCACAACGATGGCCTGTGCATAGCCGTCCTTCAGGTGCTCGCGGTCCACCGTGATGGGTGCGCCGTAGACCTTGTTGGTGGTATAGCAGCCCGCGCCCGCGCAGCGGACGTCCGCCTTGATCAGCGCCAGGTCGAGCTTGGAATGGTTATGGCGGATGCCGCAATGCACGCCCGCCGCGGAAAAGCCCTTCGGCGCACAGATGCCGCCGGGAATTGATTTGAAATCAGACATTGTATGTACCCCTCTTGCTATTTTATATCGAACTTCAAAAGCCTTCCCCTTCGGGGGAAGGTGGCCGCAGGCCGGATGAGGGCAAAGTCCGCCATTGCCGCCCGTAAACGGGTTGTTCCGGCAAGGCCGCCCCTCATCAGTCCGCGGGCGGGGCCGCTGACAGCTTCAGTCTACGCGCTAAGAGCCGCCTTCGGCGGTTGCGCTCCGACACGCGCCTGCGGGCGCAGCCCCTAGGGGGAAGCCACTCAACGCGCAAGCCCTTTCGTCTCCTCCAGCCCCAGCATCAGATTCATGCACTGCACTGCCGCGCCCGAGCTGCCCTTGCCGAGGTTGTCAAACAGGCTGATAAGCTGCATCTGGGTGCCGTCCGGGTTGGCCAGGCAGTAAATTTCCAGCGTGTCCTTACCCGCCAGCTTGTTGGCAGCCAAAAAACCGCCGTCCGTGCCCTCACACAGGGGATGCACCTTCACCATCGGCTGACCGGCGTAATATTCCGCCAGCGCGGACGCGACCTGCGGCGCGGAAACACCCAGCGCCGTTACATCCAGCGGGATCATCGTCTCCATGCCCGCGTAGTAGTCGGCCACAACGGGGACGAAATTCGGTGCGGTGTCCAGCCCCGTGACGGCGGCCATCTCGGGCAGGTGCTTGTGGTGCAGCGCCAGGCCGTAGGGGCGCGGGGCGTTCAGCGCCTCGTTGGTGCGCTCGGCCTCGTACTCGGCGATCATCTTTTTGCCGCCGCCGCTGTAGCCGGTCAGGCTCGTCACGTTCAGGTGCGCGGCCTTAGGGACGATCCCCAGTTCCACCAGCGGCGCGACGGGCGCGATAAAGCCGGTGGCGTGGCAGCCCGGCACGGCGACGCGGGTCGCGGTTTTCAGCGCCTCGCGGGTGCCGTGCAGCTCGGGCAGGCCGTAGACCCAGCCGGGCGCGGTGCGGTGCGCCGTGCTCGTGTCGAGAATGCGCACATCGTCCCGCAGCAGCGGCACGACCTCACGCGCGGCGTCGTCCGGCAGGCAGAGGAACGAGAGGTCGCTCTCATTGATGACCGCCGCCCGTGCGCGGACATCCTTGCGGTCCGCCTCGGAGATTTTCAGAATTTCAAATTCGTCCCATTCCGCCAGCCGGTCCGCAATGCGCAGACCGGTGGTCCCAGAGGAACCGTCCACGAAGATTTTGTACTTTCCCATTGTTACACCCCTTACTTCCAAAGGCTTTCCCCGTGGGGCTGCCGCCCGCAGGCGGCTGATGAGGGCGGAGTTTGCGTGGTCTCCCTTTTAACGGGCAACCTCCGCAGGCTCTCCCCTCATCCGTCCGCGGGCGGGGCCGCGGACACCTTCTCCCCCAGGGGGAGAAGGCTCCTGTCAGTTCTAAAGGCTTCCCCGAGGGGCTGCCGCCCGCAGGCGCGTGTCGGAGCGCAGCCGCCGCCAGTTCTGAAGGCTTCCCCTTCGGGGGAAGCTGCCGCCCGCAGGCGGCTGATGAGGGCAAAGTTCGCGTAGCCTCCCTTTTAACGGGCAACCTCAGCAGGTTCGACCCTCATCCGGCCTCGCAGGCTCGGCCACCTTCCCCCGATGGGGAAGGCTTTTATGCCAGCTTCCCCTTCACATCCGCAACCTGCTTCATCACGCTTGCCTTCGTCGGGCCGCCGTAGCTGGTGCGGCCCTCGCAGCAGGTCGTCAGGTCGATGGCCGTATAAACGTCATCCTCAAACAGGTCGCTGTACTGCTTGAATTCGTCCAGCGTCAGCTCCTCCAGCGTCTTGCCCTCGCGGATGCAGGCGGCCACCATCGTGCCGGTACACTTGTAGGCATCGCGGAAGGGCATCCCCTTCTTCGTCAGGTAGTCGGCGCAGTCCGTCGCGTTGATAAAGCCTTTCGCGGCGGCGCGGCGCATGTTGGCGGGCAGCGGGGTCATCGTGGCCAGCATCGGCGTGACGGTGCGCAGGCAGAGCTCCAGCGTGTCCACGGCGTCAAAAATGGCCTCCTTGTCCTCCTGCATGTCCTTGTCATAGGCGAGCGGGATGCCCTTCATCATGACGAGCAGCGTGTTCAAATCGCCGTAGACGCGGCCTGTTTTGCCGCGGATCAGCTCCGTTACATCGGGGTTTTTCTTCTGCGGCATGATGGACGAGCCCGTCGTAAAGGCGTCGTCCAGCTCGATGAACTTGAACTCCCAGCTGCACCACAAAATAATTTCTTCGCTCAAGCGGGAAAGGTGCATCATGCAGGTCGCCATGGCGCTGCACAGCTCAATGCAGAAGTCGCGGTCCGACACGCCGTCGATGGAGTTGCCGCACGGCGCGGCAAAGCCGAGCTGTTCGGCGGTGTAGAAGCGGTCCAGCGGGTAGGTCGTGCCCGCCAGTGCACCGCTGCCCAGCGGGCACTCGGCGTCCATGCGGCGGGTCGCGTCCTGCAATCTCCCCAAGTCGCGCAGCAGCATCCAGGCGTAGGCCATCAGCTGGTGGCCGAAGGTCACGGGCTGGGCACGCTGCAGGTGGGTGTAGCCGGGCATGACGTACCCTGCGCCCTTCTCGGCCTGGTCGCAAAGCACGGTGATAAGTTCTTTTATCTGGCCCTGAATATGCTCGCTGGCGACGCGCAGGTTCAGGCGGATGTCCAGCGCGACCTGATCGTTGCGGCTGCGCCCGGTGTGCAGGCGCTTACCGGCGTCACCGACGCGGGCGGTCAGCGTCTGCTCGACGAAGGTGTGGACGTCCTCGGCGTTGGGGTCGATTTCCAGTGCGCCGCTGTGCAAATCGTCCAAAATGGAGTGCAGACCCTTGTGAATATCGTCCACATCCTGCCGGGAGATGATGCCCTGTCTGCCCAGCATGGCCGAGTGGACAAGGCTGCCCTGAATATCCTGCTCGATCATCCGCGCGTCGAAGCGGATGGAGGAGTTAAAATCGTTTACGCGGCTGTCAACGGCCTTGCTGGCCCGGCCCTGCCAAAGTTGGGGCATAGGTTTTACCTCCTGAATTAGATAATAGATAATAAAATTGGTGGTTCGCGGTGCCGGCGCACCGCTCAAAAATTCTCTGCCTCCGTAGGGGCGCATTCTATATGCGCCCGCAGGTCGTCTGCCTGTTGACGGGCGGATATGGAATCCGCCCCTACGTTTTTTTGTTTTGGCCCCGGGCCAAAACTCCACATTTTTTATTATCTTTTATCTATTATCTATTATCTTTTAATAGTAATGCCAAAACCGCCAAAGGGTTTCCACGCCCCTTGGCGGTTGCTTATTCGGCGTTCGTTCGCTTATTAGTCCTGTGCGGGCCAGTTCTTGGCCAGCTTGGCGCGCTCGGCAATGGGCAGGCCGAACAGGTTGATAAAGCCGTTGGCGTCTGCCTGATTGTAGTCCTCATCCTCACCGAAGGACGCGGTCTGCTCGTCGTACAGGGTGTACGGGCTGGTGACACCGGCGTTGATCATGTTGCCCTTGTAGAGCTTCAGCTTGACGTCGCCGGTGACGGTTTTCTGCAGGTCGTCGGTGAAGGCGCTGATGGCCTCACGCAGCGGGGTGAACCACTGGCCGTTGTAGACCAGCTCGCCCATCTTCTGGGCCAGCTGTGCCTTGAAGTGCATGGACTCCTTGTCCAGCGTGATGGTTTCCAGAACATCGTGCGCCTTGTACAGGATGGCACCGCCGGGGGTCTCATAGACGCCGCGGCTCTTCATGCCGACGAGACGGTTCTCGACGATGTCCAGCAGGCCGATGCCGTTGGCACCGCCCAGCTTGTTCAGGTACTCGACCAGCTCGACGCTCTCCATCTCCTTGCCGTCCACAGCGGTGGGGATGCCCTTCTCAAAGTGGATGGTGACGTAGGTCGGGGTGTCGGGGGCCTGCTCGGGGGAAACGCCCAGCTCCAGGAAGCCCGGCTTATTGTACTGCGGCTCCAGGGACGGCTTCTCGAGGTCGAGGCCCTCATGGCTCAGGTGCCACAGGTTCTTGTCCTTGGAGTAGTTGGTCTCACGGTTGATCTTCAGGGGGATGTTGTGGGCCTCGGCGTAGTCGATCTCCTCGTCACGGCTCTTGATGCTCCACTCACGCCACGGGGCGATGATGGCCATATCGGGGGCCAGCGCTTTCAGGGTCAGCTCAAAGCGGACCTGGTCGTTGCCCTTGCCGGTGCAGCCGTGGCAGATGGCGTCGGCGTTCTCCTTCTTGGCGATCTCGGCCAGCGCGGCGGCGATGCAGGGACGCGCGTGGGAGGTGCCCAGCAGGTAGTCCTCATACTTGGCGTCGGCCTTCAGGCAGGGCCAGATGTAGTTTTCGACGTAATCCTTCTTCAGGTCGAGGACGTACAGCTTGGACGCGCCGGTCTTGATGGCCTTCTCCTCCAGGCCGTCCAGCTCGGTGCCCTGGCCGACGTCGCCGGAGACTGCGACGACCTCGCAGTTGTTGTAGTTTTCCTTCAGCCAGGGAATGATGATGGAGGTGTCCAGACCGCCGGAGTACGCCAGAACTACCTTTTTGATGTCTTTCTTATCCTTTTTCATGATGAAATCCCCTCTCTGTTTCTTCATCAAGACGCGCGGGGTATGTTGCTTGCCGTTTGTCTTGAATATTTATTCATTCATTGCTGTATATTATACACTCTTTTATACATTTTGCAAGCGGTAAAACTGCCAAAGGATTCTCCATTTTCGCGGTTGTTTTGGGCAGGTTGACGAATAGTTATACATTTATACTGCCCGCGCCTGCAAAAATATGCAATCCCTCGTGTATATCCAGCGTTGACGTATGTATTATAGCACGGTTTTCTGCATTAGGCAACACAAAATTGCGGTTTTTGCAACACCGGAGGAGAGCCTTTGCCTTCCCCCAAGGGGCTGCGCCCGGGCTGTTCGTTCCGCCGCACACGTCCGCGGCGGCCTGAGGGCAGGCCGCCCTACAATCTCACCTAAATGCTGTACGTAGGGCGGGGTGCCCTCATCCCGTCGCAGTCAGCGTCAGCAGCCGCCCCCGGTCTGCCCCACAAACTTCTTCACCATCCCCAGCTCCTCCGGGAAGATGCAGTTGGGGATCGTGCCCTGCTCCACGGCGGCAACGGCCTCGTCCAGGTCGAACCATTTTACATAATCGATCTCCGACTTCTGCACGGCAAAGCCCTCGGCCTCGCGGTCCAGCCAGAGACAGAACACCTTGCTGACCTGATTGTCTTTGAACGGTTTACCGTGGAATTCAGCCTCAAAGCGGAACCGCCGCAGGCCGCATTCGTGCAGGTCGGCGGGGGCGGCGGTCACGCCCAGCTCCTCGCGCAGCTCCCGCAGGGCCGAGCCGACGAACTCCGCGCCCGCCGGGATGTGCCCGGCAGAGGAAATATCGTAGCAGCCGGGGTAGGAATCCTTGGCGGCACAGCGCATCTGCAAAAGCACCTGCACCCTGCCGTTTTTGCGCCGCACGATCCATACATGGCTGGTGCGGTGGCGCAGCCCCTCGGCATGGGCCGTCGTGCGCGGCACGCTCTGACCGGTGGGGACGCCGTTTTCATCGACAATATCAAGCATTTCGGGCATGGGGAACACTTCCTTATCAGATTTATTATCCTTTTTATACCACAGTTTCGCCCTTTCCGCAATTTTTTCTTGCATGGCCCGCAAGCGGGTCGTGACGCTATGGGAGCGGGTGCAGGGGTTTAAAAATTCATAATCTTCTTTTATAATAATGATATTGCCGCAAACGGCCGCGGGCGGATATGGAATCCGCCCCTACGGTTGCAGGGGGGCTCGTACCCGACGCCCCGCATCCGCCGTAACGCTTATAATAAGGAGAACGCACCCATGTCCCAAATGACAAAGCGCGCGCTGGTCGCATCCTTAAAAGACCTGCTGGCCGAAAAGCCGCTGGACAAAATCACCGTGACCGACCTGACCGAACACTGCGGCGTGAACCGCATGACGTTCTACTACCATTTCAAGGACATCTACGATCTGGTCGAGTGGGCCTGCATCGAGAGCGCGACCCGTGCGCTGGCCGGGCAAAAGACCTACGACACCTGGCAGCAGGGCTTTTTGCAGATCCTGCAGGCCGTGCAGAAGGACAAGGTCTTTGTCACCAAAGTTTATCATTCCATCAGCCGCGAGCATATCGAGAACTACCTCTACCGCCTGACCTACGATTTGATGATCGGCGTCGTCGAGGAGAAGGCCGCCGGGATGACCGTGCGCCCCGAGGACAAGGAGTTCATCGCGAATTTTTACAAGTACGCCTTCGTCGGCCTGACGCTGGAATGGGTGCGCACCGGCATGAAGGACGACCCCGCCGCCCTCATCGAGCGGGTATCGACCCTTATCCTCGGGGATATTACAAAGGCTCTGGAGGCGTGCCGGATCGATAAGTAACTCCTCCGCAAACCGCCGCCCTGTAGGGGCCGGGCATGCCCGGCCCGCGGCCTCTCCATTACCGCCCGTTGATCTTTTACCCCGTAGGGGAGGAATCCATCCTTCCCGGGCTGTTCGCGCCGCCGCCAACCTCCGCGGGGCGTCGGGGACGCCGCCCCCTACAAAGCCGCGTTTTAATATTTTCTTCAAAATCTATACAATCCGTCCTCTTTGATAAAATTCTTATCAAAAGGAATTTTTTGCTGATTGTAACCGCTCCGCCCGCCGGGTATACTACAGACATACCAAGTAAATCACAGGCCGCTCCCCAACAAGCACGCGGCCTTATCATCACAGGAGGTACTCTTATGTATTATTCCGCCGGTAACTATGAAGCCTTTGCCACCCCCCAAAAGCCCGCCAATGTGGACGGCAAATCTGCCTACATCGTCGGCTCCGGCCTGGCGGCGCTGTCTGCGGCGTGCTATCTCGTCCGCGATGCCCAGATGAAGGGCGAGCACGTCCACATTCTCGAAAAAGACCCCATCCCGGGCGGTGCCTGCGACGGCTACCACTACGAGAACCTCGGCTACGTCATGCGCGGCGGGCGCGAGATGGACAACCACTTTGAGTGTATGTGGGATCTGTTCCGCTCCATCCCGTCCATCGAGGACGAGAACCACACCGTTCTGGATGAGTACTACTGGCTGAACAAGGCCGATCCCAACTACAGCCTCTGCCGCGCCACCCGCAACCGCGGCGAGGACGCCCACACCGACGGCAAGTTCGGCCTGTCCGACAAGGCTGCCATGGAGATCATGAACCTGTTCATGTCCCCCGATGAGAAGCTGTACGACAAGAAGATCACCGACTTCTTTGACGATGAGGTGCTGAACTCCAACTTCTGGATGTACTGGCGCACGATGTTCGCTTTTGAGAACTGGCACAGCGCACTGGAGATGAAGCGCTATCTGCAGCGCTACATCCATCACATCGGCGGTCTGCCCGACTTTACGGCGCTGCGCTTTACCCGCTATAACCAGTACGAGTCGATGATCCTGCCCATGGTCAAGTACCTCGAGGGCTTCGGCGTGCAGTTCCACTACGATACAAAGGTCACGAACATTGCGTTCGACTGCGCGGGAAGCAAGAAGCAGGCGACCCGCATCGACATCCTGCACGACGGTCAGGAGAGCTCCATCGACCTGACCGAGAACGACCTCGTCTTTATCACGAACGGCGGCTGCGTCGAGAACTCCACCTTGGGCAGCCAGGACACCCCCGCCGAGTTCAAGCCCGAAATCAAGGAGGGCGGCGGCTGGGACCTGTGGCGCAAGATCGCCGCGCAGGATCCGAGCTTCGGCCACCCCGACAAGTTCTGCTATGACCCCGAGCTGTCCAACTGGATGAGCGCCACCGTCACGACGCTGGACCAGCGCATCGTGCCCTATATCAAGAAGATCTGCAAGCGCGACCCGTTCAGCGGCAAGGTCGTCACCGGCGGCATTGTCACGGTCACCGACTCCAACTGGCTGCTGAGCTGGACGCTGAACCGTCAGCAGCAGTTCCGCGACCAGCCCAAGGATCAGCTCTGCGTCTGGGTCTACAGCCTGTTCACCGACAAGCCCGGCAACTATATCAAGAAGCCCATGCGCGACTGCACCGGCAAGGAGATCTGCATGGAGTGGCTGTACCACCTGGGCGTGCCCGAGGATCAGATCGAGGACATGGCCGCGAACAGCGCCAACACCGTGCCCTGCATGATGCCGTATATCGATGCGTTCTTTATGCCGCGCGCTGCGGGTGACCGCCCCGACATCGTGCCCGAGGGCGCTGTCAACTTCGCGTTCCTGGGCCAGTTTGCCGAGACCGCCCGCGACACGATCTTCACCACCGAGTATTCCATCCGCACCGGCATGGAGGCCGTCTACACCCTGCTGAACGTGGACCGCGGCGTGCCCGAGGTCTGGGGCAGCGTCTACGACATCCGCTGCCTGCTGGATGCCACGGTCAAGCTCCGCGACGGACGCAAAATCACCGATATGGAGATGCCTCTCGTCGGCAAGCTCGCCATGAAGGAGGCCCTCAAGAAGATCGAGGGCACCGAAGTGGAGAAGCTGCTGAAGGAGCATAACGTTATCTGAATGTAAGCCAAACGGGCAGTCACTCAAAATGGGTGACTGCCCGTTTTTATTTTGCTGCACCGCAGGGGCCGGGCATACCCGGCTCCTACCTCTCTGCAATTACATCACTTCCGCCAGCTTCCTTTGCATCGTTTCCAAATGCAAACAAAAAAAGGCGCAGCCGGGACGTTGGGCCCGGCTGCGCGGTAATTTACAAATTGTTCATAAGAAAAACATAGTTTTTTAGCAGTTATCCGGTAGTATATAGGCACAGGGTTACGGAACCGCAACCGTAATTCTGGAACATGATTCCTCCTCACACAAACCGATACCCCAAGCCCCCATCCGGAGCCGCAACCGGATGGGGGCGATTTTTTTGTGTTTCAGATCAGGGGGAGCGGGCGGCGAAGCAGGCCAGAGGGGCAAAAGATACATGGGCGGTAATGGCAAGGCTGCGGGCCGGGCATGCCCGGCCCCTACGGGGTGCCGCAAATGGGTTGCGGGCGAGAGGGGCAAGGGAGGGCGGCAGCCCTCCCCCTTTGCAGTGGGCGGGGGCTGCCGTTCCCTGTTCACCGCCTTTTCCACGCCGTGCCAAACCCGATGATGCTTGCACAAAACGCGGCGGCCAGCGCTTCTATGGGGAAGCCGTCCCCGGTTTGCGGCAGCGCCGCCGGGGCGGCAGCCTTCACGGTCCGTGTGCCAGCCGCCGCGGTTGACGCAGTCACCGCTGCCGCGGCGGTCTCCGGCGGGTCATACCGGTTCACAAACAGCACGCCGTCGGCCTTCGCGGTCTTGCCGCTGCGCACGGCCCAGAGCCCGGCGGCAAGACCGCCGTCCGGGCGGCCCGTCACCCGGACCGTGACCGTGTAGCTGTGTGCATCGTAGGTCGTGTGGGCAGCGCCGCCGCTGCGCTCGGCAACCAGATACCGGTAATCCCCCGGCTCGTCAAAGGCGAAGCCCGTAAAATACACGGTGCCGCCGTTTTTTACGGTCAGGGCACACTGCACAGGCGCGGGGGCCGCGTCCAGCGGCGTCAGCTCCACCGTATAGACGGCGTCCGCCGCCGCGCCGTCGGTGCGGACACTGACGGGGATCGCCGTGCCCGCCCGCGCAGCCGCCACGGGCAGCGGGCAGAGCAGCGCCCGCAGCAGGGCCGCTGCGGGCAGCCAGCACCGCAGGGCCGTTTTGCCAAAGGTCATTGCATTTCATCTCCTTCTTTCAGGGGGCAGAGCCGCCCCAGCACGACGACCCGCCCGTTTGTCTCGCTCCCGGCGCAGGTCGAAAGCGCCACCAGTCGGTCCTGCGCCGTCACACCGATGTCCCGCTGCTGCACGGCCTGCGCCGCCGCATAGTCCAGCAGCGCCCCCACGTCGTCGGGGTAACGCTCCGGCGTGTAAATGGCGGTATCGTAGGCATCGGTCACCACACAGGCGAACAGCTCGATCGTATAGGCGGCGTCTGGCAGACTTATGCTGCCCGCGGGGTGCGCGGCAAAATAGTCTGCCTCCGCAAACCGCGCCACATCACCGAACATCGCGCTGTTGTCCATGTGGTGGCCGTAAATCACCGTGTACGGGTCGGTCAGGTCGGCGGCGCAGCGGCTGTCGAGAAAAATCGCGCCCGACAGGGAAAAATCACCGTAGACGTCGCGGTTGACGTAGTCCATGTTCGTCGCGCCCTGCACAACGGGGTAGTCGATGCCCGTGCCGTCCACCGTCAGCCAGCCGCAGACGTCGGGGTTGACGGTTTGCAGCCCGGCCAGCGTCGGGTTGTCGGCAGCCGGTGCGGCGGGCTTATACTGCAAAAGCTCCGCGCCCACAAACGCCCCGCGGCGCAGCGCGGCGTCCTGCCAGAGCGCGAACCCGCCGAAAGCCAGCAGCACCAGCATCAGCAGCCCGGCCAGCGCACTGACCAGCCGTGTGCCCAGGCGTGCCAGCCACGCCGCGCGGTCCAACATCAATCCTCACGGCGGCGCTTGCGGAAGAACACCAGCCCGCTGCCCGCGGCCAGCGCCAGCATCGCGCCGTAGGGGGCGGCGTCCAGCAGCAGGCCGGTGGGGGCAATCGAGCTGCGGGTATTCGTGACGGTCAGGGCCGTGTCGGCGGCACCCACCGTCTGCGTGGGCAGAGTCTTTTCGGTGCTCAGCGTCTCGCCGTCCAGCGTCCAGGCCGTCGTATACTTCTCAGCGTCCAGGCCGCTCTCGGTGATCGTGTAGGCCGCGCCGGTGGGCAGGCCGGTCACCTCGATCACATCGCCGCCACGGATCGTCTCCGAGAAGCTGACCTTGCCGTTTGTAAAGGGCTTCACCTCGGCGCCGCTCGTCACGCCCGCCGCGCTTGTGGTTTGGACCGTGACCGACGCCATGCGGCCCGGGTCTGCGTCCGGGTCGGTGATCTCCAGCGTGAAGATAAAGTGGTCGGTGTAGTCGGCCCAGTCGCCCGCCAGCGCCTTGGTCACGGTCAGGCCGTGGGTCGTGTAGGTATTGGTGATGAGGTCGCTCTTGGTATTGTTATCGAGCGAGGTCAGCGTAGCGTAGTCGATTTTGAACGTTGCACCGTCCGGTTCGGACGTATTGTCGTTGACAACGCGCACCTTTAGCAGGTAGGTCGCCGTCGTGGCGGTCAGACCGTGGATGCCGGGGTCGCGCTCGGTCAGGTGGTAGTAGTAGATGCCGGGGGCCTCGAACTTCGAGGTGTCAAAGCCGACGCTTACATCGCTCTCCTTGTTGGCAATGCCGCCGTCATCCGCCGCAAACGTGGCGGTGATGTCGCTGCCGTCCAGCTGATCCACGCTGCCGACATAGTTTTTCTCTCCGTCGTCGGGCAGGTCGCTCTCGTCGGCGGCGGTGACGTCAAAGGCAATCGTGCCCGTGATGCCGCCCGCGCCCGCGGCGTTCGTCACGTCGATGGCCTTGCGGAAGGTGATGCTGCCGGTGGTCGTGGTCAGGGTCTCTGCCGCAAACGCCGTGGCGGAGAGCGCACCCGTGAGCAAAGCAGCGGTCAGAACGGCGGAAATCTTGATGGTGTTCATAAGTATGTGCTCCTTTCGGGGTGGTGTATGGTTATGTGGGTGGTTGCCGGTAGGTCGGCCCTCATCCGCCGCTGCGGCGGCACCTTCCCCCGCGGGGGAAGGCTTGGGGCTGGGTGCCTTCCCCTGCGGGGGAAGGTGGCCGAGGCCCCGCCCGAGGCCGGATGAGGGCCGAGTGTATCTCTGCATCCTTCCTCCCTATAGTCTCTAAATCTCATTCCTCCTCACAATCGCAATGACCCGCCCGGCGATATTTTCTGCCGTCACCGGGCCGTACCGGCGGCTGTCGGGCGCACCCTCGCGGGCGTCGCAGAGGATAAAATACTCGCCGTCGGCCAGGGTCAGGGGGTAGGTCACGTCACTGTCGTAGCGGGGGGTCGTCTCGTAAATGTCCGGCTCGGCCACAAGGCTGCCGTTGATGCGCAGCAGCGCGTTTTCTGTCACCTCCACGGTGTCGCCGCCGCGGGCCGCAACACGCCCCGTGCAGCGCCGGTCATCCTGTGTAAAGACGACCACCTCCCCCGCTGCAAAGCTGCGCGGCAGCCGGTAGTAGAGCAGCAGGTCGCCAGGCTTGAGGTGCGGGTACATCGTGTCGTCCGGCTGGATCGCCAGCCCGAACACGACGCCGAACAGCACCAGCAGCAGTGCGGCCAGCGCCCCGGCGCGCAGAAAAAACTCCTTCACGTCCGCCAGCGCACGGCGGCGCTGTGTCTCGTTCACGGTGCAGCCTCCCTTCGGCGGCGGCAGACCACGGCCAGCGCCGCGCCCGCCGCCAGCAGCCAGACTGCCGGGGCCGCGTCCTGCGCAAGGCCCGTGGGCGGCACGCCGTCCTTATTGTTGACGCAGGTAACCGCTGTGTCGCCGGTCAGGGTCGCGGTATAGCTTCTGCCCAGCGTGACGCTGCTGCCGTCGTCCATTGTCGTTTCGTAGTCGGTCAGCGTCTCCTCGGTGACGGTCACGGTCTGGCCGGGCTTCAGATGCCCGATGACAATGCTGCCCTTATGCGGGATTGTGAAGCCGTCTGCGGTCAGCGCCGCGCCGCCATAGGGCTGCACATAGGGGGTATCCGCGGTGACCGCCGCGCCGTCAATGGCCGCCGCAAACGCAAAGCCGCGGCGCGTGTCGCCCATGCCGCCCGTGACCTGCTTGGTCACAGTGACGCGCAGGAACGGCGCGTAGGTGTTGGTGATGACAGCCTCCCCCACGCCGCCGGACGGCACCTGCACCGTCCCGGCCGCCGCGGCGGCGATGGTCGTGCAGTACCAGCCGGCTAAGTCGGGGTGGTCGGTCTCGGTCACGGTGTAGCTGCCCACGGGCACATCCTCCACCGTTACGCTGTGCAGCCCCCTGAGCGGCACGGTCAGTGCGCCGGGCGCGTCCAGCGTGACGGTGCGGGCCGTGCCGTCGTCATAGACCAGCGTATAGCTGCCGATGGGCAGGCTGCCGACGGTGAAGGTGTTCGTCACGGCTTCAGCCTCATCGCGCAGGGCCGCGTCGTCCACGGCCTTCGTCAGCCGCAGGCTGCCGGTCTGCCGGGCGTAGGTGTTCTCAAAATCGGCGTAGGTCGTGCCGTTTTGCAGCAGCGTTATGTTGGCCAGCGTCGGCGGGTCGCCCGCGGGCTGCAGCACGTCGCCGTTGACGGCGGCGCGGCTCGCCAAATAGAGCACCGCCGCCGGGGCGGCGTGGGCGGTCTCGGTCACGGTGTAGGTGTAGGGTGTGCCGCTCTCCGACGCCATAGGCAGATCCTGTATGGTATAGCTGCACTGGGCCGGGTCGGTGCCGACGGTCATATCCGCGCCGCTTATGACGGCCACAGCCGTGCCGTCGGAGCGGGTCACGGTGAAGGTCAGCCCCGCGCGCACGGCGGTCAGCTCGTCGGCGGTCAGGCTGCCCGCCAGCGTCTTGCGCAGCGTCAGGTTGGCGTGCCCGGCCACGGGCGGCGCAGGCTCGGTGCTGAACCAGACCTTATCCAGCAGGTTGCCCTCGCGCCGGTCCCCCTTGCCGCTGGACAGCGCCAGGAAGAAGAACCGGCTGACATACTGCCCCGCCCGGACCGTGTAGTCGCCGCTGTGGACGCCCCACTGGTCGTTGCCGTCGGTGATCTCACCGCCGACCATGAAGCTACGGATGGGGACCTCCTCGCCGTTGTATTGCACGGTCCGGTCCAGCGCCGCGCGCACCAGAAGTCCCCTGTTGTCGTCCTCGCTGGAAGCGCCCGCCAGAATGTCGGTGATCTGCGCTGCCACATCCACCGGCGCGATGAGCAGCGCCATCGAGTCCTGCATACCCCTGCCGCGGGCGCGGTGGGCCAGCGACCAGTGCAGCGTGGTGCCGGGCGCGGTCAGCACATCCTGATACAGTGCGCCGTAGGCCTCGCAGTTCAGCTCGGCAAACTGCCGGCCGTCGTAAGCGCCGTCGATGCTGTAGCTGGCCTCGGGGTAGTTCCGCGTGCCGTTATAGCTGCGGTTGGAGCCGTCCGCCAGCTCAATGTACAGGCCGGCGCTTCCGGTTTTCCAGTGCCTGGCCACGCCGGTGGTCTGCCAGACGATGCCCCCTTCCCCGACGGGTACTGGGTAAAGAAGGTGCCGGTCTCACCGTCCGGGGAATAATACAGCCGGGATGCGGGCGTATGGTTGTCTTTGTCGTGATACGCCTTCAGCCCGGCAATATCCGGCGTTTCAAAGCTGCCGTTCTGCAGCTGGATGCAGTAGGGCACCTGCATGGCCGCGGCGGTGAGTTTTGCGCCGTCGGTGCCGGTGACCTCGACCTTATAGTACAGCCGTTCCGCATCCCTGACACCGGCAATGCAGGCATCCAGCGCAGCGTTCAGCCGGTGCTCGCTGCCCGGCGTGATGTTCCACGCATCGCCGGAGCAAAGCTGCTGCGGGACCTCCTCCCAGTTGGTGCCGTCCTTGCTGCGGTACCAGGTGTACACAGCGCCGTCGAGTCTGTCCGTGCTGCCGTTGACCTTCGCTGTAAAGCAGCCGTCGGTCCGAATGCTGTCCACCAGCTCTGCGCTTGTGACAACGGCAGTCTGCGCCGCGGTGTCAGGCGCGGCGAGCAGCGTATCCATCACGAGGGTGCGTGCGGTCTCGGGCGTTGCCGCGGGGTCAGCCGCCGGGGTCGGCGCCGCCTCACTTTCGGGTTCCGGTGCAGGCGGGTCCGGGTCGGCGGGCGCAATCGCCGCCGCAGGCTCCGCCGGGGCGGGCAGCTCATCCGCCGCAAACACAGCGTTGGCCATGCCTGCCGCCATACAGCAGGCCAGCAGCACAGCCAACAGACGTTTTTTCATGTACGGTTCCTCCTTTGCAGGTTTCCCGTGCGGGGCTTGTCCCCCCGCCGGGTCAATTGGGAGTATACCGTCCGCCGCCCGAGGAATACGTCGAGGGCTGCTTTCTGCCAAAAGGTTACAAAAAAGACGCACCACGGAAGTTTTTCCGCAGTGCGTCTTTTCTGTATTCACTTCTGCCCTGCACCTTTCCGCAAGCGCCCGCCTATGGGACACCTGCGGGCCGGGCATGCCCGGCCCTTACTGTCTCTGCAATGGGGAAATGCGTTGCTGCGGCAGGTTGGCAGGCGGCCACTGGTCGTCCCTACCGTCCTTGGGGCCGTTTACACCACCGTCACCAGCGTCTCACAGTCGCCGGTCACGGCGTACTTGCCGCTGCCCGCGGGGATAAAATAGCTTTCGCCTTTTTTGACCTTCACGGTCTCGCCGCCGCAGGTCAGCGTGCCCGCGCCGTCGGTGATGAGCAGCGAGACAAAACTCTTTTCGTCAGCCGCACCGTCAAACGCGCCTTTTTTCGCGTCCACCGTGAAATACTCGCACTGCGCGAGATGGCTGCCGAAATCGTGCTTTTGCGGCGGCGTGCGGCGGGTCACATCCAGCGCCTTTTCAATGTGCAGGGCGCGGGGCTTGCCGTCCGCACCGACGCGCCCGTAGTCGTAGACGCGGTAGGTCACGTTGGAGTTCTGCTGCACCTCGGCCACGACGATGCCCTGGCAGATGGCGTGCAGCGTGCCGGACGGGATAAAAAAGCAATCCCCTTTATGCACCGGTACGGCGTTCAGGACCTCGGTCAGGGTGTTATTTTTGATGCGCTCCGCAAACTCCTCTTTGGAGATTTCGTGGTCAAAGCCGTAGTAGAGATACGCCCCCGGCACGCAGTCCAGCACATACCACATCTCGGTTTTGCCGTACTGGTGTTCGTTTTTCAGCGCGTAGTCGTTGGACGGGTGTACCTGAATGGACAGGTTGTTGCTGGCGTCGATGAACTTTGTCAGGATCGGGAACTGCTCAAATTTTGCGCAGTCCGTGCCCAGGGCTTCGGGGTGTGCGGCCACGTAGTCCGCCAGCGTCGTGCCGTCGGGCAGATAGCTCGGGCCGTCCGGGTGGCAGGACAGCACCCACGCTTCGGCCAGCGGTTCAAGGTCGCTCTTGATGCCGAAATCGGTGCGCAGGCGGCTGCCGCCCCACAGATAATCCTTGCAGCTCGGGGTCAATTTCAGAATTGCCATGCCATTCACACTTTCATCATGTCCGCGGCGGCTTTGGCCAGCGCGGCGTTCACGGCATCGGCGGCTGCCTCACTGTCGCCGACGGCGGAAAGATAAACTTTAATTTTCGGCTCGGTGCCGGAGGGGCGGACCATCAGCTTATGCCCGCCGTCCAGATGGTATTCCAGCACGTTGGCGCGGGGCAGGCCGGTGCCGTCGGTGTCGTAGTCCACGACGGACTCCACCTTGTACCCGGCAATGTCCTCCGGGGCGTTGGCGCGCAGCTTCTTCATCAGCTCCTGCATCGTGTGCATGCCGCTCTCGCCCTCAAAGGCAAAGCTGCACAGCGCATTGCGGTAGTAACCGAACTCCCTGTACAACGCCTCGATGGCGTCCAGCAGCGTCTTGCCCTGCTGGGCGTACCAGGCCGCGGCCTCGCAGACCAGCAGCGTCGCGTTGACAGCGTCCTTGTCGCGGACGTGGCCGCCGGACAGGTAGCCGTAGCTCTCCTCAAAGCCGAAGATATAGCGTTCGGGACGCCCCTCGGCCTCCAGCTTGCCGATCTGCTCGCCGATGAACTTAAAGCCGGTCAGGGTGCGGCGCAGCTCGACGCCGTATTTTTTTGCCACCGGCGTTGCCATATCGGTGGAGACGATCGTCGTTACCGCCACGGGGTCGGCGGGCATCGTGCCCTGCGCCAGACGGGTGCGGCAGATATAGTCCAGCAGGATGATGCCCATCTCGTTGCCGGTAATCAGGCGGTAGCCGCCCTTGCCGTCGGGCACGGCGGTGCCGCAGCGGTCACAGTCGGGGTCGGTGCCCAGCAGCAGATCGGGGCGGACCTTGTCGCACAGCTCCAAGCCTTTTTGCATAGCTTCGCGGATCTCGGGGTTCGGGTAGGGGCAGGTCGGGAAGTCGCCGTCGGGCTTTTCCTGCTCGGGCACAACGGTCACATGGGTCACGCCGAGCTTTTTCAGCAGCTTTTTCACACATTCCAGACCCGTGCCGTTCAGCGGGGTGTAGACGAGCTTGAGCGCGTCGATGCCCGCGCCGTCGCCGACGCGCTGGTCATAGACAGCCTGCACAAAATCATCGAGGCATTTTTCGTCAATTGTCACAATGCGGCCCGCGGCGGCGGCAGCGTCAAAATCTGCCAGCCGGACATCGTCAAAGCAATCAATTTTTTCGATAGCTGCCAGAATTTTTTCGGCAGCCTCCAGCGTGATCTGGCAGCCGTCCGCGCCGTAGACCTTGTAGCCGTTGTACTTAGCGGGGTTGTGGCTGGCCGTCACGCAGACGCCCGCGCCGCAGCCGAGGTACCGCACCGCCCACGAAAGCGCCGGGGTCGGCTCAAGCCGGGGGTACATGCAGGCGGTAATGCCGTTCGCGGCCAGCACGCGGGCGGTCTCGCGGGCGAACAGCGCCCCGTTATGGCGGCTGTCGTGGGCGATGGCTACCTTTTTGGGCAGGCCGGACGCATTGAGGTAGTCCGCCAGCCCCTGCGTCGCCTTGCGCACGGTGTAGAGGTTCATCCGGTTCGTGCCCGCGCCGATCACGCCGCGCAGGCCGCCGGTGCCGAATTCCAGATCGCGGTAAAAGCGGTCCGTGACGGCGTCGGCGTCGCCCGCGATGGAGACGAGCTCGGCTTTGACAGCGTCGTCCAGATCCGGCTGGGCAAGCCAGCGGTTATAGAGGTCGTTTGTATTGTTCATGGAGTTTCTCCTTTATCTTCCCTTGGGTCCTGCGGGCAGCCGCAAGCCGCCCGCCTCTCTATTATCTTGCATTTTTACCGCTTTTGCAAGTACCAAATCTTTGTCGGCACCACCGGATTTTCCGGTCAGCCCTGCCAGACGCCTTTTATTGCCTCCGCTTCACTTTCCGCCAGCGCCGGAGCGTCGGAATTGGCAAACAGGCTGCCGTAGCGGTAGAGCCCCGCGCCCTGCACCCCTAAGCGGGCAAGCAAAGCAAGCTGGTCGGCCAGCGCATGGCCGGAAAACCACTCGGAGCCGGCATCGGACCCATCCCCTGCGCCGACGCGGTAGGCTCCCAGCCCGGCGTACAGCTGCACGCCCGCCGCGCGGGGCAGTGCGGCCCACGCGGCGGCCAGCTGCGCAAAGCTGTGCGACGCATCGCCGTTTTTTATATATTCCTGCCCCCAATAAAGCTGGGGCATCAGGTAATCCACAGTTCCCTGCCGCAGCCAGCGGGCCGCGTCGCTGTATTGCAGGGTGTAGTTTTGCTCCGGGTCGCCCGCCGGGGCTGCGCCGAACCGCACGCCGTACCGCCGGGCCGCGGCGTGGCAAAGCTCCATCAGGGCGTTCACGTTTTCCCGCCGCCAGTCGTCCTGCGTCCGTGTGCTGCCGCTGGCCGCGTAGTCCGCCGCGTCAAAGGCCGGGTCGGTGGTGGGGTAAAAATAGTCGTCAAAGTGGATGCCGTCCACAGCGTACCTTGCGCACAGCTCCCCCACCCCGTCGGCAATGTACTGCCGTACGTCCGCGTTGGCGGGGTCGAGATACGCGCCGGTGTCGGTGTACCTGACCCAGTCCGGGTGCAGCCGCGCCGGGCTTGCGCCGCACAGCGCCGGGGTCTGCCCGGCCTGGATGCGGTAAGGGTTGACCCAGGCTTCCAGCTGTAAGTCCCGCGCGTGGGCGGCGTCCACCAGCAGTGCCAGCGGGTCAAACCCGGGGTCCTGCCCCTGCGTGCCGGTGCAGAGGTGGCTGAACGGAAAGTAGTCGCTGGGGTAGAGCGCATCGCCGAAGGGCCGCACCTGCGCCAGCACGACGGTTGCGCCAATCGACTGTATATTGTCCAGCATTGTGCCGATTGCCTGCGTGAACGCCTCCGCCGACGAGAAATCGACCTGCTCCCATTCCAGATAGCTGACCCACACAGCGCGGTAGGGCGCGGCGGCCCGGGCGACGGCGGTTGGGGTGGGGGTCGGCGCCGCGGCGGGGGCCGGGACAGCCTTTTGCGGCAGTGCAAGCAGCGGCGCAAGCAGAAAGACGGCCATTATAAATAAGTAGAATCCGATCCGACGCATGGCATGTACCTCCTGCGGTATGTATATGCGGGGCGGGCAGCGGGTAGGACAGGGCCGCTGGCACGCCGCCCCTACGGCAATCCGTTGCCGGGCGGTCATGGGGTCCCCCTTTGCCACATTGACAAAAAACGCCCTGCAATGCTATAATGTTTTTATATGTAACACAATTTTTATCTACCCATTCCTTCACACAAAGGCGGAAGCACTATGACCAGAGAACAGGTCGAAACGGAAATGGCCCAATACCGCACCATCTTTACTGTGGTGCGGCTGCTGGATGCTGCGCAGGTCGGCGGCGAGGAGTCCATCAACAGCTGTTGCAGCTGCTACAGCTATTGGGGCAAAAACCCCCCCTGCCGGAACTGCATCTCCCGGCAGGTGCTGGAGGATCACCGCCAGCGCACCAAGCTGGAATACATGGGCAGCGAGGTCTTTCAGGTCACCGCCGTCTACCGCGAGGTCGACGGCGTTCCCTGTGTCATGGAGCTGATCCAGAAGCTGGACGGCGAGACCCTCATTGACCCCGAAAACGGGGACCGCCTGATAGACAGCATCACGAGCTACCACACCAAGCTCTACCACGATGCACTGACCGACAGCTACAACCGCCGCTACTTTGAGGACGCGCTCAAGGACAAGACCGACCCCGCCGGTGTGGCCGTGCTGGATCTGGACGACTTTAAATTGATCAACGACACCAACGGCCATCAGGCCGGCGACACGGCGCTGCGCACCTGCGTTGACGTGGTGCGCGCCTGCATCCGCAAATCGGACGTGCTCATCCGCTACGGCGGCGACGAATTCCTGCTGGTGCTGCCGGGCATTGAGCGCGCGGCGTTCCTGGCCAAGCTGGACCGCATCCGGGAGCATCTGCACACCGCCAGCGTGCCGGGGTATTCCCGTCTGCATCTGTCCGCCAGCATCGGCGGCGTGATAACACAGCCCGGCGAGACCGTGGAGCAGGCAGTCTCCCGCGCCGACAAGCTGATGTACCAGGCCAAGAACCGCAAAAACATGGTCGTGACCGAGGACAACGCCCGGGACGGCGCTTTGAGCGCTGCCGGGCGCGAAAGCCATTCCCGCCAGAGCATTTTAATTGTGGACGACTCCGAGATGAACCGCGCCATTCTGGCGGAGATCCTGGGCAGCGACTACAACATTCTGGAGGCGACGAACGGCAAAGAATGCCTGGCCATGCTGGAGCAGTACGGCACCGGCATTGCGCTGATCCTGCTGGACATCGTCATGCCGGTCATGGACGGCTTTGCGGTGCTGAGCGAGTTGAACCGCAGCCACTGGATCGAGGACATCCCCGTCATCATGATCTCGAGCGAGGACGCCGACACCGTTGTGCGCCACGCCTACGAGCTGGGCGTCTCGGACTATGTCAGCCGCCCGTTCGATGCGGGCATCGTCTACCGCCGCGTTTTCAACACGATCAAGCTCTACGCCAAGCAGCGGCGGCTCGCCTCGCTGGTGACGAGCCAGATCAAGGAAAAAGAGAAAAACACCAAGATGATGATCTCGATCCTGAGCGAGGTCGTCGAGTTCCGCAACGGCGAGAGCGGCCAGCACGTGCTGCACATCGGCACGCTGACCCAGCGCCTTCTGGAGCGGCTGACGCAGAAAACTGACAAGTATGACCTGCCGCCCGAAACGCAGGAGCTGATCGTCATGGCATCGGCGCTGCACGACATCGGAAAGGTTGCGATAGACGATAAGATCCTGAACAAGCCCGGGCGGCTTACCCCGGAGGAGTTCGATCTTATGAAAACGCACACCGTTGTGGGCGCGAACATGCTGGAGCGTCTGGGCCGCTATAAAAACGAAGCGCTTGTCAAGACCGCCCACGACATCTGCCGCTGGCACCACGAGCGCTGGGACGGCCGCGGCTACCCCGACGGCCTGGCCGGGGACGACATCCCGATTTCGGCGCAGATCGTCTCGATAGCGGACGTCTACGACGCGCTGGTCAGCAAGCGCGTCTACAAGGCCGCCTACTCACCGGACACCGCGGTGCAGATGATCCTGCACGGCGACTGCGGGCAGTTCAACCCCCTGCTGCTGGAATGTCTGGTAGAAATTCAGGACGTCTTAAAGGCCGAGATCGTCGGACGGGGGAACGAATCGGTGCTCGCGGCGGCGGAAACCTCTGCGGAGGGGTCAAGACCCCTCCCTACGATGCCACGATAACGAGAGGTTTGTAGGGAGCGGTCTTGACCGCTCCGTGCCCGTGCGCGGCGGCGGAAACCTCCCCGGGAGGGATGAGGCCCTCCCGGGGTGCTCGCGGCGGCGGAAACCTCTGCGGAGGGGTCAAGACCCCTCCCTACGATGCCACGATAACGAGCGGTTTGTAGGGAGCGGTCTTGACCGCTCCGTGCCCGTGCGCGGCGGCGGAAACCTCCCCTACCGCGCCACTATAAATTGTGTAATTGTTATGATATTGCGGATTCTGTTGAAAATATCCCCTGTCTATGGTAAAATAAGAAGATAACTATTAGAGAGGACTTTTCCTTCTTCATGACAAGTAAACGCGAAAAGCTGCAATACGCTTATGTATTTTTCGCCGATCTGCTCACGATGGCCGTCAGCGTGCTGCTGGCGTGGCTCATCACCGACGGGCTGTTCGGCGTGCTGATCCCCTACACCAGCACCGATTGGCTCCAGACCCTGTGCCTGCTGTTTGTGGCGTTCGTCGTCACCTTCTTCTTCTTTGACCAGGACAAAAACATCGTAACACGGTCTGAAAACGAGGAAATCAGTCTTTCCCTCCGGTTCAACATCGCGTTCGGCCTTGTTTATGCAGGCTGCATGCTGCTGGCCAAGGCCACGATGCTGGACTCCCGTTATTTTGCAGTCACAGTGCCCGCGGTCAACGCGGTGCTGCTGCCGTTCTCCCATGCGATTTTAAAGCGGCTGCTCATCCGGTTCCAGCGCAGCTGGGGCATGGAGACGCTCGTCGGCGTCGTCACAACGTCGGACCGGGCCGAGCGGCTGATTTCCGAGATCCGAAAGGACTGGTCCCGCCGGGTCGTGGGCGTCTCGCTGCTGGAGGCCACGCCCGCCGCGATCTCCACCAAAGTCTGCGGCGTCGAGGTCAAGGCGACGTTCGACGACTTCATGGACTGGATCCGGCGCGAGGCGCTCGACGAGGTCTATGTCGATGTGCCGATGGACAGCGGCGAGAGCTTCATCCCCTATCTGGACGAGATGGAGAGCATGGGCCTGACCGTGCACTTCCGTCTGCCGCTGCTGGACCGCATTGAGGAAGCCTGCTGCGACGAGACGAGCGCCGCACGGCTGAGCCGGTCCCTGGGGCGCTGCGCCGGGGGCAACATCGTCACGATGGGCACCGTTGAATTGCAGCTGCGCGACCAGATCGCCAAGCGCTGCATGGACGTGGTGGGCGCTGTCATCGGCTGTATCATCAGCATCCCGATCATCGCGGTGGTCGCCATCCCGCTCAAGCTCGAAAGCCCCGGCCCGCTGTTTTTTAAGCAAAAGCGTGTGGGCCGCAACGGGCGGTATTTTTACATCCACAAGCTGCGCAGCATGTACGTGGACGCCGAGGCCCGCAAGAAGGAGCTGATGGCCCAGAATGAAATGAACGGCCTGATGTTCAAAATGGAGGATGACCCCCGCGTGACCAAGGTGGGTAAATTCATCCGCCGCACCAGCATTGACGAGCTGCCGCAGTTTTTTGACGTGCTGCGGGGCGATATGAGCCTTGTGGGCACCCGCCCGCCGACGGTGGACGAGTACAAGCAGTACGAGAGCCACCACAAGCGCCGTCTGTCGATGAAGCCGGGCATCACCGGCCTGTGGCAGGTCAGCGGGCGCAGCGACATCGAGGATTTTGAGGAGGTCGTCAAGCTCGACGTAGCCTACATCGACAACTGGTCCCTCTGGGGCGATGTAAAGATTTTGTTCAAAACGATTTACGTTGTGTTCGCAGGGAAAGGGGCGAAATGATCGCAAGCAGCCGTTCCGGAAAGGGACGGCTGCTTTTTTTACTGCCGCGCGGCCCCTACAGGGAAGCTGACGTTGCCGCAAAGCTCCCGGAGCGGTCAAGACCGCTCCCTACAAACTGCCGCTCACGGGTGCCTTGTAGGGAGGGGTCTTGACCCCTCCGGGCAGCCTCCCTCCACGCCAAAACGGGGCCTGCTTTTCGGCAGGTCCCGTTTTGGTTGGTATAGGAAAATAATAAGAAAATGGCTTGTTTATCCCCGCATTACACGATCTTGCGGGATTTGTGGACGCCGGTCTTGAGGAACTCGACCCATTCCGCAATGTTCACGGCGTGGTCGCCCAGGCGCTCAAGGTACTTATCAATCATAAATAAGTCCAGCGCCGTCTCGGCATCGCTGGGGTGGGCGGCGATGTAGGCCGCAATTTCCTTGGAAATGCGGCTGAACATCGCGTCGCAGTCGTCGTCGCGGGCAATGACCTGCGCGGCGGCGGACAGATCCACCTGCACGTAGGCGGCAATGGCGTCCTTGACCATGTGCAGGGCAATGTCGCCCATCGCGTACAGGTCGTCCAGCACGCCGACGGTGCGCGCGCCGTCCGGGTGGAGATGGAGCGTTATCTCGGCAATGTCGCTGGCCTGGTCGGCGATGCGCTCAATGTCGGTGACCATCTTTAGCGCCGTGGAGACCTTGCGCAGGTCGCCCGCCACGGGCTGCTGGCGCAGAAACAGCGTTAAGCAGCGGTGCTCGATCTCATGCTCGGCGGAGTCGATTTCGCTGTCCCGGGCAATAACGCTGCGGGCCAGCTCGGTGTCGCCGGTGCGCAGGGCGGTCATGGCGCTCTCGATCGCGCCGCCGGCGGCGTGGCCCATGCGGGCCAGCATCGTGTCAAGCTGCAACAGCTCGGCGTCGTACATTTTTCGTACACTCGTACCCATTTGTCGTACCTCCTTAGCCGAAGCGGCCCGAGATGTAATCCTCGGTGCGCTTGTCCACGGGCGTGGCGAACACACGCTCCGTCGGGCCCATCTCCACCAGCTCGCCCAGCAGGAAAAATGCCGTCTTATCGCTGATACGCGCGGCCTGCTGCATGTTGTGGGTGACCATGACGATGGTGTAATTCTCTTTCAGCTCCGTGGCCAGCTCCTCGACCTTGGACGTCGAGATGGGGTCCAGAGCGCTCGTCGGCTCATCCATCAGCAGGACCTCGGGCTCAACGGCCAGAGCGCGCGCAATGCAGAGGCGCTGCTGCTGGCCGCCCGACATGCCCAGGGCGCTCTTGTTCAGGCGGTCCTTGACCTCGTCCCAGATGGCCGCGCCGCGCAGGGATCTTTCCACGATCTCATCCAACTGCGCTTTATTATGGATGCCGTGGGTGCGCGGGCCGTAGGCGATGTTGTCATAGATGGACATCGGGAAGGGGTTCGGCTTCTGGAACACCATGCCGACGCGCTTGCGCAGGACGTTGACGTCCATCTTGTCCTTATAGATGTCCACGCCGTCGAGCTTGATGTCGCCGGAGATGCGGCAGCCCTCGACGAGGTCGTTCATGCGGTTCAGGCTTTTCAAAAACGTGGATTTGCCGCAGCCGGACGGACCGATGAACGCGGTGATCTCCTTTTCCGGGATGTCGATATTGATATTTTTCAGCGCATGGAAGCTGCCATAGTACAGGTCCATATTGCGCACTTCAAATTTGTTCATGAAATGACCTCACATTTTATCTCTGCTCTGTGCAATGCAGCGGTAGGGTCCGGGCATGCCAGGACCGCGGCCCGGACCGCGAGCACCCGTTTTCCGTACACCTGCGGGCCGCATATATGCGGCCCCTACATGCGCGGCGCCGGGGAAGGGGCTGCCGAACGGAAGGTTCCCGGAGCGGTCAAGACCGCTCCCTACATGGCACCCGTGAACGGCGAATCGTAGGGAGGTGCGGGGTTGTAAGCGTGGGACCACGGTTGAGCGTAGCGAAACCGGGGAGCGAACAATGTTTGCCCCTGCGGGGCAAACAACCGCATGAGCGGGCCAGCTTTGCTGGCTGGCGGCGCTCGTTGTGCGCCGCCAAGCGGTCTTGACCCCTCCGCAACGGTTTGCGCTGCCGCATACTCCCACGGGCGGATATGGAATCCGCCCCTACGGTGCAGGGCATTGCCCTTTACCGTTTTGCCAGTTTCCCGGCTACCAGCCCGGACAGGCCGTTGATGACCAGCACCAGCACCAGCAGGACCACTGCCGTGCCGTAGGTCTGGCCGATGTACAGGCCCTCGTTCGAGAGCAGGTACATGTGTACAGCCAGGGTGCGGGTGGAGCTGAACAAGCTGGACGGGATCTTTGCCACAGAGCTTGCGGTATAGATCAGCGCGGCGGTCTCGCCGACGATGCGGCCCGTGGCCAGAATAACGCCGGACAAAATGCCGGGCATGGCGGACGGCAGCACAATCGTGAACACCGTGCGCAGCTTGCCCGCGCCCAGACCAAAGCTGCCCTCGCGGTAGGAGTCGGGCACTGCGATCAGCGCCTCCTCCGTCGTGCGCATGATGACAGGCAGAACCATGATGGCCAGCGTGAACGCACCGGCGATCATCGAATAGCCCCAGTGCAGCTTGGTGACGAAGAACAGCATACCGAACAGGCCGTAGACGATGGACGGGATGCCCTGCAGCGTCTCGGTGGTGACGCGCACGGCCTTGACCAGCTTGCTGCCGCGGTGGGCGTACTCGACCAGCCAGATGGCCGCAAAGATGCCCAGCGGCGTCGAGATCGCCAGCGAGAAGGCCGTCATCAGCACCGTGTTGATGAGCGCGGGCGTCAGCGAGACGTTCTCGGAGTTATACTCCCAGGCGAACAGCTCGGGCTTCAAATTGGGGATGCCCATGACCAGAATGTAGCCGATGAGGAACACCAGCACCGCGGCGGTCAGCAGGGCGGCAATGCGCACAAGCCAGCGCAGCGCGGCGGCCTGCATACGGGCGGCGCGGCGGTTGCTGCCGCCGGTGGGCAGGAACTCATGCGGTTTTGCGTAGGTCATATCGGCGGCTGTTTGCGTTGCGGCACTCTCAGGCATAGTCCTTACCCCCTTTCACAAGGCTGAAGCAGAGGTTGATAAGCAGGATGAATACGAACAGCACAACGCCGGTGGCGATCAGCGCCTCGCGGTGGAGGTCGGCGGCGTAGCCCATCTCGATGACGATGTTCGAGGTCATCGTGCGCAAGCCCTGGAACAGACCCTTAGGCATCCAGGTCTGGTTGCCCGCGACCATGACGACGGCCATCGTCTCACCGATGGCGCGGCCAATGCCGAGGATGACTGCCGACAGCACGCCGGATTTTGCGGCGGGCAGCACGGCGTAGAACACGCTGCGCTCATGCGTCGCGCCAAGGGCAAGGCTGCCCTCGTAGTAGCTGTCGGGCACGGCGTCGAGGCTCGCCTTGCTGACCGTGATGATGGTGGGCAGGATCATGATGCCCAGCAGCACGGCGGCAGTAAACAGGCTCATGCCCTTGCCGCTCTTGACGTGGAGCACGGTTTTGAAGAACGGCGACTTGACCATGGCCTGCACGGCGGGCACAAGCACGATCATGCCGAAGAAGCCATAGACGACGGACGGGATGCCGGCCAGCAGCTGCACCGCCGGGAGCATGACCTTATTGATGCGGGGCGACGCGAACTTGGACATGTAGATGGCCGTCAGCAGGCCGATGGGCACGCCGACGAGGATAGCCCCCGCCGTGACGTAGATGCTGCCCAAGATCATCGGCAGGATGCCGAAGATGTCGTTGCCGGGCTTCCATGTCGTGCCCAGCAGGAACTTGAGCGGGCCGATCTTGAACAGGGTGGGCACACCGTTGGCAAACAGGAAGATGCAGATCAGCGCCACCGCCAGGATGGACACACAGGCGCAGAGAGTGAACACGCCCTGCATAACGCCTTCTTTTAGCTTGGAGGTCATTTTCCTATACTCCTTTGGTTATATGCCATGTAGGGGCCGGACATGTCCGGCCCGCAGCCTTCCCATAACCGCGCGGTCACGGGTATGCTGCGGGCGGGGCATGCCCCGCCCCTACGGTGCTGCTATACTTTACTGCACATCCGCCCAGGTGGTCAGCTCGCCGGTGTAGATGCCCTTGATCTGGTCAACGGTCAGGTCGTCGGTGGTGTTGCTGGGGTTGACGACGACGGCGATGCCATCCAGCGCCAGGACGGTAGCCTTGGCGCCGCCCTCGACCTCGGAGTCCTTCAGCTCACGGCTGGCCATGCCGATGGTGTAGGTGCCCTCCAGCGCACCGGAGACGCCGGTGGTGGAATCGGTGGTCTGGAGCTCCAGCTCGGCGTTGGGGTTGACGGTCTTGTAAGCCTCGATCAGCTTCTCCATCAGCGGAGAGACGGAGGAAGAACCGCCGACGACGATCTTGCCCGCGGGCTGGGCGGAGGTAAAGTCCGCGCCGTCCTCACCGATGTAGCCGTTGTCGGTAGCGATGGCCTGGCCGTCCTTGCTCAGGCAGTAGGCGATGAAATCAACGGCCACGGGGTCCGTCGCGTCGCCCTTGGTGACGATGTTGAACGGACGGGACAGAACGTAGCTGCCGTCCTTGACGGTCTCGGCGGAGGCCTCGACGCCGCCGACGGTGACAGCCTTGACGTCATTGCTCAGAGAGCCGAGACTGATGTAGCCGATAGCGGTCTCATCGTTGGCGACTGCGGTCATGACGCCGTTGGTGCTGGACTGGATGGCGGCGGCCTCGGTGGTGTTATCGACCTTCTTGCCGTCGGCGTTCTTCTCCTCGACACCGGTCAGCTCGATGAAGGCACCGCGGGTGCCGGAGCCGTCCTCACGGGAGATGACCGTGATGTCCTGGTCAGTGTCGAAGTCACCGGCAGGGGCAGCCTTAGAAGGAGCGGCCTCGGGGGAGGCAGCCTCGGTGGAAGCGGCGGTGCTCTCTGCAGGGGCAGAGGAAGCAGCGGCGGAATCGGCAGAGCCGCAGGCAGCCAGGCTCAGAGCCAGCGCAGCAGCGGTAACGGCAGCAATTGCAGAAGTACGTTTCATGTGTGTATTCTCCCTTTTTCCCAAATTTATGTGGTATAGTTTGGATGTTTTGCCAATGCTTCACCGGAAGCAAGCTAATTGTACCGCGGTTTTGCGCCGGTTTCGACCATAGTACGGTACAATCGCTGTAAAGGTTTTGCAAAGAGTGGGCAGGTTTTGTGTAGAGCGTGTAAAGTTTGTAAAGTTTTGGGAAAGGGAGGGGGTGGATTGGGCGGCAAAGGGGTGACGGGGCGGCGGCGGAAAGCCCGTCGGAATCCCCCAGGCCGCTAACGCGGCCAGCCCCCTTTGACAAGGGGGCCTTTTTTTTGCGTGGGCGGAGCCCGCGAGAGGAGCCTCCCCATCAGGGGAGGTGGCCGCGAAGCAGGCCGGAAGGGTCCAGGAAGTTGGCGGGTGGCTGCCCGTTGACGGGTGGTAACGTAAGGCCCGTCGGGACCCTTCAGGCCTCGCAAGCTCGGCCAGCTCCCCTGATGGGGAGCCTTTTGCGGGCTGCGCCCGAGATTATAGCAGCCGTTAAAAACAACGGGGGTTCGGGGGAACCCCCGACTCAAAGGTAGAGGAAGGGGCGGGGGCGTTAAGAACGAAAAGTAATACTGCTTTCGTTTAGCCCCCGCCCCTTCCGACTTCCGCTTTGGGGTTCTTAGGGGCGTGCAGCCCCTAAGGCGGGGTCCGCTGCATCCGCAACAGCGGGACTTTTCTTTGCTTCTTTCTTTTGGTCACAAAAGAAAGTAGGAGTTCCCGGGAGGCAGCCGCTAATAGCCCGTTTTACACAAATTTTACACAACATTTACCTTCCCGTGGTGGTGTACCTGCGGCGCATACATTATAATAGAAGGCGGTATAGTGTAAAACTCAATAAGAGAATGGATGTGTAACACCGGATGACCATTTTTAATGTGTTCACCCTGATGGGCGGCATTGCCATGTTTTTGTATGGCATGGACCTGATGGGGAAAGCTCTGGAACAGACCGCCGGCAGTAAGCTGCAGGGCATTCTGTCCACCATGACCAGCAGCCCCATCCGCGGTTTGCTGCTCGGCATGGCCGTCACTGCCGTCATTCAGTCCAGCGGTGCCACCACCGTTATGGCTGTCGGCTTCGTCAACTCCGGCCTGATGGAGCTGCATCAGGCTATCAGCGTCATTATGGGCGCAAACATCGGTACGACTGTCACCGGCTGGCTGCTCTCGCTGTCCGGCTTGGAGGGCGACAGCTTCCTCACAAAAATGATGAATCCTACCGCGTGGAGCCCGATCCTCGGCTTCATCGGCATCTGGCTGTATATGATCGGCCAGGACCGCAAGCGCGGCGTCGGTAAAATCCTGCTGGGCTTCTCTATTTTGATGGCCGGCATGAACACGATGTCCCATGCCATGTCCCCGCTGGCCGATGAGCCGTGGTTCATGGATCTGTTCCTCAGCTTCAAAAACCCGATCCTCGGCGTCATTGCGGGTGCGGTGCTGACGGCTGTTTTGCAGTCCTCGTCGGCGTCCGTCGGTATCCTGCAGGCCCTGACCAGCACCGGCGCGGTCACCTACTCCGCTGCCGTGCCCATCATCATGGGCCAGAACATCGGCACCACCGTCACGGCGCTGATCTCCTCGGCGGGTGCAAACAAGAACGCAAAGCGCACCGCCTTCGTCCATCTCTATTTTAACGTTATCGGCACGATCCTCTTCCTGTGCGGGTTCTACGGGCTGAACGCGCTGATCGGTTTTGCCTTCTTCAACGAGACGGCCAACACCTTCGGCATCGCCATCGTACACACAATTTTTAACATAGTAACGACAGCTATTCTGTTGCCGTTCAACCGCCTGCTGGAAAAACTGGCCATTTTGACCGTGCCCGACTCCCCGTCCGACAAGAAGCAGGAGAACACCCTGCTGGACGAGCGTCTGCTGACTACGCCGTCCGTGGCCGTGGGCCGCGCCATGCTGACCGGCGGCGATATGGCCGAGATCTGCCGCACCTCGCTCTTGCAGGCCATGTCCACCACCCGCGCCTGGAATGACGCCATCGCGGACGAAGTCCTGCGCAAGGAGGACGCCGTTGACCATTATGAGGACGTGCTGGGCACCTACCTTGTCAAATTGAGCGCCAAGCATCTGTCCGTGGAGGATAACCGCTCCGTCAATACGCTGCTGCACACCATCGGTGACTTTGAGCGCGTCTCCGACCACGCCGTGAACATTATCAAAACGGCGCGGGAGATCCGCGACAAGGACATCAAATTCAGCGAAGAAGCGCTGAATGACCTGTCCGTGCTGGAGGCCGCCGTGCAGGACATCGTCAACCGCACGGTGGATGCGTTCCAGAAGTGCGACACCTACGCCGCCGGCAAGATCGAGCCGCTGGAGCAGGTCGTGGACGGTCTGGTGCGCGAGGTCAAGACCCGGCATATCGCGCGTCTGCAGGCCGGTGTCTGCACGATCGAGTACGGCTTTGTGCTGGACGATCTTTTGACGAATTACGAGCGCATCGCCGACCATTGCTCGAACATTGCGGTGGCCATGATCGAGGTCGCGGCGGACAAGTTCGACACCCACGAATATCTTGCCAACGTCAAGCACGGCGGCAGCGTGAAGTTTGAGCGCCGCTACGAAAAATACCGTGGCCGCTACACCTTCCCGCCGGAGGCGTATTCCGAACCCGCTGAAAATCCGGCTGAAAACTAAAAATTACGTGCCTTCCCCTATGGGGGAAGGTGGCCGAGGCTCCGACCGAGGCCGGATGAGGGGCAGCCTTCCGGCTGCAATCCGTAAACGGGCGACCACGATAACGTCGCCCTCATCAGTCCGCTTCGCGGACAGCTTCCCCCGATGGGGAAGCCTTTTTGTAGGGGCCGGGCATGCCCGGCCCCTACGTTTATAGTAAGGGGTATTTTCTATGATCTACATCGTCGAGGACGACTCCAGCATCCGTGAGCTGGAACAATACGCTTTACAATCCAACGGGTACGAGACCACGGGCTGCGAGGATGCGGCCAGTTTCTGGGCGGCGCTGCGCAGCGGGCGGCCCGACCTCGTCATTCTGGACGTCATGCTGCCCGACGAGGACGGCTACCAGATTCTGGCCAAGCTGCGCGCCGACCCGGCCTGCGCCGCAACGCCGGTCATCATGGTCACGGCCAAAACCAGCGAGATCGACGTCGTCAAGGGGCTGGACCACGGTGCGGACGACTACCTGTGCAAGCCGTTCGGCATCATGGAGTTCATCTCTCGCGTGCGGGCCGTGCTGCGCCGCGCTGCCGCTGCCGTCCCCGCGCCCGCCGCGTCCACGCTGCGCTTCGGAGACATCGTGCTGGACGACGTGTCCCGCACCGTCCGGGTGGGCGGCGTGCCCGTGGAGCTGACCTTCAAGGAATATGCGCTGCTGCATCTGTTTTTGGAGCACCCGGAGGAGGTCTTGGCCCGCGAGCGCATCATGAAGGACGTCTGGGACACCGACGATTTACTGGAATCCCGCACCATCGACATGCACGTCCGCACGCTGCGCCAGAAGCTCGGCGCGGCGGGCGAGGCCATCCGCACCGTGCGCAAGGTGGGCTACAAGCTGAGCACGGAGGGCAGCGATGACTGACGACGAACGCCGCACGCGCCACCCCCTCAGCATGACCCGCCGCTACCGGCGCGGCCTGATCCTGACCGGGCTGCTCTGCGCGCTGGCCGTGCTGACGGCGGCGACGGTGCTTTTTCAGCGCAGCTACGCAGAACGCATTGACAATTACCTGATGCAGATCTGCCATGGCTACGCCGCAGCCTACGAGGCACAGGACACCCACAGTGCTACCACGCTGCTGAAGCTGCTGCCTGAGAACTGCCCCCTGCGCATCACCCTCATTGACACAGACGGCACGGTGCTGTACGACACCAAGCGCGGTTCCTACATCGTGGACGTAAACGGCGACATCTACGCGGCCCAGACCGACCTGCCCAACCACGCCGACCGCCCGGAATTTCAACAGGCAATGGCGAACGGTTCCGCGTGCATCACCCGCGAGAGCGAGACGCTGCAGCTGGAGACGCACTACTACGCCGTGCGCATCGACCTGCCGGAGGGCGCACAGGTGTTGCGCGTGGGTGAGGACGTCGCGAACATCTGGGGCCTGAGCACCGACACCCTGCCGCTGCTGTGCGGCGCAGTCGTGCTGATTTTGCTCGCTGCCACGCTGTTCAGCTGGTGGCTGACCCGCCGCATGGTGCAGCCCATCAACCATCTGGCCGAGCATCTGGACACGATTGAGGCCGATGTGCCCTATGAAGAATTGATCCCGCTGGCGCGGACGATCCAGACGGACCGCAAGCTGCGCGAGGACAACGAGACGATGCGCCGCGAGTTCACGGCCAACGTCAGCCACGAGCTGAAAACCCCGCTGACGAGCATTTCCGGCTATGCCGAGCTGATCGAGACCGGCATGGCAAAGCCCGCCGACGTGCCGACCTTCGCCGCGCGCATCCACAAGGAGGCACAGCGGATGATCGCGCTGGTCAGCGACATTCTGCAATTGAGTGAGCTGGACAGCACCCAGGCCAGCCGCAGCCGCGAGCCTGTGACCGAGATGGCCCCTGTGGATCTGGCCGCGCTGGTCAAGGAGACGGCCCAGAACATGACGGTCAACGCCCGCCGGGCCTACGTGACGCTGCAATACGATGCCAGACCCGCCACCGTGCGCGGCAGCCGCGACCAATTGAGCGAACTGACGCAGAATTTGTGCGACAATGCCATCCGCTACAACCGCCCGGGCGGCCATGTGGAGCTGCGCTGCGGTGTAGGCGGCGACGGCTGCCCGTATTTTGAGGTCGAGGACAACGGCATCGGCATCCCGCAGGACAGCCAGACCCGCGTGTTTGAGCGGTTCTACCGCGTGGACAAGAGCCGCTCCAAGGCCACGGGCGGCACGGGCTTAGGGCTTGCCATCGTCAAGCACATTGCCCTGCTGCACGACGCAAAAATTGACCTGCAAAGCCAGGTCGGCACCGGGACGACGATCCGGGTGACGTTCCCGAAAAATTCGTAACTTCGTAACGCGGTAGGGGCCGGGCATGCCCGGCCCCTACAAATGCACGCACCAAACAAAAAAGCTGCTGTCCCCCCATGCCGGGAGACAGCAGCTTTTTATTTACAATGTTACGCCAGCACGAATGTCTGCAGGGCCCAGACACCCAGGACGACGATGCCCAGGGCGATGCGGTACCAGCCGAAGGCCGTGAAGGTGTGCTTCTTGACGTAGTCCATCAGGAAGCGGATGGCCAGAATGGAGACGACAAACGCCACGATGCAGCCGACCAGCAGCGCGCCGGTCTCGCCAACCGTAAAGACGCCGCCGCCCGCCAGGAACTTGACGAGCTTGAGGCCCGATGCGCCCGCCATGACCGGGATGGCCAGGAAGAAGGTGAACTGGGACGCGCAGGCGCGGCTCATGCCGCAGAGCAGGCCGCCGATGATGGTGGAGCCGCTGCGGGACGTGCCGGGGATGAGCGCCAGCACCTGCCACGCACCGACGATAAGCGCCTGCCTGTAGGTGATGCGGCTCAGCTTGGTGGTGGTGGGCACACGGGGGCGGCGCTCGATGAGGATGAACGCGATGCCGTAGACGATCAGCATGACCGCGACGACGACGCTGTTATAAAAATGTGCGTCGATCCAGTCGTCCAGCGCCAAGCCCAGCACGGCGGCAGGCAGGCAGGCGACGATGATCTTGAACCACAGCCGCATGACCGGCCAGCGGATGTGCTTTGCCAGGCCGGAGTCGCGGCCATTGTCAACGCAAAAAGGCCACAGCTTTTTGAAATACATAACCACAACGGCCAGGATCGCGCCCAGCTGGATGACGACGCGGAACATCTCCATAAATTCGGCGCTGAAGCTGAATTTAAGTACCTGCTCGGCCAGGATCATGTGACCGGTGCTGGAGATGGGCAGCCACTCGGTAATGCCCTCGATCACACCGTAGATGAGCGAACGCAGCAAATCCAAAAACAAATCCATTCGAGAAACCTCCTTACGTGGTACCTTATATAATACCATAAATCGTGCAAATGGGAACAGCTTTTTGAGAATTTACATCTTTTTTACGGTAAATGGGCGCGACGGCTTGCTGTTTTCATCAAATGCAACTATAATAAGAGTAATTTCTTGTGCAAAGAGGTTTTGAGAAATGTATAAAACCGTACTGTTTGATTTGGATGGGACCCTGCTGAACACGATTGACGACCTGGCCGACTCCGCGAACCGCGTCTGCGCCGCCCACGGCTGGCCGCAGTATGAAACTGCGCAGTACCGCTATTTTGTGGGCAACGGCATCCCGAAGCTGGTGGAGCGGTTCAGCCCCGCAAGCTGCCGCAGCCCGGAGCAACTGGCCGCGACGCTGGCCGAGTTTGATAAGGTCTACGGCGCGCACATGCACGACAAGACCGCGCCGTACCCCGGTATGCCGGCGCTGCTGGCCCGGCTGAAGGCCGCCGGGGTGCGGATGGCGGTGTTCTCCAACAAGGCGGACGAGTTTGCCCGCGCCGTGGTCGCGCGGTACTTTGACGCCGACCTGTTTGAGGTCGTCCGCGGCGCATTGCCCGACGTACCCACGAAGCCCGCCCCCGAGGGGACGCGCGCCCTGATGGCGCGCCTTGGCGTCGAGGCCGACGGCAGTGTGCTGTACGTCGGTGACAGCAATGTGGACGTGGAGACCGCCCACAACGCGGGCCTGCCCTGCTGCGGGGTGCTGTGGGGGTTCCGGACCCGCGAGGAGCTGACCGAAGCCGGGGCAGAGTACCTGGCCGAGGATACCCAGGGGTTGGAAAAGGTGGTTTTGGGGTGACGTGAGTGACCAGGGCACCCGAAACGCCCGGAATGCCGGGAGATTGCCCGGAGACGGGATTTGACCGGACCGTTCCGGGGCGACCCCGACGCCCGCGTAGCAGAAGTTTACGGACCATACGTAGGGCGGCCTGCCCACAGGCCGCCCTGCCCGTTTGCGATAAGGAGAAGCCTTGCGGATCGTTGTAGGGGGCGGCGTCCCCGACGCCCCGCGGAGGGGTCAAGACCCCTCCCTACGATGCAAACCGTTAAAGGGGATACAACGGCAAGGCTGCGGGCCGGGCATGCCCGGCCCCTACGGACTTCTGTTTCCGGGTCAAATTACAACATTTTTCACAAAAAGGAGCTGTTATTATGATTGCACAGCACTATAAAGATATGCTGGGCTCCAAGTCGGTTATCCGTCAGATTTCTGAATGGAGCACCGCCCGCGGCGCGGAGATCGGCTATGAGAACGTGTTCGATTACTCGCTGGGCAACCCGTCTGTCCCCTGCCCGCCGCAGTTCACCGCGGCTTGCGCGGAGCTGCTGGCCCACACCGACCCCGTCAGGCTGCATGGTTATACGCCGACGCTGACGCTGCCGTCCGCCCGCAAGGCCGTGGCCGAAAGCCTGAACCGCCGGTTCGGCATGGACTACACCGCCGACCATATCTTTATGACGACGGGCGCGGCGGGTGCGCTGGCCCATGCTGTGCGCTGCGTCGGCGTGCCCGGGCAGAACATCGTAACGTTTGCGCCGTTCTTCCCCGAGTACAAGCCGTACATCGAGGGCGCGGGGCTTACCCTGCGCGTGACGCCGCCGCGGTGCGCGGACTTTCAGATCGACTTTGAGGCGTTCGCGCAGCTCGTGGACGAGAACACCGCCGCCGTGCTCATCAACAGCCCCAACAACCCCAGCGGCACCGCCTACAGCGAGGAGACCCTGCAGCAGCTGGCCGACTTTTTGACCCAGGCAAGCGCCAAATACGGCCACCACATCTTCCTGATTTCCGACGAGCCGTACCGCGAGATTTCGTTCGGCGGCAGGGTCACGCCCTACCCCGCCAAATTCTACGATGATACGCTCACCTGCTACTCCTTCTCCAAGAGTCTGAGCGTGCCGGGCGAGCGTATCGGCTATGTGGCCGCCAACCCGCGGTGCGAGGACGCCGCGTACATCGTGCCGATGTGCGGCCAGATCTCCCGCGGGACCGGCCACAACTGCCCGTCGTCCCTCATCCAGATGGCCGTCGAGCGCTGCCTTGACGTGACCAGCGACCTGTCCGTCTACGAGACGAACATGAACCTGATCTACGACGAGCTGATCGCGCTGGGCTTCACCGTCGTCAAGCCGGACGGCACGTTCTACATCTTCCCGAAGGCGCTGGAGGACGACGCAAAGGCGTTCTGCCAAAAGGCGCTGAAATATGACCTGGCGCTGGTCCCCGGTGACAGCTTCGGCTGCCCCGGCTACTTCCGCATGGCGTACTGCATCGAGACCGAAAAAGTCCGCCGCAGCTTTGCCGCGCTGGAGAAATTCGTGGCCGAGGAGTACGGCGTCACCAAACACTAAGGAGATTTTATGTCGATTCTACGCCGCATTTTTCCGCTTCTGCTGACGGCTGCGCTGCTGTGTGCCTGCGTGCAGATGCCCAACACCCCACAGGACGTGCTGCCCGCCACGACGCCGCAGCCCACGGCGGCCCCCGCCGCCACGCCGGAGACAAGCCCCACGCCGACGCCCGAGCCGACAGCGGCCCCCGCGATGGCGACGGCCACGAGCAACGCCACCAAGGACGCGCCGCAGATCAAGGACCCGACGACCTGGGACGACAACGCCGCAAAGACGCTGGCCGGGCTGAAAACGCAGTTTGCCGCCTACGGCCTGACGCTGGACGCGAAGGAGGGCTACCCCTACCTGCTGGCGGTCAACAACGCAGGCGGCGTGGTCACGGTCTACGCCGTGGATTCCACCACAAAAAAGTACGCTGTTCCGTTCATGGCGATGGTGTGCAGCGGCGGCATGGATACCCCCACCGGGTATTTTTCGACCCCGGTGGACTACAGCTGGCGGCTGCTGATGGGCCCGAGCTACGGCCAGTACGCGACCCGCATCTATGACAGCTACCTGTTCCACAGCGTGCCCTACTACAGCCAGCACAAGGACGATGTGGAGTACGACGAGTTCAACCTGCTGGGCACCCGCGCCAGCTTGGGCTGCATCCGGCTGGCCGTGGTGGACGTGAAGTGGATCTACGACAACTGCCCGCTGGGCACGCCGGTCATCATCTACAACGACGCCGACGACCCCGGCCCGATGGGAAAGCCCGGCACGATCTACACCGACCCCGCCGACACCGAGAAGCGCGGCTGGGACCCCACCGATCCCGACCCGGCCAACCCGTGGGACGATGCCTTTGAGAGCGGCACCGCCATCCGCAGCCAGGCCGCCTGGGACCAGTGGGAGACCGAGCGCGAAAATTGGATGAGCAGCCTGACGCCCACCGATTTGCAGGGCTGGAGCACCGATTCCAAGATCGCGGGGACGCGCGGTTGATTTTTGCGCCGTAGGGGCCGGACATGTCCGGCCCGGAGGTTTTCCGTTAGCAGACGCCACATCAGCGCCCTGTCTACCCGACGGAGGGGTCAAGACCCCTCCCTACAAAGCACCCGTGAACGTCAGCCCGTAGGGAGCGGTCTTGACCGCTCCGCGGCACGTTTCGGAAAATGCCTGTCAATCAAAAAGCACCTGCCTTTTTATCGAAGGCAGGTGCTTTTCTATTGCAATATCAGCTGAACATCACCACGTCCTGCGCGGGCTTTTCGCCCGGCTCGACGGTGATGGCGGTCAGGACAGGGCCGGTGGAATCGGGGGTCTGGCCCTTGTAGATGGGGTGGTACTTGACGTTGACCTTGGCCGTAATGTTGATCCAGCTGCGCTGCTCCAGCGACTTGTAATCGTCGTACTTGCAGGGCATGCCCACAAACTGGATGTCCTGCACGCAGCAGGTCATGGCAAAGCGTCCGGGCACAAACGCGCCCTTGCCGGCCTGGGGGGTCTGGCAGACCTGAGCCAGATATTTTACCGTCTTGCCGTCATATTTCTTCGGGTCGTCCATGCAGTCCATGTACCATATACCGAAGAACTCCTCGGGGATCTCAATGACCGGCGCGTCCACGTCGAAGGGCAGCGGGTCGGGGATGTCGTCATAGGCGACGCTGCCGTCCTTGAACTCGTAGGCGATGTCGCAGCGGCGGCTGGCCTGGCGCACCAGCTTGTGGATGAGCTGGCGGCTCTCGTCGTCGTTGACAGCCTCGGCGCGGTTGACGACCAGCAGCTCACTGCCGCGCAGCTTGTCCAGCAGCAGGCTGCGCATGGCGCTGTCGCCCGCGTAGGTCTTGATGGTCGTTCCGTCGGCGGTGGCCAGGCTCTGGTAGACGAGCCAGTTGTCGGGCAGGGCGTCGTACAGCTCCTGAATGAGCCACATACCGTTGTACTCGATAATGACGCGGCCACAGCCGGACTTCTTTTCGAGCGCGGTCAGGTTCTCGGCGGTCAGCTCGCTCTTATCCTCGATCTGGGCAACGTGCACGCCGCCGAAGGCGAACTTAGACGGGTCGTACTCGATCTCGCCCTCCTCGCAGACCAGCAGCAGGGTCTTGTCGCCGGAGTCGAAGTTGGGGTCCTCCATCGTTTCCTGAATGAATTTCGTCTTGCCGCTCTCCAGCTGGCCGACGAAGAGATATACGGGGATTTGTTTAGGCATAGGGGACGTCCTTTCGGTTAGTAGCAGTCAAAGGCTTCTCCCCGGGGGAGAAGCTGTCCGCGAAGCGGACTGATGAGGGGAGAGCTGATCGCGGCCTGTCATTCGTGGGCTGCTGCGGCAGGCTCGCCCCTCATCCGCCCTCGGGCGGGGCCTCGGGCACCTTCCCCCAAGGGGGAAGGCATTCTTATCAAACGTGGAACAATTCCGCGATCTCATGCTCCTTCAGCTGGGAGCCGATGACGCAGAGCTTGCCGGTGACGTCGGGGCCGCAGGGGCGGATCTCGTGCTCGCCGGGGACCATGTCGAACTCGTACCAGGTGTCGCCGCCGTCCACAATGCCCTTGGCGCGCAGGATCATGCCGTAAGCGCCCTCGTCCAGCGCGTGCAGAGCCTTGTCCAGATCCTCACGGCTGTATTTGTGGGCCGTCTCCTTGCCCCAGCTCGTGAACACCTCGTCGGCGTCGTGGTCGTGGTGGTGATGATGCCCGCAGGAGCAGACGCCGTGCTCGTCGTAGTGGTGCTCATGGCGATGCTCGTGCTCGTCCTCGTCGTCGTGGTGATGGCAGCAGTCGTGGTCGTGGTCATCGTCATCATGGTCGTGATGATGGTGGCAGCAGCAGTCGTGCTCGTCCTCATCGTGGTCGTGATGGTGATGATGATGGTGCTCGTGCTCATCCTCGTCGGCATGGGCCACGTTGGCGGCGCGGGCCTCGGTCAGCAGCTCGGCGACAAGGTCGCGCTTGCCGTCCATGACGGAGACGATCTGTGCGCCGGTCAGGACGGTCCAGTCGGTGGTGACGATGGTGGCGGTGGGGTTCTTCTCTGCCAGCAGGGCAACGGCTGCAGCGACCTTCTCCTCACTGGCGTTGCCGGTGCGGCTCAGGATGATGCAGGACGCATGGCTGACCTGGTCGTCATAGAACTCACCGAAGTTCTTCATATACATCTTGACCTTGTTCACGTCGGCGACGGTGACAAAGCTGTTCAGGATGACGGGCAGATCCTCGGCGACGCCCTCGACGGCGCGGGTCACGTCGGACAGCTTGCCGACGCCCGACGGCTCAATGAGGATGCGGTCCGGGTGGTAGGTCTCGACGACCTTCTTCAGTGCCTCGCGGAAATCACCGACCAGGCTGCAGCAGATGCAGCCGGAGTTCAGCTCATTGACCTGAATGCCGGCCTCGCGCATGAAGCCGCCGTCGATGCCGATCTCGCCGAATTCGTTTTCGATCAGGACGATCTGCTCACCGGCGAAGGCCTCCTTGATGAGCTTTTTGATAAGGGTGGTCTTGCCGGCGCCGAGGAAGCCGGAGAAAATGTCGATTTTGGTTTTCTTTTCAGCCATAGTTGGGTACCTCTATTCAAGATGTGTTCAGATGTTCAGTTGGTTGGCAATCTATTACACTAACTGCTAATACTATTATAACAAACACGTCAAGGGGTTTTGCGCCATTTTGCGCGGGAAATTTTGAATTTTTTGCAAAATTTATTGGATTACCGCCTCCCCGTAGGGGCCGGGCACTGCGGGGTTGTGCGCGTGGGACCACGGTTGAGCGGAGCGAAACCGGGGAGCGAACAATGTTTGCCCCCGCGGGGCAAACAACCGCACGAGCGGGCCAGCTTTGCTGGCTGGCGGCGCTCGTTGTGCGCCGCCAAGCGTCCGGCCCGGGGGTCGGCGCGGCCACCCTTTAATGGGCAATTGCCTTTAATGCTGCAGGCCGGGCATGCCCGGCCCCTACCGCGCGGCTGCCACCGGCTGCCCGGAGGGGTCAAGACCCCTCCCTACGGGCTATCGTTCACGGGTGCTTTGTAGGGAGCGGTCTTGACCGCTCCGCCGGGTAGGCAGACGTTAGCGAGTTGGCCCGTAGGGGCGGCATATATTTCTCCCCTACGCATTGCCCGCAAACCACCTTCCGCATGGCGGGGCGTCGGGGACGCCGCCCCCTACGGCGCACCGCATTTTGTTTGTGCCCCCGGGCACAAACTCCACCTGATTATTATCTATTATCTATTTATTATTTGCAGCATTCGTGGTATGATATACCTAACCCCAATATCTATCACAAAAAGGAGCGATCCATTTTGACTACCAATGAAAAAATCGCCGCGCTGCGTGCCGCTGCCAAAGCGGCGGGCGCGGACGGCGTGCTCATCATGACCAGCGATCCCCATTGCAGCGAGTACCTGCCCGGCTATTATAACGCTCTGCCGTGGTTTTCCGGCTTCATCGGCGAGAACTCGACCCTCGTTGTGACCCAAACCGGCAGCGCCCTGTGGTGCGATGGCCGCTTCTACGTGCAGGCCGACAAGCAGCTGGCCGGCAGCGAGATCGAGTGCATGCACGCGGGCTCCGCGGGCGTGCCCACCGTGGCCGAGTATCTCGAGAGCCACTTTGCGGACGGCCAGACCCTGCTGCTGGACGGCAGCTGCGTGCCCGCCACGATTGCCAAGGAGTACATCGACGCATTGGCCAAGAAGGGTGCCTCCCTCAAGAGTCAGGACGTGGCCAGCCCGATCTGGAACGCCACCGGCGAGCGCCCGGCCCTGCCCGACACCCCCTGCGAGCTGCTGACCCCGGCCCAGACCGGCGCGACTGCCGCGGACCGCATCGCCATGGTGCGCGCCGAGCTGCAGAAGGCCGGTGCCACCGCACTGGCCGTGACCGGTCTGGACTGCGTGGGCTGGCTGCTGAACCTGCGCGCCCGCGACCTGCCCTGCACCCCGCTGGCCGTCGCCTACGCGCTGGTCACGATGGACGCCTGCACGCTGTTTATCGCGCCGGGCCGTCTGTCCGACGCCGACACCGCCACGCTGGCCGAGAGCGGCGTGACGCTGCGCGGCTACGAGGAAATTATCGACGCCGTCCACGCCCTGCCCGCCGACGAGGTGTTCCTGGTGGACGAGAAGGCCACCAACTACGCCCTGTACGAGGCCCTGACCGCCCACAAGACCGTGGCCGGTGCCGACCCGATTTTTGCCCTGAAGGGCATCAAGAACGAGACCGAGCTGAAGAACCTCCGCGAGTGCCATATCCGCGACGGCATCGCCGTGGTGCGGTTCCAGATGGATCTGGAAAAGGCGCTGGCCGAGGGTAAGCAGCTGACCGAGATCGACATCGACACGATGCTGCAGAAGCGCCGCGCCGAGATGCCCGGCTACTTTGAGGACAGCTTCTCCACGATTGCGGCCTACGGCGCCAACGCCGCCATGATGCACTACCACGCCGAGGGCGACGTGAACAGCGTCATCGAGCCGCGCGGCTTCCTGCTGGTGGACAACGGCGGCCAGTACGACTGCGGCACCACCGACATCACCCGCACCTACCCCGTCGGCCCGCTGACCGACAACGAGCGCCGCTATTACACCTGGGTGCTGCAGAGCCACATCGACATGGCCCGCGCGGTGTTCCTGGACTACTGCACCGGCTTTGCACTGGATACCTTTGCCCGCGGCCCGGTCTGGGCGCACAAGGTCAACTACCGCTGCGGCACCGGCCACGGCGTCGGCTTTATCTCCGGCGTGCACGAGGGCCCGCAGAGCCTGCGCCCGAACAACCCCGTGATTTTTAAGCCCGGCATGACCATCACCGACGAGCCGGGCATCTACGAGACCGACGAGGTCGGCATCCGCATTGAGAACGAGCTGGAGTGCATCGACCTGGGCGAGAACCAGTACGGCCACTGGCTGGGCTTTGCGCCTTTGACGCTGGTGCCCATCTCCACCGAGCCGGTCCTTGTGGACGAGCTGAGCCGCGACCAGATCAACTGGCTGAACGACTACCACGCCCACGTCTACGAGATGCTCAGCCCCCGCCTGAACGAGGACGAGAAGGTCTGGCTGAAGGAGAAGTGCGCGGCGATTGGCAGATAAACAGCTGACAGGTGTTTATCTTTTATATTCCTGTAGGGGCCGGACATGTCCGGCCCGCAACATAAACCGGAAAGCAGGTGCTTGCCGGTAAGCTGCGGGCCGGGCATGCCCGGCCCCTACGCCTCAACAATGTTTTACCATGCAATAACGGTACACGTCCCCGGAACGGTCAAGACCGTTCCCTACAAAGCACCCGTGGACCCCGATCTGTAGGGAGGGGTCTTGACCCCTCCGCAGCTGCCGTTTGCCATTGTGACGCGGTAGGGGCCGGGCATGCCCGGCCCCTACAGAGCGGCATACTCAATGGCTATTTACTTTTCGCACGCGCCGTCGTTGCCCTACTCTTGCGGTTACCGCATCAAACTTCGCCTTTACAGGCTCGTTTTCTGCGACCGCTGCGCTTCCTCCGTCTCGCTGCATCCGCCGCAGGCGGCGCTCGACTCCGTCGCCCCGCACCCGTCGCAGTCACTCTCAAACCGGACGGCGTTCTTCGCCAGCTCGGGGTCAAGGCGCTGGGCGACCTGCATCATCAGGGCGCACTCCATCCGCTTGCGGAACACCTTGCAGCCGTACTCATACGTGCCGTGGATGTCGCCGGTAGCGTGCAGGGCGTTGGCCGCGCAGCCGCCCGCGCAGTACAGGCGTGCCCAGCAATCCTTGCAGTCGGGGCGGGCATAGACGTTGCACAGCTTGAACTCGTCGCGCAGGGCGGTGTTGGTCACGCCGTCCCAGACGTTGCCCAGCTTGTACGCCGGGTCGCCGACAAACTGGTGGCAGGGGTACAGGTCGCCCCAGGGGGTCACGGCCATGTACTCGGTGCCGGAGCCGCAGCCCGAAATGCGCTTGTAGATGCAGGGGCCGTGCTTGAGGTCCAAAATATAATGATAGAACGTGATCGGCTTGCCGGCCTTCTGGCGGCGCAGCATGTCGTTGGCCAGCAGCTCATACTGGTCGAACAGCTTGGGCAGGTCCTCCTCGGTCAGGGCCTCGGGGGAGTCCGGCGGGGCGACAACCGGCTCCATGGACAGCTCGGTAAAGCCGAGGTCGTCGGCCATGTGGAACAGGTCCTTCGTAAAATCAACGTTGTGATGCGTAAACGTGCCGCGCATATAGTAGCCCTGGCCGCCGCGCGCCTTGACGAGCTTCTGGAACTTGGGCACGATGCGGTCATAGCTGCCGTTGCCCGCGAGGTCGACGCGGAAGCGGTCATTGACCTCCTTGCGGCCATCCAGCGACAAAACAACGTTGTGGCATTCTTTATTGCACCAGTCGATGACCTCGTCCGTGATGCCGATGCCGTTGGTCGTCATCGTGAAGCGGAAGTTTTTGTTGTACTTTTTCTCGATGCTGCGTGCATAGGCGACCAGCTGCTTGCAGACCTCAAAGTTCATCAGCGGTTCGCCGCCGAAGAAATCGACCTCGAGGTTGCGGCGGGTGCCGGAGTTTTCGATGAGGAAATCCAGCGCGCGCTTGCCGGTCTCGAAGCTCATGAGACCGGCCTCGCCGTGGAACTTGCCCTGCGCGGCGAAGCAGTAGCTGCAATTCAGGTTGCAGGTGTGGGCGACGTGCAGGCAGAGCGCCTTGACAACGTTGGAGCGGTTTTTGAAGTCAAAGGCGTGGTCGGCGTAGGCGTCGGGCGCAAACAGCTGGCCTGCGGCGGTCAGCTCGTCGATGTCGTCGAGCACGTCGCTGATGTCGGCGGCGGTCACATCGGCGCGGTCCGCGTACTTTTTGGCAAGGGCTGCAGCAGCCTGCTCCCGGCTGCTGCCTTGGTCGATCAGGGCGATGGCGTCATAGGCGACGTCATCCACCGCATGCACGCTGCCGCTGTAGACATCCAGCACAATGTTGTAACCGCTTAATTTGTATTGATGGATCATGGTTTTCTCCGTTTTGTTATGGTGCAATGCGGCGGACGGCCACGGGCGGATATGGAATCCGCCCCTACGGCATTCCCCTTGCAGGGGCGCATTCTATATGCGCCCGCCGCACCCTTTGTATCATAGAAAATGCCGGGCTGCCACACGGCATCCCGGCATCAAAGCCAGCAAAAATTACTTGTCGGTCTTCTCGCAAGGCTGGTTAGCAATGCCGCAGCTGGTCTTGCAGGCGCTCTGGCAGGAAGTCTGGCACTCGCCGCAGCCGCCGTTCAGCAGGCTCTTAGCCATGTCGCGGGTCTCGAGAGTCTGGATGTGCTTCATAAAACAGTCACCCCTTTATACATTTTAGAATTATTATTATTGTACACGGAAATCCTGGGTTTGTCAATAGGGGCAGAGGGAAAACAACAGACAGCGGGAGGCCTGTCGAACCCCCTTTACAACAAAACCGCAATCTCCTCCGCCCCGCTGCCGCCCGTATGCTTCAGCGCGGTTCCGGCCTGCTCCAATGCACGGCAGGCCGTCACCAACTCTGCCGTCACTTCCTCGCCCGGTGCCACCAGCGGCACGCCGGGGGGATAGGCCCAGAGATACTCCGCGGCGGTCTCCCCCACCGCGTCCCGCATCCTTACGGCCCGCGCGGGGCGCAGCAGCGCCTCGGCAATCGTGCAGCGGGCCGCGCCGGGGGCGGGCAGAATATGCCGCGGGGCCGCGGGCGGGGCCGCCGTTTTGTCCCAGGCGTGCAGCACACCGGCCAGCCGTTCCAGCGCGTCGGCGTCGTCGCAGGGGCTGGTCATGGCCAGCACGTTCGGGCCGCAGACCATCTCGGGCTCAAAGCCGTCGGCCCGCAGGTACGCCGCCCCCGCCGCGCCGATTTGCAGCAAAATTTTGCCGCTGTCATGCGCAAAAAAGTCAGGATGCGCCGTCAGTGCGTCCGCGCCGCAGCACAGTATTTTTGTATTTTTCAGATCCCGCACCGCCGCGTCAAAGGCATCCAGCCGGGCGCGCCACGCGGCAAAGGCGGCCTCTCCCTCGTCGGCCAGCCAGCGGGTGCAGCCGTCCAGACTGACCATGAGCGGGTAGCTCGGTGAGCTCGTCTCGAACACGTCCAGCTGGCGCTCGACCTCGGCAGGGTCGGCCAGATCGCCGTTCAGCTGCAAAAACGCGGTCTGGGTCAGGCTGGGCAGCGTCTTGTGGGCGCTCTGCACGACCAGATCGGCCCCTGCGGCTACGGCCCCGCCGCGCCAGCCGTACCGGGCGGCAAAGGGCAGGTAGTGTGCACCGTGGGCCTCGTCCACCAGCAGCGGCACGCCGCGGGCGTGGCAGATTTCCGCGATAGTACGTATATCGCTCAAAACGCCCTCATAAGTCGGGCTGGTCAGGATCACGCAGCGGGCGTCGGGCGCAGCGTCCAGCGCGGCGGCCACATCGGCGGGGCGCACACTGCCGTAGATGCCAAACTGCGGGTCCACGGGCGGCGTGAGCCAGCGGGCCGTCAGCTGCCCCAGCTCAATCGCGTGGTAGACGGCCTTGTGGCAGTTGCGCGCCGCAATGACCGTGCTGCCGAACGGTGCCAGTGCGCGGATGCCCGCCAGCAGGCCGACGGTGGACCCGCCGACGAGGTACCAGCACCGCCGCGCGCCGTACAGCGCCGCCGTGCGGGCCATGGCGTCGGCCAGAATGCCGTCCGCGTCGTGCAGGTCGTCCGCGCCGTCGATCTCGGTCAGGTCCCAGGCATAGCAGCCCAGCCCCGGTGCGGGCGGCACCCGCCGCTTATGCCCGGGCATGTGCAGCGGGTAACGCGCCGCGGAGAGGGTTTCTAATTGTTGTTGCAGCGTTGATTTTGTCATATCATACCTTATATAAAAAGCCTTCCCCCAAGTGGGGGAAGGTGCCCGAGGCCCCGCCCGAGGGCGGATGAGGGATGGGTCTGCCGTGCCCGCCCTTTTGCGGCTAGCAGCGGCAGGTTCTCCCCTCATCAGCCGCCTGCGGGCGGCAGCTTCTCCCCCAAGGGGAGAAGCCTTTGGGGTTACGAAATCTCAATTTCCGCCTTACTGCCCGCCCGCGTTTTGGTCACGTGGATCTGTCTCGTCAGGCGGTCCTGCAGCGCCTCGACGTGGGAGATGACGCCGATGAGCTTATCGCCCCCGGCCAGCCCGGCCAGCGTGTCCACGGCCTTTTCCAGGCTGTCGGAGTCCAGCGAGCCGAAGCCCTCGTCGATGAACAGCGTCTCGATGACGACGCCGCCCGCGTTCTGCTGGATCGTGTCGCTGATGCCCAGTGCCAGGCTCAGCGCGGCCATGAAGCTCTCGCCGCCGGACAGGCTGCCCACGGGGCGGGTCTTGCCGGTGTAGGCGTCGAACACGTCGAGGTCCAGCGCGGTCTTGCCGCCGACGGCCTCGCTCTTGCGGCGCAGCAATCGGTACTGGCCGTCGGTCATGCGGGTGAAGCGCAGGTTTGCGGCCTCGACCACGCCGTCAAAATAGAACGCCTGTACGTACTGTTCAAACGGCAGTTTGATTTTTCCGGTCAAATTGCCGTTGATCGTTTTGGACAGATTGTCCCACATGGCACGCTTCTCGCGGGCGGCGGCGCTCTCCCGCATCGTCTTTTGCAGCGCGTCGATGGCGGCGCGGTTCGTGTGCAGACGGTGCACGGCGGCGTCCCGGGCGGCCATAGCGGCAGCGCGGTCCCGGCGCAGGCGGGCCAGCGCGTCCTGCAGCTGGGTCAGTGCGTCGGGGTTGTCGCGCTTGGGCATCGTCTCGCGCATCTGCTGCACGCGGGCGCTGGCGGCAGCGTGCCCAGCCTTGGCGTTGGCGGCGCGGCGGGTGGCCGCAAAGCGCTGCTTTTCCAGGTCGGCCAGCTGGCCGTTCAAAAGGTCGGCCTGCTTGGCCAGGCTGCGGGCGCGGTCCGTCTTTTGCTTCAGCTTCAGGTGGTCGGCCTGCAGGCCGCGCAGGCCCTCGGTCAGGCTGGTCTGCTGGGCGGTCAGCGCAATTTTCAGCTCGTCGGGCGTCAGCTCGGCGGCGGGCTTGCCGGTGTAGCGGTCCCCGCGGCGCGCGAAAAATCCATCCGCGTCCCGCTGCAAAGCCGCCCGCAGCTCATGCGCGTGGGCGGCGGCGTCACCGGCGGTGCGGCTGGCCGCGGCAGTGCTGCGGCGCTGGGCCGTCAGCGCCTTCTCCCGCTCCTCCAACTGCTTTTCGGTGATGTGGTCCTTGGGCAGCGCGGCGATTTTCGGGTGCTTGGTGGAGCCGCAGACCGGGCAGGGCTTGCCCTTTTGCAGGTCCTTGGCCAGCAGACCCGCGCGGTTGGCGTTTAATTGGCGCTGCATCGTGCTGTATTCTTCCTCGGCGCTGTCCAGTGCAGCCTGTGCGGCCACATACTCTGCCTGACGCGCGGCGGCGTCCTCGTCGGCCTTGTCGGCGTCCGCCAGATTTTGCAAGAGCTGCCTGCAGTCGGCGGAAAGCCCCTCGGCCAGCTCAATGCGGTGGTCGGTCTTGAGCAGGTCGGCCTCGGCCTGGCTCAGCGCGGCGCGGTCCGCCTCGTTTTTGGCAATATTCTCCTTCACGTTCGCCGTGCGCTTTTCCAGATCGGTCATAATGAGGTCGGTCTGGTGCTCCACATCGGCGGCGCGTTGCTCCTCGGCCACCAGCCCGGCCAGCTGGCGGCGGCGGGCGGCGCGTTCCTCGGCAATTTTCAGGCCGGCGTCACCGCGGGCGATCTTCTCGTCCAGCTCGTTCATAACGCTGGTCTGTCGTTTTTCGTTGGCGTCGTCGGCCTCGAGCAGCATCCTGCCCAGCTCGGCGGCAGCCCCTGCGGCAAACGGGTCGCGCTCGGCCTGCATTTCGGCCAGGTCGGCGGCGGTCTCCTCGTCGGCACCGTCACTTATCAGCGTGCCGACGTGCATCAAAAGTACATCATCCAGACGCTTACACTCCTCGTCGGCCTTACGGGCGTGTTCGACGGCGGCCTGACCCAGGCGCTGGTGGTCGGCGGTGTCAAAAATGCGGCGCAGGATGGCCGCGCGGTCCGCGGACGGCGCGTTGAGCAGCCGGGTAAAGTCGTTCTGCGCCAGCATCGACACCTGGGCAAACTGTTTGGCATCGATGCCCAGCAGCTTGACCACGGCGTCGGTCACGGCTGACGCACCGCTGACCGGCTCGTCCGGCTCACGGATCAGCTCGGCCTTGGCGGGCACCTTGACCATGCCGGTGCCGCGCTTGGCGGCGCGCTGCTGGTCGGGCCAGCGGCGCACGGTGTAGCTGCGCCCGCGGTGGGTAAAGGCCAGCTCGACGCTCGTCTCGGCGTCGGGGGCGGCAAAATCACTGCGCAGCATCGTTGTTTTTCGGTTCTCACCGGAGGTCTCGCCGTAGAGCGCAAACGTGATGGCGTCAAACAGGGCGGTCTTGCCCGCGCCGGTGTCGCCGCCGATCAGAAACAGTCCGCTGCCGCCGAACGCCGAGAAGTCCAGCTCGGTGCGGCCCGCGTAGGGGCCGAAGGCGGTCAGGATCAGCTTTTGGGGTTTCATTCGCTTTTTGACGCCTCCTCGCGCAATCTTTTCACAGCCACGGTCTCCTCCACTGTCAGGGGGCGTCCGTTCATCTTGGTGAAAAAGTCCTGGAACAGCTCGACAAAGGGCTTGCCGCGCACGGCCTGGGTCATGTCCAGCGGGTGCGCGACCTCACCTTGGGGCAGGTAGTCGAGCCGCATGGCATTGGGATAGGCGGCGCGCAGCTGCGCCATGGCGTCGGGCAGCGGCGTCGGGTCGGTCAGGGTCGCCCAGATGTAGTCCTCGGTGTCGGTTGGCCGGGCGGTCAGCCGGGCCAGCGGGCCGGTCAGGTGGCGCATGGCGCGGCGGGGCGTCAGCGGCAGCTGCTCGATTTTTTCCACGCCGCGCTTGCCGACCCGCACGAGGGTGACGGATTTCTGCATCCCGCACTCGTCCAGATGGTAGCAGAGCGGCGCACCCGCGTAGCGCACAGCGTCGATGCCGACGCGCTGGGCGCGGTGGATATGGCCGAGCGCTGCATAGCAGAAGCCCGCAAACCGCGCTGCATCGATGGAATCCACCGTGCCGACAGTCAGGGGCGCGGTCTCGCTGCCGGAGAGCTGCGGCGGGCAGACGCCGGAGACCACCATCTGGTGGGCGACGAGCACCCGGCGCGGGGCGGCGGGCTCACAGACGGCCAGCGCCGCGCCGACGGCGGAGTCGTAGTCGGTGATGTCGGCGTCGGGCAGGTAGTGGCGCACCGTGGCCGCCCGCACAAAGGGCAGCAGCGTGAACTCGATGGGGCCGTGGCGGTCATTGAGTACGACCTGCTTGGGACAGCCGGTGAAACGCCCGGCAATGTGTACGTTTTGTTCGGCCAGCAGACTGCTGGCAAAGTCGAGCCGCTCGGCGCTGTCGTGGTTGCCGGAGACGGCCAGCACCGGGATGCGGCGTGCGGCCAGCTGGGTCAGGAACCAGTCCAGCAGCGTGCAGGCCGCGGCGGGCGGCACCGGCGTGTCGTAGATGTCGCCCGCGATGACGACGGCCTCGACGCCGTGTTTTTCACAGAGGGGCAGAATTTGTTCAAGGATGAACCGCTGATCCTCCAGCATATCAAACCCGTTGACCCGTTTGCCCAGGTGCAGGTCTGCAAGGTGCAGAAATTTCATGGTGTATCTCCAGATTTTGCGTTTACCGCCACAGTTTCTCCCAGGTCGTGATGTCCAGCGTGGTGCCGGGCAGGACCTCCACGGGGGCTGTCTCGGCCTTGCGGAAGCGGCACTTTTTGGCAAAGCCCTCGGCCTTCAGGTCGCGTGCCCACACCCGCATATACAGGCGGCTGCGGCCATCACCCTCGGCCAGCTTCTGCGCATAAGCCACGATGCTGCGGCCAATACCCTGCCCGCGGGCCTTTTCCTTTAAGAAAAGGCGGCTCAGGCACATGGCACCCGCGGGGCCGAGGTCGAGCGCGAAATAGCCCACCGGCTCGGTGCCGAGGTAGATCAAAAAGTAGTTGATGACGCCGCTGTGGATCTCGTCGTCGGTCAGGATGTCGCTCTGGTACTTATCGGCCAGTGCAGCGGCGACCTTGGGCGTCAGCTTGGTGTAATGCTGGACGAAAATCTCCTGCGCCAGCTCGGAAACCAGCTGGACATAGCGGGTCTTGGTTACTTGCTTGAAGGTTGGATTCATGGCTGCTCCTTTTTTAGAGAATAGATAATAAAATTGACGGTTCGCGTCGCTCAAAATTTTCTGCCGCCGTAGGGGCGCATTCTATATGCGCCCGCCGGTCGTCTGCCTGTTGACGGGCGGATATGGAATCCGCCCCTACGGATTTTGTTTTCACCTTTTATCTATTATCTTTTATTTTTTCTTATTCTATCGTCAAACTTGCCCGCGCCGGCATGCACGCGGCCCAGTCGCCCTCGTTTTTCAGGGTGCCGAAGCCCTCGCACAGGTGGTCGGGGCAGGGGCTGTCTACAAAGGCGATGCCGCCGTTTTCCACCCGCAGGTGGATCGTGTACAGGCCGGTGTCAATGTCATATTCGGCGTTTTTACGCAGATCAATGCGCTGCTCGACCTGCGGGTCGCCGTAGCGCAGCACTGCCGTGCGGCCCGTGCCGCCGTGGTGGGCGGCCAGCCACAGCACCGCGGCCAGCGCCAGAATTATAGCGATAAACAGCAGATTTTTTCGTTTCTCGGTCATGGCTCTCTGTCAAATTCCAGTTCTTCGGTCAGGCCGTCATACCCGGCCACGGCGGCGGGGTACGCGGTGCGCGCGGCGGCCAGGCCCGGCGCGGGGTCGGTCACGGCGGCGCTGTAGTGGGTCAGCCAGAGGCGGCGCACGTTGGCCGCGGCGGCCAGTGCGCCGGTCTCCCGGCAGGTGGCGTGGCCGTACAACTCCGCCTTGGGCAGGTCGGCGTCGTCGGCGTAGGTCGCGTCCATGCAGAGCAGGTCGGCGTCCCGGGCGGCGGCCTCCAGCGCGGCGCAGGGGCGGGTGTCGGTGGCGTAGACCACCTTCAGCCCGCGGCGCGGCGCACCCAGCACCTGCTCCGGCGTGCAGCCGCCGACGGCCTCGCCCCTTTGCAGCGTTTTCCAGTAGGGCATCGGGATGCCCGCAGCCCGCGCCCTTGCGGGGTCGAACCGCCCGGCGCGGGGCAGCGCAAGCACATAGCCGCAGCAGGGTACGCGGTGGGTCAGCGGGAACGGGGTGATCTTCAGCGTGTCTATGTGGAATGGTCCGTCTGCGACCTGCCAGCGCACCGGGTACGCCTGCGGCCCGGCCAGTGCCGTGACGGCCTGCGCCACAGGCTCGATGCCCTTGGGGCCGTAGATCGTCAGCGGCTCGGTGCGGTTCAGGCTGCCCAAGGTCTGCAAAAGACCGGGCAGGCCCAGAATGTGGTCGCCGTGGTAGTGGGTCAGCAGCACCGCCGAAAGCCGATACGCGCTGACGCCGTACCGCCGCAGGCCGACCTGCGTGCCCTCGCCGCAGTCCAACAGCACGCTGCGCCCGCCCACCGTGACCGCAGCGGCGGCCAGTGCGCGGTCCGGCAGCGGCTGCGTGCCGCCCGTGCCCAGCAGGGTTACTTTCAGCATGTATGCACCTCTTTTCCAATACTTCCCCATTATCAAGCGTATTATAGCACAAATCGGGCGGGCGGTAAAGGGGCGGGTTTGCGGTGGTCTCCCGTTTGTGGGATGCGACGGAAGCTTTGCCCTCATCAGCCGCCTGCGGGCGGCGGCTTCAGTCTACGCGCTAAGAGCCGCCGCAAAAAGCGGCGGTTGCGCTCCGACACGCGCCTGCGGGCGCAGCCCCGAGGGGGAAGCCAAAAAAAGTTGAAACACACCGCCCGTTTTTGTCGTATAATCTTTATGAAAGGGGGCGACGCCCATGACAGAGCACGAGTTGGACACCCTGCTGCGGGACTACGGCGGCGCAGTGCGGTCCGTCTGCCGGGCCATTCTGCCCGGCCATCCGCAGGACGCCGAGGAGGCCGAGGCCGACACATTTTACAAGCTCTGGCGCGGGGCACACCTGCCAGCAGACGAGACCCACCGGCGGCGGCTGGTGGTGCAGGCGGCGCGGCAGTGCGCCATCGACCGCTACCGCGCGCTGCTGCGCCGGGGCGAGACGCTGCCGCTGGATGACCGCGACGACGCCGAGCTGGCCGTTGCGCTGGAAAGCGGGCTGGAAACCCGCGAGCTGATGGCGCAGATCATGGCGCTGCCGCCGCCCGACGGGGAGCTTTTTCTGCGCAGGTACGTGTATGGCGAGACCGCGGCTCAGCTGGGCGTACATTTCAACATGCCTGCCGCAACGGTGCGCACCCGGCTGCACCGCGCACGGCTGGCACTGCAAAAGCTATTGAAGGAGGGCTGACCTATGACCGAACTGGAACGCTGGATGAACGACCACCCGCCGCTGGCAGACGCCCTGACGGCGGAGGAAACCGCGGCGCTGCGGGCAAAAGTGCTGGCGCGCCGCCCAAGGGTGCATGTTTTGCGCGGCTGGCGGCTGGCAGCCGCGGCGGCAGCGCTCTGCTTAGTGGCCGCGGGCGCGGTAGTGCTGGGGCTTTTCCACCCCATGAGCGCCGCCAACGAGACGAACGCACTGGTGCAGAAATACGGCGAGGTGCTGGACGAACCGCTGACCGCCGAAATCAACGGCCACACGGTCAGTGTAAAGGCGCTGCTGCGCGGGCAGTACACATTACGGATATTGTACGATGTGGATAATGCGCGCGGAATGGAAGGCGATGATTTGGTGTGGGACACCGCGAATTTTACGCTGTACAAGCCCAAAGGCGCCAGCGAGCGGAAGTGGGACTACGGCGCAAGCAACGTCGATGTCGGGCCGATCAGCGGCTATGCCGTCGGCCCGTGGGATGGCCGTTATGAAGCAAGCGAGAACGACACGCTATCCTGCTTTGTGGATATACCTCTTTTGTACGAGAAAGGCAACAATCGAACACTGTATATCGGCGACCTGACAAACTATAGCGCCAAGGCAAGCGTAAAAATCACGCTGCCGGATGCGCCCCCAACACTGACAGTGGATGTGAAGAAAACCATCGCGCTGAAGGGTGGACACTGGTTCCATTATGATATGACCGACGAAGAAGCCGAGCAATATCCCGACGCAACGTTTGACATTCAAGAGGTTCGTATTGAACCGCTGGCGGTCAGCGTCATCGGCATGAATCACGGCAGTCTGCCGCTGGGCGATACCTCGCGGTACGATGTGCAGTCCCGCGTAAAGCTGTTCCGCGCCGACGGCACCGAGTTGACCTACGGCTGGGACGGGGAATTTTACAAGGGTTCCTATGGCCGCGAGAACAAAAATTCCGGACAGGTGACCTTGCGTGTTGACAGCTACGACATCCTCGACCCCGAGGCTGTGGCATGGGTCGAGATCGACGGGGAGAGGTTTGAGGTGGAGTGAACGCGGTAAAGCCCCTCCGGCCATCGCTGACGCTCGGCCACCTCCCCTGTAAGGGGCGGCTTGTTGCGCGGGCAAAGCCCGCGAGAAAGGCTCCTCACGAAGTGGGGAGCTGGCCGAACCTGCGAGGCCTGAGGGGCTTTTGCAGGTTCGCGGGGACACCCTGTTGACGGGATGCCGTGGTGAACTTTTCCCTCATCAGCCGCCTGCGGGCGCAGTCCCGAGGGAGAAGCCAAAGAGAAAAGCACCCGCATGGCGCGCGCCATGCGGGTGCTTACTTTTTATGTCAGTATCAGCCGAACATGTTGATCAGGATACCAGCGGCAACGGCGGAGCCGATAACACCGGCAACGTTGGGGCCCATGGCGTGCATGAGCAGGTAGTTGCGGGGGTTGTACTCCTGGCCGACCTTCTGGGAAACACGGGCGGCCATGGGAACGGCGGAAACACCGGCGGAGCCGATGAGCGGGTTGATCTTGCCGTGGGTGACAAGGCACATGACCTTGCCCAGGAGAACACCGCCGGCGGTGCCGACACCGAAGGCGACGATGCCCAGAACGATGATCTCAACGGTCTGGATGTTCAGGAAGGTGGCGGCGTTGGTGGTGCAGCCGACGGAGAAGCCGAGGAAGATCGTGATGATGTTCATCAGCTCATTGCCGGCGGTCTTGGTGATACGCTCAACAACGCCGGACTCCTTCATCAGGTTGCCCATCATCAGGCAGCCGACCAGAATGGCGGCGTCAGGCAGGGTCAGGGCAACGATGATGGTGACGATGATGGGGAACAGGATCTTCTCGGTCTTGGAGACACGGCGGGGGGCCGTCATGACGACCTGACGCTCTTTTTCAGTGGTCAGAGCCTTCATGATGGGCGGCTGGATGACCGGCACCAGCGCCATGTAGCAGTACGCGGCAACCGCGATGGAGCCCAGCAGGTGCGGGGCCAGCTTGGTGGTGACGTAGATAGCGGTAGGGCCGTCCGCACCGCCGATGATGCCGATAGAACTGGCCTCCTGGTTCGTAAAGCCCAGGATCTTAGCGCCGACGAAGGTGAAGAAGATGCCCAGCTGTGCGGCAGCGCCCAGCAGCAGGCTGGACGGGCGGGCGATCAGCGGCTCAAAGTCGGTCATCGTGCCGATGCCGAGGAAAATCAGCGGCGGGTAGATGCCCAGCTTAACGCCTAAGTAGATATAGTCGACCATGCCGCCGGACGAGCCGAGCAGCTCCCAGTTGATATGATTCGTCTCGTTGATGAAGATGTCCATGTGGAAGATGCCGTCGAGGGGCAGGTTGGTCATCAGCATACCGAAGCCGATGGGCAGCAGCAGCAGAGGCTCAAACTGCTTGACGATGGCCAGATACAGCAGCACGCAGGCCACTGCCAGCATGACGGCGTACTTCCAGCCGCCCTCGGTGAAGAAGATCTGCGCCCAGCCGGACTTTGCGAAGATCTCCGCAATATTGGTAAAAATCGCAGCCATTTCCGTACCTCCTTACATAAAGGGCGTCGTGTGCTCACGCACGCCGGCGTCGCCCCAGGCACCGCGGCGGGAACCGGCGGCAGGCTTGGAAACGCGCTTGATGCCGCGAATGACGGCATTGCCGCCGCAGACCGTGGCCACGGCAGCGGAGATCGCGGCGATGATCTCGCCGGGAATGGAGCCGTTGTCAGCCTTGGCCGCAGGGGCGGCGGGCTTGGCGGCAGGGGCAGCCTTGGCAGCGGGGGCAGCAGGAGCCTTCGGCGCGGCAGGCTTGCCGTTCTTTTTATTGTTGATGTTGTCGAAGATCTTGCCTTCCAGCGTGATGATGAGGCACAGGGCCACCAGCATCGCGAAAACCAGTGTAATGCTGGTCAGCACAACGGTACCGTCACTGGCTTCAAGGGCAAGAAGAGCTAGGTTGGGCATGGATGATCCTCCTTTGAATGGTAGCAGCCCCCGATAAAGGGCTATTTGATGATATTATAGCACAAAGAAAATTTTTTGGGTAGATTTTTTTACAAAAAAATGAATAAATTTAGGGAAATGTACAGATGGTGCATGTAGGGGGCGGCAGGTTTCGGCGGGGTGAGGGCACCCCGCCCTACGCACGGGTTTTAAGTGGGGTCGTAGGGCGGCCAGCCCTCTGGCCGCCGCGGCCGTTTGCGGCTGTGGGAGGGTGTGCGGGCGCTTTACCTTTTACGCACCACATTGGTCAAGCAATAGAATCCGTTGCAGCGACGGATTCTGTTTTTGTTTTTATGGGGGTTACGGAGCGACTGAGACAATCGCTGGTTTTGCCAATGAAACGGTAATAGATTTCGATGCGCATGACCGTTTCACCATCAATTATCTCTTTCTCGTGGACGATGATTTTTTCAATCAGCGTGTGGACCAGTTCCTCATCCAACTCCGTAATATTGGCATACGGGGCGACCAAAGCGGTGAAATCCTGTATGCCCTGCGTTTTAGTGGTTGCTTCGGTGAGAAGCGCTTGAATTTCTGCGGTGCGGGTTTTCAATTTCTTTGTTTTCGCTTCATACTTGGCAGATAGGGTTTGGTAGAGGTTATCTGCGAGTCGTCCGAACACGTTATCCTCGTAGATGCGCTGCATCAGCGTGGCCAGTTCGGACAGGCAGCGCTGGGCTGCGTCCAATTCTTTTTTCATGGCTTTCTGTTCGCTCAACTGCCCGGTCTGTGACAAGCTCATCAGATAGTCGGCATACGCATCGGCATCCTCGGCAACCAGCATGGCGTGGCGGCGGATGTCTGCCAGCACGATAGCTTTGACCTGCTCCAGCGAGATGTAGTGCGTGGTACACACCTTGCCGCCGTAGCGCCGATTGGCGTTGCAGCTGAATGTCCCCAACGACTTGCCGCGCTCGTCTTTTTTGCGGCTGCAAAACGCCATGCGCTTGCCGCACTCCCCACAGAACATGATTCCACGGAAAATGTTATTCTCGCTGCGCTTTTTACCCGGCTGCTTGACCTTGATGCGCTCCTGTACCGTCCAGAAAGTCTCGGCATCCACCAGCGCTTCGTGCGTACCCTCCACAACGACCCAATCATCTTCGGGCTTCCAAATCATCTTTTTTGACTTGAAATTTTGCGTGCCGGTGCGGAAATGCACCATATTCCCGATGTAGACTTGATTCATCAGAATGGCGCGAGGGTGAGACCGTGCCGGAGGTACGGACGACCGATCTGCGGTTCAACCTTGGCAAAGAATCGCAGCGGAAAGCGTGGCAGTATTTGCAGACGATGGACAAATCGGTGTTCAAGTCATACAGCCAAGCGGTTGCCACGGCGGTGGTGGACTACTTTGACCTCTACTACCAGACGCAGGATGACCCCTATCTGGAAACGCGGGCATGCGAGGAACAGTTTGTGCAGCAAATCGTGGATGCAGTGCGGGATGCTTTGCGGGAGACGATGCCGGTCTTTCTGGCAGGGTGCATGACCGGGATGGCGCAGAACCCCGCCGCTGTTTCTCCCCAGCTTGTAAAAGAGCCTGTGAAAGACAGCATCAACTGGGATTTTGTGGGTGGCTGATATGGCTGTGCGGACTTTACAGGAATGTCTGGACGAGTTTGTGTCCGAACGCCCACTCCAGCCGGATGAATACCCCGATGTTGTCAGTGGGCTTGCCTACTGTAAACGCTGCCACTCCCCACGAAGGACGCGGCAGATGTTGTTCGGAAAAGAGAGAATCCTCCCGATAGGGTGCAGATGCCGGATGGAAGATGCTGCTTTTGTTCAGAGCGGCAGCATATGCTGACCATGCGCCCGCTGGATGCCCACGGCAAATGGCAGGGCAAAACGCAAAAAGAATACCTGTGCCGCAAAGCCGATGAGAAACGCGGCTTTACGGCACAGGAGTTTTTACAGGCAAAAGAGGACGGCTGGGAAAAGCAGTTCAAGTACAGGAATACAGCGGGCGTGTCGGCGTGGCTTACGCCCACACAGGCCGCCCGCGAGCCGGGGTGGGGGCGCTGCTCGAAGCAGCCGAAAGCGGCGAAATTTGGGCGTCAAAACCCGCTGTGTGCGCGTTGGAACAGCCCGGAGCAACTGCTGGATTGGCGAGAAGCGTGGGCGGATGCCGTGAACCGCGCACTGAAAGAAAAGCAGCAGCCTGCCCGCGTCACCCATCCACAGCAGAAATTTACCGGCAGATACAGACCACTGCTACCGTGGATGATATTCTGTTCTCAAAAGCTGAACAGCGCGCGGAACAAATTACAGCAGACACCCGTAACGATGCTGTTTTCACTAGGAAACCAACAGAACCTACACGCTGAATTACTCCATCGGAAAATACGCTGCTGCGGTAAACACCCCATCGGACAGGCTGTGCTCAAACCGGCCGCCGTGTAAGCGAAGCATCTGGGCGCAGTTCTGCAAGCCAAGACCCGTGCCGGGTTTGGCATCCGGGCGCGCGGTGTTGCTGACGATGAGTGCCAGCTCTTTATCCCGCGCAAGCAGTGTGATTTTTACAGGCTGGGTGCGGTCGGCATAGCGGCGCAGATTGGAAAGCAGATTGTCAAACAGCCGCTGCAAAAGCCCTGTATTGACCCGCACCGTGCCGGAGGGAAGCTGCGGGGCGTTTACGGCAAAATCATCCTGACGCAGCAGGTCGGCGAATTCCGCCAACAGCTTGCCAAATGCCTGTTCCACTGTGCAGGGCGGAAAATCCGCCTGTGTTTTGTCTGAGGTGGACACAAAGAAATACTCAAACAAATCGTTGAGCATCCCGCGTATCTGCAAGGCACGCTGGCGGCATTTGCCAAGGTAGGGGCTTTCGCTGGCCGGGCGCGGGTCGCCTTCCAAAATTTCCAGATAGCCCAAAAGTGCGGTCAGCGGGGTGCGCAGGTCGTGGGAAACGCTGGTCATTAAGCGGTTTGTTGCTTCCTCCATCTGCCGCTTTTCCGTCTCACGGCTTACCATAGCCCGCCGCATATCCTCAACGCCTTGCGCCAGCTCACCCAATTCGTCCTGACCCTGCACGGTAATGGCGTAGTCCAGATCACCGCCCTCTAAAATCCGCAGTTCGCTTTCCAGCGTTTTGATAACGCGCACCTTGCGCTGAATCAGTGCAACCATAATTGCCACAAAGCAGACAAAAAAAACAAGCAAGTCGGCGGCGGTAGCATAATCGGTGTAACGGTGTTCAAACAGGTCTGTGATGTACACGGTTGCCGTTCCATCGGCAAATTGTATGGGGTAGGCGTTCATCGTGCTCCAGCCGTCATGTTCCTCGCTGCAAGTGTGGTAGAGGGGCTGCTCTTCCAGCACGAAGGTGATTTCCACCAGTTCGCGGGTGGGCGTCCAGCCGTTCATTTCAGCTAAATCATCCAGCCGCAGATGGTTGACGGCAACATACTCTTGCAGTTCCTGCACGGTCTGTTGCTCGTGCGCGGCCACGATTTCCGGGCGGGCGCAGTAGGCTTGCAGGGCTGTCCGCGTTCCCCATTGCAGCAGGGCAAACAACAGCGCCGAAGCGCCAAACGCCGCCAGTGCCCCGACAACCAATTTTTGAGAAAGCCGCGAGATTCGCTTTTCAGGCAAGGTAATACCCCTTTCCCCATACCGTGTGGATGTATTTAGGCTGGGTCAAATCGGTTTCCAGCTTTTTGCGCAGATTTTTGATGTGTACCATGACCGTATTGTTGGCCGAGGGCAAAAAGCTCTCTTTCCAGACTGCCTCGTAAATTTCCCGCGCCGAGAGTACATCGCCGCGATGCTGTGCCAGCAGCCGCAAAAGCTGGGCTTCGGTTTCGGTCAGTGTCAGCGGGTTGCCCGCCAGCGCCGCCGCGCCGGTGGTGAGGTCTATGGACAACTCGCCGCTTTGCACGGTCTGGGGCGGTGCTGCCGCCGTTTGCGGCTGGTACACCATACTGCGCCGCAGCAGCGCCTTGACGCGGGACGTAAGCTCCAGCGCCGAGAACGGCTTTATCAAATAGTCATCCCCACCGTTGGCAAGCCCCTCGGCCTTATCCACATCGCGGGTCTTGGCGGACAAGAACAAAATCGGCATCATGGCCTTGGTGCGTATCTCGCGGCAAAGCTCAATGCCGGACAGCCCCGGCATCATCACATCCAGAATCACAAGGTCGGGCAGCGGGTCAAGCCGGCGCAGCGCCTGCTCGGCATTGGCAGCTTCCCGCACGGTGAAGCCCTCCCGCGCCAGCAGGATATGCACGATTTCCCGAATATCGTCGTCATCATCCACAACCAAAATATTCGCGCCCTTTGCGGTAAACTCTGCCATGAAATGTACCCTCTCATCCTTGTAAAAATCTGTTCCCAGTATAACGCCGAAAGCACCAAAAGGCAACCTGTACAATTCTGAAGAAATCTGAAGAATGGCCGTAAACCGTTGATTTAGCGCTGTGCAGCGGGTACAATGACAAACGCTGATGACCACTCCCGTCAGTGTTCGCATTTTGTCCTTTGTTTCCCGGAGGTATTTCCTGATGAAAAAATTCAAACGTTTTTGCTATCGCATCCTGCCTGTTGCCCTGTGCGCCGCCATGCTGGGTGGCTGCGGTGCCTCTGCTGCATCCTCTTCGGCTGCGGAGAGCACCGTTTCAACGGACAGCGCGCCGCTCAAGGTCATGGCCAGTTTTTACCCGATGTATGATTTTGCCCAGAAAATCGGCGGCGATAAAGTGACCGTCACCAATATGGTTCCTGCCGGGACCGAACCCCACGACTGGGAGCCGTCCACCACCGATATTACCAATCTGGAAGATGCCGACGTGTTCATTTACAGCGGCGCGGGCATGGAGCATTGGGTCGATTCTGTTCTGGGCAGCCTGACCAATCAGGACTTGGACGTGGTGCAGGCCTCCGACGGCATCACGCTGCGCGAAGGCTATGAGGACGAGGACGGCGATGTGGGTGCAGACCCGCACGTCTGGCTGGCCCCTGCCAACGCGAAAATCGAGATGAAAAATATCACGGACGTGCTGTGCAGCGCCGACCCTGCCAACGCTGAATACTACCGGCAGAACTACGAGCAGTGGGCGCTGGAATGTGACCGGCTGGACACGGAATTTACCGAGGCACTGTCTGCCCTGCCCAACAAAAATATTGTTGTCTCGCACGAGGCATTCGGTTATCTCTGCGATGCCTACGGTCTGAATCAGGTCGGCATTGAGGGCATCGAGGCCGACTCCGAACCTGACCCGGCGCGGATGGCGGAAATCGAGGATTTTGTAAAGGCCAACAACGTGAAGGTCATCTTCTCGGAGGAGCTTGTCAGCCCCAAAGTGGCGCAGACCATTGCCGATGCTACCGGCGCACAGATGCAGGAGCTGAACCCGCTGGAGGGGCTGACCGATGACCAGATCGCCGATGGGCAGGACTATTTTACGGTCATGCGGCAGAATCTGGAAGAACTGAAAAACGCATTGCAGTAAAACGGAGAGGTCTTATGAACGTACTGGAAGCAAAAGACCTGAGCTTTGCCTACGGCAATACCCCGGTTTTGGATGCAGCCAGCTTTACTATGTGCGAGGGCGGCTTTGCCGCCCTCGTTGGCGTTAACGGCGCAGGGAAAAGTACCCTTTTACGGCTGCTGCTGGGGGAGCTGAAACCCACGGGCGGGCATATCGCACTGATGGGGCAGGACATCGGCAGCTTCAAAAGCTGGCAGCGTATCGGCTATGTGCCGCAGGATGGACTGACCCGCAAGGAATCTTTCCCCGCCAGCGTGAATGAAGTCGTGTTAGCCAACCTGTACAGCCGCATCGGGCTGTTTCGCTTTCCGCGCCGGGAACACCGCGAGGATGTGCGCCGCACGTTGGAGCTGGTGGGAATGCAGGACTATGGTTGCCGTATGCTGGGCGAGCTTTCCGGCGGGCAGCGCCAGCGCGTGCAGCTGGCACAGGCGCTTGTCAGCCGCCCGGCGCTGCTGTTGCTGGATGAGCCCACCGCAGGACTGGATGCGCAGAGCACAGCAGATTTTTATACATTGCTGAAGAGTCTGAACCGGGAGCGCGGTTTGAGCATTTTGATCGTCAGCCATGATTTACAGGAAATGCCCCGGCTGACCGATACGATCTACTGTCTGTCCCACCAAAAAATCACCCGTCTTGACGCAAAGGAGATGCGCACCTATGTTTGAATATGCTTTTATGCGCCGCGCCTTTGCGGTGGGCTTGCTGCTGGGCGTCATTATGCCTTGCATCGGCGTGATGATCGTGCTGAAACGCCTTTCCATGCTGGGGGATGCCCTCTCCCATACCTCACTGGCGGGCGTGGCGGCAGGGCTGTTGCTGGATATTGACCCTGTGCTGGGCGCAACGGCCGCCTGTGTTGCTGCGGCATTCGGCATTGAGGTTATCCGCAAAAAGATACCGCAGTACGCCGAGCTTTCCATTGCTGTTATGCTTTCTGCCGGTGTCGGGCTGGCGGGGGTGCTGTCCGGCTTTGTGCGGAACGCAGCCGGGTTCAACAGCTTTCTGTTCGGCAGCATCGTGGCTATCACACCGGGGGAATTGACCGCAACGGCGGTTATCAGTGTACTGGTGCTGGCCGCCTTTGTGCTGCTGTACAAGGAATTGTTTGCTATCGCGCTGGACGAAAATGCAGCGCACCGCGCCGGGGTGCCTGTCGGCGCGGTCAACAGCCTGTATTCGATTCTGACGGCCGCTACGGTCTCTGTGGCGGCGCGGACAGTCGGTGCATTGATCGTTTCCTCGATGCTGGTACTGCCTGTGGCGTGTGCCATGCAGGTTGCCCGCAGCTACCGCCAGACCGTGTTGTTCAGCATCCTGTTTGCCGAGGGCTTTATCGCCGCAGGGCTGACGCTGGCTTTTTATGCAGGGCTGAAGCCGGGCGGTACGATCGTGCTGCTGGGTGTTGGCTGTCTGCTTGTGATTCTTGCGGGCAAAACAGCGGCGGCGCACTTTTCCCGCAGAAAGCGTGATGTAAAATGACAGAGCTCTATCTGATTTCCGGATTCCTCGGAGCAGGCAAAACGACACTGCTGCAAAAGCTGCTGCGAGAGGGCTTTGCCGGCCAAAAAGTGGCACTGGTCGAAAACGACTTCGGCGCGGTCAGTCTGGATGCAAAACTGCTGAAAAGCGGCGGCTACACCGTGCAGGAGCTGCGCGCCGGGTGTATCTGCTGTACACTGAACGGCAATTTTGTGTCGGCGCTCGTCTCGCTTTTGCGGCGGGTACAGCCGGATGTGGTGCTGATTGAGCCGTCCGGCGTGGCGAAGCTCTCCGATGTAGAAGCCCTTTGCCTCGACCACAGGCTGGCGGCGCTGGCGGTGCTAAAGCAAAAAATCACGGTGGTGGATGCCGCAAACTGCGCGTCCTACTGTGAAAATTTCGGCGCGTTTTTTGAGGATCAGGTGCGCTGCGCCGACACACTGGTGTTCAGCCACAGCGATGCCGGAACGCCGCAGACCGAAGTTGCCCGCCGCCTTGCGCAGAAGCTGAACCCCCACGCTGTCTGCTTTGCCGGTGGCTGGGATACGTTCTCGGCGCAGGATATTTTGCAGCCTGCACCGCCCACCCCGGCATCGACACCCCGCCGCCCGATTTTGGTGCGTCGCACGCCGGAGACATCGCCGTTTTCTACTGTCACGGTTTCGTTTGACCATGCCGTAGACCTGATGCGGCTTGCCGCGCAGCTGGCAAAACTGCAAGACCCGGCGCTGGGCACGATTTTACGCGCCAAAGGCGTGCTGCAAAGCGAAAAAGGCGCGGTGCTGCTGCAATTTGTCTGCGGGCAGTGGAGCCTTGCGCAAACCGCACTGGAAGGGAATGAACTTTGTGTCATTGGAAAATTCAGCAAGGAACAGGCCATCCGGGATTTGTTCGCTGCTGTATGAGACGGACTGCGAGGAGAACGCCCGCCGTCTGCCGCTGTATGTGGTGGCGGGCTTTCTCGGTGCGGGCAAAACCACGCTGCTGAATCACCTGCTCGCCCCGCGGCTGAAACGCGGGCGGTTTATTTTGTGTATCCAATTTGAAAGCGGCAGCGCCAAACCGACCTGCCCTGCCGGGGTCAAAGGCAAGCTGCGTGTGCTGACGATACCGCCCCGCGCGTTGGAGACACACCGCCGCAAAACCGAGCAGCTTTTGTATCACACCATCAGCGATGGCCTTTACGATGAAGTTTGGGTGGAGTGGAACGGCTTGCAGCCGCTTTCCACATTGCTGTCGTTCTTTCCCAAAACGATGCTGCAGGACACCGGCACACCCGGTGATCTGTGCGTCTTGCGGCGGATTCTGTTTGTCGCGCAGGGCGCAGGGCTGGCCGAACTGCTGGCGCAGACCGGAGGCCTGTTGACCGATCAGCTTTTGAACGCCGACGTAGTTGTGCTGCGCGGCGTGAAAAACCGCGCGGCGTTATCCGGGCTGCGCGCCGCGATCCACAGCGCCAACCCCGGCGCACAGGTCGTGCGCAACCGCCGCAGCGAAATTGTCCGCGCCCTGGAAAAGCCGCAGTTGCCGCCGCTGTTGCTGCTTGCGCTGGCTTGCGGTGCGGCGCTTTGCCTGCGGCAGCTGCTTGGCGCTGAATTGAATACGACCATTACCGTATTTCTCGGCATCATGCTGCAAGCCGTGCCGTTCTTGCTGATTGGCGTGCTGCTGTCCTCGGCCATTCAGCTGTTTTTGTCGCAGCGATTTATTGAGCGATTTTTCCCGAAAAATCGCATCGGCGGCACGCTGTTTGCAATTTTGGCGGGGGCAGCGCTGCCGGTATGCGACTGTGCATCCATCCCGATTTTCCGCAGTCTGCTGCGCAAGGGCATCCCGGTCAGCACAGCGGTCACTTTTATGCTTGTCACGCCGGTCATCAACCCGGTAGTGCTATTCAGCACCTATGTAGCCTTTACCGGAAACTGGCGCGTTGTTGCCTGCCGCGCCGGGCTGGGCATCGTCTGCGCGGTGCTTGTCGGGCTGACCTTTTGCCGCACGCCGGTTTCTGCGGCGGGTTCGGGGCTTGCTTTAAGCGGGGTGCTGTGTACATGCGGCAGCGGCGGTCAGGCGGCAGAGGGCTGGCGTGGGGCGCTGCTGGGCTACCTGCGCCACACGCAAACGGAGTTTTTTACCGTGGGAAAATACCTTACGGCGGGGGCGTTTGTCTCCGCCGTCATGCAAAGCCTGACAAAGAAACTACCGCTCACCGGCAGCGACGGCCTTTTGCTGCCGCTGCTCTCGATGATGGCGCTTGCATTTTTGCTGTCGCTGTGTTCCTCCAGCGATGCCGTGGTGGGGCGCAGTTTTTCGGCACAGCTGCCGATGGGCGCGGTCATGGCGTTTCTCGTGTTCGGGCCGATGATGGATATTAAAAATGTGATCATGCTGTCTGGCAGCCTGCCGAAGAAGTTTATCCTGCGGCTGGCCGTGACGGTTTTCGTGATAGATGCCGCCGTAGTGTACGCGGCGTTTCGGCTGGGATTGGGGACGGTTTTATGAGAAAGAACGCGAAAATCGACAAGCAGGCACTTGTGGAATGTATCTGCTACCTGCTGTTTGCCTTTGCGCTGCTGTATCTGGTGCTTTCCGGGCGGTATTTGCAGTATGTTACCCCACGCATGAAGCCGTATCTGCTTTTTGCGGCGGTGGTGCTGCTGGTATGGGCACGGACAGCCATAGAAAACCTGTATGTTGTCCGGCATCGCCGCCACTGCCTGCACTGCTTTGTGCTGGTGTTCCCGCTGCTGATGCTGATTTTACCGCACAGGAGTGTAAGTGTGTCCTCGGTGTCCACCCCGGCACAGAGCATTGCCGCCGTGCAGACACTGCGCGGCAGTGCGGCGGCGGCCAACCTGACCCCGCAGCCCACCGCAGCGCCGTCTGCACCGGCAACCGCCGAAAGCTCCGAACCTGTGGAAAGCCCGGAAACAGAAGAACAGCCTGCCGCAACGCCGCAGCCGGATATTGCGGACAGTGCAGCCGATGCAGAAAACATTGAAGGAACGTATGAAACCACGGATTTTCTCGGCAACGCGACCACGCTGCACGGCTACGATGCCGCGAACCGCCATATTACCATCTCCGATGCCGAGTTTTATACATGGATGGACGTGATTTGGGCAAACCCTGCCGACTATGACGGCTGGACACTGACTGTGACGGGCGAGGTGGATAAAGCCAGCCGTGAGATGGACGCAGACGAGTTCATTCCCGCGCGGCTGATTATGACCTGCTGTGCCGCCGACCTTACACCTTGCGGCTTCGTCTGCAAGTGGGCGCAGGCCGACACTCTTGCCACGGACACATGGGTCACCGTGACCGGCACCCTCTATCAGCGCCAATACGCCGACCACAGCGAACCGCAGCTGCAAGTGCAATCCGTGGCTCCCGCGAATACTTAGTTCGTTTTTGGATGGGAATGGTGCACCAAAAAAGGGGCTGTTGCACATCCTCTAAAAAAGAAAGACCGAAGTAAAAGCCAAAAAAGGCTTTACAACTTCGGTCTTTTGCTTTAAGTTAATAGTTGTGAACAAAAAAACTCAAAAAGCAAGAACAGCATATCGAAATTTTGGAAAAAAGTCAACAGTTAAAATTTCGGATGCCGACAGAAATAAGAATATCGAAGCACAACGCGCTCTATCAGGCAAGCATCCAGCTTGAGGAACTGGA